>ENA-ORCV01000210-ORCV01000210.1-marine-metagenome-genome-assembly--contig:-NODE-210-length-72128-cov-4.270156_pt1 | contig 72128 bp, 67 predicted proteins | sample MGYA00237779_ERZ508509 | MGnify/ENA primary metagenome ERZ508509 (study PRJEB26180, sample SAMN06268772) | marine metagenome | isolation source: Bioluminescent Bay, La Paraguera, Puerto Rico | place... | reverse complement strand
GAGCATATACAGCACGTCCTCGCTGGCGACATTGCCAGACGCGCCCCTGGCATAGGGGCAGCCGCCAAGGCCGGCAACGGCGGAGTCCACCACCGCGACGCCTACCTGCAGCGCGGCATAGATATTGGCCAGGGCCTGACCGTAGGTGTCGTGGAAATGCACCGCCAGTTTTTCCAGCGGTACTTCTGTGGCCACCATCTCGAGCATGGCGCGCGCTTTGCCCGGGGTGCCCACGCCGATGGTGTCGCCGAGGCTGATTTCATAGCAGCCCATGTCGTAAAGCCTTGCGGCGACCGGGACGACCTGGTCGGGAGAAATCTTGCCCTCATAGGGGCAGCCCAAAACGCAGGAGAGATAGCCGCGCACGCGCACCCCGTCCGCCTTCGCCGCGTCGATGACGGGACGAAAGCGCTCAAGGCTCTCTTCGATCGAACAGTTGATATTCTTTTGAGAAAAACTTTCCGACGCGGCGGCGAAAACCGCAACAGTATCGGCCTTGGCGGCGCGCGCGCCTTCATAGCCCTTCATGTTGGGCGTCAGCACCGGGTAGGAAACGCCGTCGCGGCGTTTGATCGTCGCCAGCACTTCGTCCGACGCCGCCATTTGCGGCACCCATTTCGGCGACACGAAGGCGCCTGCCTCGATGTTCTTCAGCCCTGCGTCCGCGAGACGCTCGATCAGCGCGACTTTGGTCGCGACGTCGATCGTCTGCTTTTCATTCTGCAGCCCGTCGCGCGGGCCGACTTCAACGATGGTGACAGGGTTGGTCATGTTTTCGTTCACTTGTTTGGTAGCCACCAAAACCAAATTTTATTTTTGTCGTCTTTGTCCAACGCGTCCGATATAGCGTAATCACCTTCGCCGGAGCGGATATCCTCAATCCCTGTAACTAGCTGTTCCGCCATGTCGGTGGAAGTTGTTATGTTGGCGGTATCGTTCTTTATTGAAATGTTCAGTTTTCCTCGAGGACTACTATGGTCAACAATGACTTCCAGCACATTCCATGTTTTGGCGGGTTTTGGGCAGTTTGGAACCGATAAGACTTGTTCTGAGAGGGATTGTAAGCTGAACTTTGCCGTTCGTTCAGATGGGGTTTGCAACTTGTCGTGTATTTTTTCGATAAACAAGTCACATCCATTTTTATCTGCAGACAAATGAAAACCGCGATAGCCGCTGCTTGGACGGTCATATCTCCAGAAAAATATTTGGTATCCGCTCTTCATCAACGCCCTACGCGCTTTCCTCGAACTCCACCAGCAGATCGCCGTCCTTCACCTGATCGCCGGGCTTGAACTTATACGCTTTGACGACGCCGTCGAAGGGGGCTTTGAGCGCATGCTCCATTTTCATGGCTTCCATGACGAGAAGCGGCTTGCCGGCCTCGATCATGTCGCCCGGTTTTGCAGAGAGCATGGTGACGACGCCGGGCATCGGCGCCACGAGCGAGCCTTCGCTTGAGTGATGCGCGGAGACGCCCGCGAGCGGGTCCGGATAGGCGACGTCCCAAAAGTCCGCGCCGATGAAGACCCGCGCGCCGTTCCCGTGCGGCGCGACAAAGGCGTTGAAGGCGCCGCCATCGAGGTTGATGCACAACGCGCCGTCATCCGTTCTGGCGGCCTCAAATGAAAACCTGAAGGGTTCGCCGCTTTCCTCGCCTTCCCGGCGCGCGGCGGCAGAGGCGTTCGGTTCAATCGTTGCTTTCACCGCGCCGCCGGCGCCGCTCAACGTCGCCATCGCCGGCTTGCCGTCGAGTTCAATCCACAGCGCCGCCCTTGTCGGACGGTTCATGCGAAAACCGGCGAGCGCCGCCCACGGATCGGCGCCGGTCTGGTGCAAGGTTTCATAACGCGCGGTCAGCGCCGCAGCGAGCACGCGATTGTCGAGAGGCGGGCGCGCGAACAGGTGCGTTTCATGGTCCTCGATATAGCGGGTCGAAACGTCGCCGGCCGCAAAGTCGCCGTCGCTCGCCAGCGCATGCAGGAAACGCGCATTGGTCTCGAGACCCGTGACGCGGGTTTGCGCAAGGCTCGCACGCATCGCGCCGAGCGCTTCTTCCCGCGTCTTGCCGTAAGTGATGATCTTGGCGATCATCGGATCGTAGAAAGGCGTGATCGCTTGCGCCTCCTCGACGCCGGAATCGATCCGCGCGGTTGTTTCCGGCAGGCGCAATGTGGTCAGCGCGCCAATCGAAGGCGCAAAGTTCTGATCGGGGTTTTCAGCGTAAAGCCGCGCCTCGAAAGCGTGGCCGCGCTCGGTGATGTCATCCTGTCCGAGAGGCAGGCCTTCGCCGGCGGCGATGCGCAATTGCCATTCGACGAAGTCGAGCCCGGTGATCATTTCCGAAACGGGATGTTCGACCTGCAGCCGGGTGTTCATTTCCATGAAATAGACATTGTCGCCGCCGTCATAGAGAAACTCGACCGTGCCGGCGCCGCGATAGTCTACCGCCTTGCCGGCCTCGACGCCCGCCTTGAGAAGTTTTTCCCGCACCGTCGCCGGAAGTTTCGGCGCCGGGGCTTCCTCGATGACTTTCTGGTGGCGGCGCTGCACCGAGCAGTCCCGCTCGAACAGGTGGACGACGCCGCCCTTGCCGTCGCCGAAAATCTGTACTTCGAGATGGCGTGCGCGGGCGACATATTTCTCGATCAGAAAGCGGTCGTCGCCGAAGGCCGACTTCGCCTCGCGCTGGGCGGAGCGAAGCGCGTCTTCAAGCTCGCTTTCTGCGGCGACCATGCGCATGCCTTTGCCGCCGCCGCCAGCGGTGGCTTTCAAGAGCACCGGATAGCCGATGCGTTTGGCTTCTTTTTTGAACGTCGCGGACGACTGGTCTTCGCCCTGATAACCGGGCGTCGTCGGCACGCCCGCCGCTTCCATCAGATCCTTCGCCGCCGACTTTGAGCCCATGGCGCGAATGGTTTTCGCGGTCGGGCCGATGAAAGCGACGCCTTCTTTTTCAAGCGCGTCGGCGAAGTCGGCGTTTTCGGAGAGGAACCCGTATCCGGGATGGACCGCTTCCGCGCCGGTTCTCCTAATTGCGTCGAGGATTTTATCGACCTTCAGATAACTTTCCGCCGCCGGGGCGGGGCCGATGTGAACGGCTTCATCGCAGGCGCGGACATGCGGCGCATTCGCGTCCGCATCGGAATAAACGGCGACGGTTTTGACGCCCATGGCCCGCGCAGTACGCGCGACGCGGCAGGCGATTTCTCCCCGGTTGGCGATAAGGATTTTCTTGAACATGCGTTGCGTCCGTTCAGACTGACGAGAAAGCGGCGTGATAGTGAATTTTGCGAGGCGAGGGGGCGAGCCCGGCCCAGTCGATCGCCTGGAAAGCGTCGCCGGCGTCCATCGCGGCCCAGCTTATATTTTTCTTCGACGCAGGCTCGAAACCGAAGCGGCGATAATAGTCGGGTTCGCCAAGCACCACCATCAGGCTCGCGCCGCGGGTTTTGCAGATGTCGAGGCCGGTTTCGACGAGCGCCGCGCCGACGCCGCTGTTCTGGTGGGTCGGCGCAACGCTGAGCGGGGCGAGGCCGAGCGCGGCGCCCTTGAGCGGCGGCTCGGATGTAACAAGCGTGAAGGCGCAATGGCCGATAACGACGCCGTCCTGTTCTGCGACCAGTTCGAGGCTCACGGCGCCGTCGGCCCAGAGGCGCTCCACAAGGGTTGCTTCGTCCCGCTGGCCGAACGCAGCCTCAATAACGCCGAGCACCGCATCGCGGTCGGTCTCTTCAGCTTCGCGTATCGTCAGCGATCCGTTCACGCGCCTTTTATCCAGCCGGGTTTGCGCTTTTCAAGGAAGGCCGTCACGCCTTCCTTGCCTTCTTCGCTGGCGCGCAGGCGCGCGATGCGGCCGGCGGTGTCGCTTAAAACCGAATCGTCAATCGGCTTGTTGGCGACGGCGTGGATCAGCGCTTTGGCTTCCCCTTGCGCCGACGGTCCGCAGGCGAGCAGCGATTTCAAAATGTCCGCCAGCGCGGCGTCGAGACCGGCGCGCGGCGCCGTGACATGAAGGAGGCCCATGTCTTTCGCCTTCGCCGCATCGAAGCGTTCGCCGGAAAGGAAATAGCGCCGCGCCTGGCGCACGCCGATCGCCTGGATGACGAAAGGCGAAATCACGGCGGGGATCAGGCCGAGACGAACTTCGGAAAGCGCGAAGAAAGATTCCTCGGCGCCGATGGCGATGTCGCAGGCGGCGATCAGGCCGAGCCCACCGCCCATGGCCGGACCGTTGACGAGGGCGATGGTGGGCTTCGGCGATTCATAGATCGAAGCCAGCATATGCGCGAGGCGGCGGGCGTCGTCACGGTTCTCGTCCGGCGAATATTCCGCGACGCGCTTCATCATGTGGAGGTCGGCCCCGGCGGAAAAAGCGTCGCCTGCGCCGGTCATCACCACAACGCGCACATTCGGGTCGGAGTAAAGCCGGCCCATCGTATCGCAGATCTGGTTGATGAGTTCGGTGTTGAAGGCGTTCTTGATCTCCGGCCGGTTCATGGTCAGCCGCGCGACGCCTTCCGAATCGATAGTGGTGATGAGAAGTTGTTCAGTCATGATGTTCCCTCCCTACATCCTGAAGACGCCGAAGCGCGTTTCCTCAACCGGCGCATTCATTGAGGCGGAGAGGCAAAGCCCCAGAACATCGCGGGTCTGCGCCGGGTCGATAATGCCGTCGTCCCAGAGCCGTGCCGAGGAATAGTAGGGCGAGCCCTGATGATCGTAGCCTTCGCGGATTTTCGCCTTGAATTGTTCTTCCTCTTCGGCGGACCAGTTCTCGCCTTCGCGGAGGCCGTCGCGCTTGACGGTGGCGAGCACCGACGCCGCCTGTTCTCCGCCCATCACGGAGATGCGGGCATTCGGCCACATGAACATGAAGCGCGGCCCGTAGGCGCGCCCGCACATGCCGTAATTGCCGGCGCCGTAAGAGCCGCCGACAACCACCGTAAATTTCGGGACGCCGGCGGTGGCGACGGCGGTGACGAGCTTGGCGCCGTCCTTGGCGATGCCGCCTTCTTCCGCGGCGCGCCCGACCATGAAGCCGGTGATGTTCTGTAAAAAGACGAGCGGGATTTTTCGCTGGCAGCACAGCTCGATGAAATGCGCGCCCTTCTTGGCGCTTTCTGAAAACAGGATGCCGTTATTGGCGAGAATGCCGACGGGAAACCCGTGCAAACGCGCAAAGCCGGTGACAAGCGTCGAGCCGTAAAGCGGTTTGAATTCGTCGAACTTCGAGCCGTCGACAATGCGCGCGATGATCTCGCGCGCGTCATAGGGCTTTCGCGCATCGGTTTCGACAACGCCGTAAAGTTCTTCCGCGTCGTAAAGCGGCGGCTCCGGTTCGGCCATGACGACCTCGCCGAGCTTCACCCAGTTGAGGCGCGAGACGATCTGGCGCGCGAGCCCCAGCGCATGATCGTCGTCTTCCGCGAGATGGTCGGCGACGCCGGAAATCCGCGTGTGCGTGTCGCCGCCGCCGAGGTCTTCTGCGGAAACAACCTCGCCGGTTGCGGCTTTGACGAGCGGCGGGCCGCCGAGAAAAATCGTGCCCTGTTTCTTGACGATCACCGCTTCGTCGGACATGGCCGGCACATAGGCGCCGCCGGCGGTGCAGCTGCCATGGACGACAGCGATCTGCGGGATGCCGCGGGACGACAAGTTCGCCTGATTATAGAAAATGCGACCGAAATCGTCCTTGTCCGGAAAGACTTCATCCTGCATCGGCAAAAACGCGCCGCCGCTTTCCACGAGATAAACGCAAGGCAACCGGTTTTCGAGGGCGATCTCCTGCGCGCGCAAATGCTTTTTCACCGTCATCGGGTGATAGGTGCCGCCTTTCACCGTCGGGTCGTTGGCGACGATCATGCACTCGACGCCGGCGATGCGGCCGATCCCGGTGAGAATGCCGGCGCTATGAACGTCGCCGGAATACATCTCCCAGGCGGCGAACTGGCCGAGCTCAAGAAACGGCGATCCGGGATCGAGAAGCCGGTTGATGCGCTCGCGGGCGAGCAGCTTGCCGCGCTTCTTGTGGCGCTCGGCGTAGCGCTCGCCGCCGCCTTCGGCGACGCGGTCGATGTTCTTGTGTAGCTCGTCGACCAGCGCGCGCATGGCCGTGGCGTTCGCCGAGAAGCTTTCCGAGCGCGGATCGAGCTGCGATTGAATGACTGGCATATCGGGGCGTCACCTCTTTTTCGAAGGGTCTAGCAAAGCCCATCCGTGATGGGAACTGATCGCGGGCGACTATTGCCTTGAACGCGGCGGAACCCTGCGGGTAGGCTATGGGCGACAGGGAGGGGCATTATGAATATCCTGACAGGCGGCCTTTTATGGCTTGCTGCGCAGACGCTCTGGGGGGCTGGCGAGGAGCAGATCGTCCGTCCGATCAAGGCGTCCGATAACGGCGCCGCGGTTGCCGCGGAATATCAGGCGGAAATCGCAGACGCCGAGCGGCTCGGCCGAATCATCTTCGAGCACGATATCGCCGCCGCCCGCGCCACCGATTTCATTATCGACAAGACCAGAGGCAAACTCAGCGAAGATGTGAGAGGCTGGATCGAGGCGCCGCTGGAAGACGGCGCGATACGCATTTATTTTTTCGGTGAGGCGGCGGAGGGTGAATTTTTTCCGGTTTACGCTGTTGATGTGCGCAACGGCGAAGCGGTCAAGAAAAGCTATACCGCTTATACCGGCCGCACGCCGTTCGAAACCCCGCTCAACAATCTGGCGAAAGCGCGGGCGATCGCGCTCCGGCAACCGTTCAATGCGTGTTCGCGGAACTACAATAGCGTTGTCTTCGAAAATGCGCCGGGCGAATATTTCGTGTATCTTCTGGCCGGCACGAGGGATCCGGGGGTCATTCCTTTTGGTGGGCATTACCGCATGACCGTCAACCCTGACGAAAATGCGATTATCGGGTTTCAGGCCTTCAGCAAGAGTTGCCTCATCATGCGCAAGGATCAGGCGCCGAAAGGATCAACTGCCGCCGCACTGATGGTCTCTCATATAGTAACGCCCTATCCGATGGAGACTCATGCGTGGCTGTCGCTGCTTCATGAAATCGACATTTATGTCATGACCGCCGATAATGGGGTGCTCTGGAAAGTGTCGAAGGGACAGATCGAGGCGCTGCAGGACTGATCCGGCGCTGTTAGCGGAGGCAAGGTTTCGTGCATATCGAACCGACCGGCGAGGCGTGCGGGGCGCGGGTTGAGGGCGTCGATCTGACGGCGCCGCTCAAAGCGGAAACGGTCGCCGCCATCCGCGAGGCGTGGCTGGCGCATCATGTTCTGGCGTTCCCCGGTCAGGCGATGAGCGATGACGATCTTGAACGCTTTACCTTCTGCTTCGGTCCTTTCGGAGACGATCCCTTCATCGCGCCGATTGAGGGCCGCGACCACATCATCGCCGTCAGGCGGGCGGCGGACGAGGCGAGCCGGGTTTTCGCCGAAGCTTGGCACACGGACTGGAGCTTTCAGGAAACGCCGCCGGCGGGGACATGTCTGTTCGGGATTGAGATTCCGCCAGCGGGCGGAGACACGCTCTTTGCGAACCAGCATATGGCGCTCGAAAAAATGCCGGACGCCCTGCGCGCAAAACTCGAAGGCCGGATTGCCATTCATTCCGCGCGAAGCGCTTACTCAAAAGGCGGCGTTTACGGCGAGGATGATCGCGCCGCGCGGTCGATGGATATCCGCCCTTCCGATGACGCGCTGACGGCGGAGACCCGCCACCCGATCATCCGTAAACACCTCGAGACCGGGCGCGAGGCGATTTACGGCTGCGTCGGTTACATTGTCGGCTTTGAGGACATGGCGCCGGCGGAAAGCCTCGCGCTTTTAGGCGAGCTCTATCAATGGCAGACGCGCGAAGAATTCCAGTACCGGCATAAATGGGAAGAGAACATGCTGGTCATGTGGGACAACCGTTCGGTGCTGCACATGGCGACCGGCGGCTATCAGGGCCATGCGCGGCTGTTGCACCGTACGACGATTGGGGAGCGTTAGGCGCGCTGCCTGGTGATGAGCAGCGCCGCGGCGAATATCCAGACGAACTGCGTGAAATCGATCGACCGTTGCGCGAGGCCCAGAACCTGGCTGGCTCCGGGCGAAGCCATGACGATAAAGCCGGTCACGCATATGGCGGCCGTGATAAGTGTAACGAGCGCCAGTGTCCTGCTGGATTTGAGAAAGGCAAGACCGAGACAGAGGAGGGCCGGCGGGGTCGCGAGATAGCCGATGACGCCGAGCAGATTATGCATCGTCTGACTGTTTGAGCCTTCCATCGGACAACCCGCGTCGCAGGGAAAGACGCTGGCGCCCAGATAGGAAACGCTGTTGCCGAGAAGCAGGAGAGCGCCGGCAAGCAACAGGCCGCTCTTTGGCGATCTCGCATAAAGCAGCGCGACCGACAGCGTCCACAAAATCCCTACCGGCAGAAAGCCCGCATAGTTCATGATCGCGGCGTGGGGGGCGTTGGCGGCGCCGAGTTCGCTGAGATAGCTGCGCGACGGATCATAGTCCGCCCACAAGGCGCCGAGAACAGTGGGAAGCGCTATCCCGCACACAACAAGAAGCGCGCTGACGGCGAGATGAAAGGTCCGCATTTCGTGAGGCCCCCGAGTTTAAAGCCGCGCTTTTATATGAGCAGCGTCAGCGCCTTGCGCAAGCCTTCGGGCAAACTCACCGGCCGTCGCGTTTCGCGGTCCACATAGACATGAACGAAACGCCCTTCGGCGGCGGGCGTGTCTTCGCCTTTGCGGAAAATCGCGAGTTCATAGCGTACGGATGAGTTGCCGATATGAACGACCCGAAGCGCGCCGTCGAGTTTTTCGGGAAAGGCGAGGGGCGCGAAATAGTTGCAGCCCGTTTCAACCACGAGGCCGATGACGGCGCCGTCATGGATATCAAGCGCGCCCGAGGCGATCAGATACTCGTTCACGATAGTGTCGAAATATCCGTAATAGGCGACGTTGTTCACATGGCCGTAGATGTCGTTGTCCGCCCAGCGCGTCTGCAGCGGGAGAATGTGTTTGTAATCGGCGCGGCTGGTTTGTGCTTTCATCAATAACCCTCATCTTGAGGCGCCCGCGCAGCGGGCCTCGAAAGATGTGCAACAGGCGCTGCGCTGGCGGCCATCCTTCGAGGCTCGGCCTTTCGGCCTCGCACCTCAGGATGAGGGGCCAGACGGCTCACCCTCACAAAACTTCCGTGTAAAGCGCGAGCGCGTCGTCATAGGCGACGGGGCGGGGGTTGTTCTTCATCAGCCGCTCTATCTTGACCGCATCCTCGGCGAGTTTCGGCAGGACATTATGCGAAACGCCGACCTCCGACAGCCGGCTTTTGACGCCCGTGGCGGCGCAGATTTCCGTCATCTTCGCAACGAAGCTTTCAGCGCGGGCCTCGAAGTCGCCCGTCGCATTGGCGCCGATGACGTCGCCGAGCTCGGCGTAGAGCGGCGCGGCGGCGGGCGTGTTGAAGCGCAGGACCGGCGCCAGCATCAGCGCGTTGGCGAGCCCGTGCGGAACATGGAAGTGAACGCCGAGCGGATAGGCCATGGCGTGGACGGCGGCGCAGGGCGCGTTGGCGAAAGCCTGTCCGGCGAGCATCGCGCCCAGGAGCATCGCCTCGCGCGCCTCGATGTCGTCCGGCGTATCGCAGGCGGCCTGAATGTTCGACGAGAGCAGCTTCAGCGCTTTCGTCGCCAGCGCGTCGGAGACCGGGTTCTTTTTGAACTTCGTCGTGTAAGCCTCAATAGCGTGCACCATGGCGTCGATGCCGGTGGCGCTCGTCACATGACGCGGCATGGACAAGGTCAGCGAGGCGTCGAGCACCGCGAGGTCGGCGTAAAGCTGCGGTCCGAGCACGCCCATCTTCTGGTCGTCGTCGGTGGTGATGACCGAGATGTTGGTGACTTCCGATCCGGTGCCGGATGTTGTCGGCAACAGAACGAGGGGAACGCGCGCGCCGCGCACCTGATCCATGCCGTAAATCTCTTCGAGCGTCTGTGACGAGTTGATGAGGCAGGCGATCACCTTCGCCGTATCCATGGAAGACCCGCCGCCGAAACCGATGACGCCGTCGGCCTTGTGGACGCGCGCGGCTTCAATCGCGCCTTTGACGACCTTCGCCGGCGGGTCCGCCTCGACGCCGTCGAAGAGATGATAGTCGAGGCCCGCCGCTTTAAGGCTCTTCAGCGCACGGTCGATCAGCCCCGCGCCGATGACCCCCTTGTCGGTGACGACGCATGGGCGCTGCATCCGTTCCTTGACGATCTCGCCCAGCCGCGAAGCCGCGCCGGTTTCAAAGATGATGTTGGGAACGGTGTCAAAGTTGAAGTTCATCTGTACTCCGTCATCCCCGCGAAAGCGGGGATCCAGTGTTCTTAAAGAGATTCCCGCGTTCGCGGGAATGAGCGGGAAGAGGTAACGCCGCTCAATGAAACCGCACCAGCCGTCCGGGTCTTGCGCTCGTCACTTCATCATTCGCGACGACCTGTTCGCCTTTGACGAATGTTGCGCGATAGCCCGAGACCGGTTGCAACAGGCGCTGGCCGCCGGCGGGCAGGTCTTTCACCATGCGCGGCGGGCCAAGCCGCAGCTTGTCGTGGTCGATGATGTTGATGTCGGCGCGCAGGCCGGCTTTGAGCCGTCCGCGATCCTTGAGGCCCAGATAATCCGCGCCGTCGGCGGTGAGCATCTGGATCGCGCGCTTGAGCTCGATCTTGCCGTGGTCGCGGTCGCGGCACCAATGGGTGAGGAGATAGGTCGGGAAGCTCGCATCGCAGATCGTCCCCACATGGGCGCCGCCGTCGGAAAGGCCGGGCAGGGCCTTCGGATGCGTCATCATGGTGCGGACGTTTTCGTAGTTGAACTCGGTGTAGTTGTAGATCGGGAAATAGATGAGCTGCTTGCCGTCGAGTTCCAGAAGCGTGTCGTAAAGCTTTTCCATGGCGGAAACGCCGTCGCGCCGCGCCTCGGCGCCCAGCGACATCTCCTGCGGTTGTTCGTAATCCGGGTTTTCGCCGAGGCGGAAGAACTTGTTCGCGACCATTTCAATCGCCGCGATCATCACGTCGGCGATGGGCGGCACGGACGAGCCAGGCCCGGCGAGCTTCACCGGCGTCTCGGCGAGACATTTCTTCTTGAACGCGGGATCGCGCATGATCGCAACGCGCTCCTCAAGCGGCTTGTCCTTGATCTCGATATAGCTCGGCTGCGCCATCACGGGATGAAACGTGCATTGCAGCCCTTGAAAGACTCCGATGGCGCGCGGCGCCACCTGCACGTTGAAGTCGACGCCGTCCTTGTTGAGCCGGTCGGTCTCATCGAGAATGCGCCGCCAATCATTCTCCTTCATGTCCCGCTGCATGAGGGAAATTGAAGCAGGCTTGCCGTCGCCGGCGCGCACGAAGCTTTCAACGATTTTGAACTCGTCCGCGAACTGGTCGCCCTCGCGCTCGAGATTGAAGTCGTTGACGATCTGCAGGACGCCGTGGTCGAGATCGGCCAGCGCCCCGGAAAGGGCGGTGAGCTCCTTCTCGCTCGCCTCGGCGCTCGGCGTCCACTCGCCGTCGGCGGTTCGGTGGACGTCGGTGCGGCCGATGGAAAACCCGGCGGCGCCCGCCTCCATAGCCTCGCGCACGATGCGACGCATCTCGGCGATGTCCTCGTCGGTTGCTTCCTCGAATGCGCTCGCCCGTTCGCCCATGGCGTAAACGCGCACCGGATCGTGGCCGATCATCACGCCGAAATCGATCGTGTGCGGCATGGCGTCAATGGCGTCCATATATTCGGGGAAGGTCTCCCAGTCCCAGCTAAGCCCTTCGTGAAGCGCCGTGCCCGGAATATCCTCGACGCCCTCCATCAGCCGCACAAGACGGTCGTGATCGGTTTTCCTGACCGGCGCAAAGCCGACGCCGCAATTGCCCATGATGATCGTGGTGACGCCGTGATTGACGGAGGGTTTCAATTCCTGATCCCAGGAAATCTGCCCGTCATAATGAGTGTGGAGGTCGACAAAACCCGGCGTGACAATGGCGCCTTCGGCGTCGATGACCGTGTCCGCCGCGCCGTCGCAGGCCCCGATCTCGGCGATGACGCCGTCCTTGACGCCGATATCAGCGCGGACGGGGTCTCCGCCTTCGCCGTCATAGAGGAGGCCGCCAGTGATTTTGAGATCGAAGGTCATGGGTTCGTCCGCTTTCGTCTGTCGAGAAATCTGAAGAATGCGATCATAGCCCCGCCGGAAAAGAAGTGCCAAACGCCCCATGCAGCGGCGATGGCCGCCGCGCCGCCAAGGCCCTTGAGCTGCGCCAGTAGCAAGACAACCGCTAGGCCGGCGTTCTGGATGCCGACTTCAAATGTGAGCGAGCGCCGTTGAGCGGCGCCCGCCCCGAGAAGCCTGCCGGCGCCGGCGCCGGCGCCGAGGGCGAAGGCGCTGGCGTTGTGCAGCGCGACGGGAACGAGAATAAGCGCCCAGCCGGCGACCAGCAGCGGCCAGAAGTCGAGGACGCCGTCGACGATGACCCAGGCGAGAACGGCCGCGCCGGCGAGCGCCAGGGGTTTGCGGATTCTCTCAGCGATATCCGGAAAATACTGCGCGACGAACATGCCGCCGGCGAGCGGCGCGGCGAGCATCAGCGTTGTCTGCGCGACAAACGCAACGCGGTCGAACGCGATGGCGTCGAGGAGGCCCGCGGTCGGCGGATAAAGGCTCGACCAGAGCAGGATGGCGACCGGCGTCCACAACGCGGCGATGACGCTCGATCCGGCGGTGAGCGCGACCGAATAGGCGGTGTCGCCGCGGGATGCGAAGGTCATGAAATTCGAGACATTGCCGCCGGGACACGCGGCGACGACGATCATGCCGAGGGCGATCGACGGCGGCGGCGACAGGATCAGCGCCACAAGGATCGTTACGGCAGGCAGACCGATCAATTGCGCCGCGAGGCCGCCGAGAAAAAGTTTGCGGTTGGTTTTGAGAAAAGCGAAATGCGCCGGCCTGAGCCCCAGCGCGATCGCGAACATCATCACGATGATGGCGCCGGCGAGCAAAGCCTGGGCCGCCGGGTTGAGCGTAATCGTCAGCTTGTCGAGGGTTTCGGCGTCCATCTGGCGGTCAGCCGCCGATTGCGAAATAAAGAACGGCGCCGCGCATCAGGATGGTGGTCGCCAATGTCGTCGCGAGATAGCGCCCGCTCGACCAGCCGGCGAGCGCGCCGGCAAGCGCCGCGCCGCCGCTCGCAACGACGAAGCCGACAGGATTGAACACGTCAAGCAACAGCCAGACGGCGATGGAGACGCCGAAGGAAACAATCGCCGCGGCGATCAGGTGAATGACGAAACTGTCGGTTTTCATGGTCCGGCGAGATACGGGAGAGGGACGGTCAGTAATATCCCCAGAGAACGAGGCGGCTCATGATCAGGACGATAGCGAGCCCCGCCCAGAATGTAAGCCTGACGCGCAGATTGACATACCATTTCGGCAAGGCGCCGATCGACGCCGCCGCAAAGTCCCGCATCAGAAGATAGATCAGCAGAACGAGAATGATGAGCTGGCGCCAGGCGCCGCCGAGGGAAAGAAAAAAGACGCCGTTCGGCAGCGCCGCGACGAAAGCGACGAGCGTGATCAGCTGGCCGGGCAGAAACGACTCACGCACGCCTGACTGGGGCGCGAGGAACGCCCCAGCCCCGGCGCCCGCGAGATAGGCGACGATGATCGCGCCATAGAGAAGGGCGATCTGGTGAAAGTCGAGCGCGATATACATCGGGATCAGCCACGGGCTGAGCCATAGGGCGACCGCCGCCAGCACAAAGGGCGTGAGCCCGAGAAGGCCCAGCCGCACCATTTCCTCTTTCGAGCGGTTCGCCATGGTTCAACGCAAACTCCCTCTAACGGGCGGCGCGCCTTGTTTTTGAAGGATTATTTCGGCCAGCCTCACCCCGCAGGCGAACAGCCTAGACCAAAAAGATCATTTGCGAAACGCCATCGCCGCGAGCCATCCGGCGAAAAGCGAAAGGGCGACGCAAAGGAGGCCGTACAAGATGGGCCGCTTCTGGGCGAGATCGTAAATCCGTCGTTCGGCGCCGACCTTGTTGACCAGAATTTTCGCGCTGTCGGCGCCGAGCAGCACGCCGTCCCGGTAAAGATAGACCGCGACCTCATAAGCGCCGACCGGCGTTGTCGCCGGCAGGTCGATATTGATCGAAAAGAGCGCACCCTTCTTGAAGGAAACGCCGCCGACAAGGTCGCGGTAAAGTCCCTTGAATTCGACTTCCGTCAGAAAGGCTTCTGCAAAGAGCCGGCTCTCGCTCTCGTCGGTTGCGCCGTGTTCTCGTCCGCCGGCGCGGATCGGCAATGCGTCGAGCCCGAGGCCGTGCGCCGCCTGGTCGGGTAGCGGCGCGATGTCGTTAATCGGCCGCGTCGCGTTGGTGAGATAAAGCCCGGGCGCGCCCTTGACCGTATGCGGCGCGCCGGGGGTCCAGATCAGATTGTGTTTTACGATGCGCCGGATGTTGAAATCCGTTTCCGGTCCGCGGACCACCGAAATAATATCGACCTTGCCTTGCGGGTCATCGACGCCGGTGACGGCGCCGAACAGCGTCAGTTCCGCGCCGGAAAAGCCGGTGTCGATTTCAACGAGATCGTCGGTCAGGGCGACGGCGATGTCGGCGGGCTGCGCCGCATTTGCAGGCGTGACGAGGAGAAGCAGCGCGAGGAACCGCATCATCATGAGGCGGTCTCGACGATGAACGGCGAAACCGGCGGCGTCGTCAGGTCGAACAGCAGCTTGCCGCAGACGCCGAGCACGATCAGCGCCAGCAGCGCGCGCAGCTGTTCGCCCTTCAATCGCCGGCCCGCTCTCGCGCCGAGTTGCGCGCCGACAACACCGCCCGCGACCAGCAGCATCGCGAGCACGATATCGACCGTCTGGTTGGCGGCGGCGTGCAGAACGGTTGCAATGGCGGTAACGAAAATGACCTGAAACAGCGAGGTGCCGATCACCACATTGGTCGGCATGTTGAGGATATAGAGCATCGCCGGCACCATGATGAAGCCGCCGCCGACGCCCATGATCGCCGCCAGCACGCCGACCAGAAAACCGAGAATGATCGGCGGGATCGGACTGATATAGAGTTGAGAGCGGCGAAAGCGCATGGCGAACGGCATCGCCGCCATCCAGCCGGCGCTGCGGCGCTTGCGGCGTTTGCGCGGCGCATCGGGCGAACGCAACAGCGCGCGTAAGGATTCGGTCAGCATCAAGGCGCCGATAACGCCGAGAAAGATCACATAAGTGACGGAGATAAAGGTTTCGATCTGTCCGGCGGCCCTGAAATAACGGAAGATCATGATCCCGATCACGGCGCCGAAGCCGCCGCCGAGAACCAGAAACCCGCCCATCATGAAGTCGACCGTCTTGCGCTTCAGATGCGCGAGCACCCCGGACACGGACGACGCGACGATCTGCGAAGCCTCGGTGCCGACCGCCACCGCAGGCGGCACGCCGTAAAAGATCAACAATGGCGTCATGAGAAAGCCGCCGCCGACGCCGAACATGCCGGACAAAAAACCGACAGCGCCGCCCATGAACATCACGGCGAGCGGATTAACGGGGATCTCCGCAATGGGGAGATAGATTTGCATGGCGCCGCCGGGACTAAGCGAACAATAGCTGGCTTATAGGCGCGCTACGTACGGCGCCGCAAGGATCAGTCCTGCGGATTGAGCTCGTTTGCGGCTTCGTCCGCGGGCAGCGCTTCCCATTCGCTGATCGAACTGTCGATCGCCCGCTTCTGTTCCGCGCTCAGCGCGTCAGCGACGCTCGCCGCCAGCGGCGCCGCCTGTTCGTCGCCGTTCTTGGCTGCGAGCGAGTACCAGTAGTAAGCCTTGCCGGCGTCCTGAATGCTCGTGGCGGGTCCGTTGCTCGTCGGATGATAGATCGCCCCGAGATTATATTGGGAATCGACCAGGCCGCGATTGGCGGCGAGTTCGAACCAGGTGATCGCTTCCGCCGTCGTCGCCGGTCCGCCGTCGCCGCGCGCCGTCATGACGCCGATCCGGTGCATGGCCAGCACATTGCCGCCATTGGCGGCGCGCCGGAACCACAGCCGCGCCTGAGCGAGATCCTGTTCGACGCCCTGGCCGGTCTTGTAGAATTCGCCGAGCTGAAGTTGCGCGGGCGGGTGTCCGAGCGACGCGGCTTCTTCGAGCCTGGCCATCGCTGCGGCGGTTTCGGCGCTTGTTTCCGCCGCATCGAGTCCGGTCATGGCGTCGCGATAGAGCGTGCGCGGCTCGACCGCAGGCGGCGCCGGCACTTCGAGTTCTTCGCCGGCCTCGGTGTTTGCGGTCGCCGGTTCGCTGGAGGCTGCGATGGCCGCGGGCGGCGTTTCGCGCACGTCCGGCGCTTTGAAGATAAAATCCTTCACCATCAGGAAGAGGACTGCGACCGAAAGAACGATCGCCACCGCAAGCGCCAGCGTCACCGGCCGCGCCATCGCCGCCGCCTTCAGCGTCTCGAACGCCGCCCGGTCGCCGTCCTGACCGCGATTGATGCTTGCGGCGCGGGCAGGCTCTGGCGCCTTGGTTTCTTCTTCTTGCCCGTCGTCGCCATCCTGCTTGCCGATGAACGGGAGCTTGTCGCGGAACGCCGATACTTTCGCGAGCATTTGCGCGACACGGCTCGGCTCCTCGTCGGTTTCGCGTTCTGTTTCCGCTTTCTCCGCCGCAAGCGGTTCGCCGGAACCTTTAAGCGCTTCCTTCGCGGCGGCGAGCTTTTCTGCGTCAACCGGTTTTTCGGCGCCGCCTTGTGCAGCGGCGAGGCGTTTCCGTCTGGCGCGCGCGGCGAGGATGGCTTTTTGTTTTGGCGTCAGGTCGCTCAGCGATCTCTTCTTTTTGGGCTTTTCCGCCGCCTTTGGCGCCGACGGGTCCGTGTCTTCTGCGCCGTCTTCTGCGTTGTCTTCGCCGTCGCCCGTCTTTGTCCCGTCTTCGGCCGTTGCAACCGTCTCGGCTTCGTCTTCATGCGCCGCCGTTTGCTGATCTTCTTCGTCCGCGTCCGTATCGTCATCGGCGGCGCCGTCTTGCGGGCGCGCCGCTTCGCCGGTCAGTTCATCGATATCCGCGAGAAGCTGGTCGATTTCGCCCTCAGCGTCGGGCGCCGCTGCTTCCGCATCATCGGCGATCTCTGACGCAGCCGCTTTTTTGCCGAACACGGCCGGCGCTTCGGCGACCGGCGTTTCGGTGTCGGTCTCATCATCAAGTTCGAAATCAAAGTCAGCCTTCGGTTCGTCCTCAGCGCTTATCTCGTCGTCAAACGCCGCATCGATGTCGTCAGCAAACGCGAACGGGTCTTCGTCGTCGTCATCGTCTTCGTCGATCTCGCCGGCAGGCTGGACAAGTCCGAAAGCCTCGGTCGTCGGCGCGCCGTCCTCATCATCTGCGGGGGTGCTGTCATCGGCGTCCGTTTCGATCTCGTCTGAAGCAAGGCGCGCATCGGCCTCAGGCGCAGCGTTATCGGCGTCGACCTCATCGCCTTCATCAGCGTCGTCACCGATATCCGGCGCTTGCAGCGCTTCCGCGACGAATTCAGCCTTTTCATCGCTTTCGTCGTCGCGCAGCGCATCGAGCCGCGCGATCATGGTTTCGAACGAGGCTTGCAGGGCGGAAATGCGCCCTTCGGTTTCCCGGCTTGCGGCGGCCACGGCGGCGTCGATATCGGCGCGCTTCGGTCCTTCGCTGTCGCCGCTGAAACTTTCACGCAATTCGGCGAGCGTTTCGGCGACCTTCTGGACGCCTTCGGCGCTGCGCCGTTCGGCGGCGTCGATCTGCGTTGAAAGTTTGGCGATGGTCGATTCCAGCGTGCGGATCTGGTCGCCGCCGCGTTTGATCTCGTCGCCGAGAACGCGCAGGCGATTGCTGGTGCTTTCGACAAAACCGGGATCGGCTGATCCGTCGGCGTCGTCGGTGAGGCTGGTCGCTTCGCTGGCGATTTTTTCGGTGCGGGCGAGGCGCTCGGAAAGGCTGTCTATCGCTTTCTTGAGCGGGCCTGCGTCAGCGATTTCGCCGTTTTCGGCGGCGGGGCCGATATGGTCGAGCCGCTCGGCGAATTGCTGCAATTGCTGTTCGGTGGCGTCGAGGCGCTGGATTGATGTCTTCTGCGCTGTGTTGAACTGCACGGCGACTTGCGCAACGGCCTTTTCGAGCGCCTTGAGCGCGTCAATGCGTTCGCGGTCGTCGCCCTTGCCTTCGAGCTTTTCAATGCGCAGGGCGAGATCTTCATTGCCGCCCGTTGCGCCGCCTGATGCCGGTTTGCTCCGCTCAAGACGCTGCACGCGTTCGACGACGTCTCCGACCTTGCGGGTCACGTCTTTCAGCGTGTCGGCGTTTTCAGCATGAGACTCGGCGATGCGTTTTTGCAGATGTTCGATTGCGGTGACGACGTCGCGCAGCTTCAGCCCTTCAATCTCGCCGTCGGTCGGCGCGCCGTCGCCGGCGTTGTAAATGATCTGGTTCAGCCATTCGCCGACCGTCATGCCTTCGCGGCGGGCGGCTTCTTTTGCCGTTTCGCGCGCATCGCGCTCAATGCCTTTGACGCTCCAGGGGGCGTTCGACTTCATGGTCTTCACCGTCTTTCGCTGGGGCGGACCCCCGATCTGCAGCTTTGCTTCGGCGCCGAAAACGCCGCGACGCAACAGTTCACCGTTAAGGTGCTTCGCATGCCCGACAAAGCCTTTATTGGCCGTGGCGGCGGACCGGCGCCGCGGCGGTTCCCGATTGATCTTTAAGGCTGATTCGCCGTTTGCGGCGCCGTCTTTTGCGCCGCTGTGGAAAGCAGTTCGCCGCCTTGCAGGGGCTGCTGATGAGACTGTATGAATCCATGCCCCGGCGCTTAGGATGCGCATTCTAAACAAGCCCGTCATGCTGGCGTCAGAACAGGCGGGACACGCTCCAGCCGACCGATCAGAACCGAGGAAACCATGACCGCATACGCCGCTCCCCTGAAAGACATGCAGTTTGTGCTCAACGACGTCCTGCAGATTTCGAAGTACTCGAATTTGCCGGGCTTTTCAGAGGCTTCAGAGGATCTTGTTGAGGCGATCCTTGAAGAAGGATCGAAGCTCGCGGCCAATGTTCTTCACCCGATCAACCATTCCGGCGACAAGGAAGGCTGCACTCGCCATGAGGACGGGTCTGTGACGACGCCCAAGGGCTTCAAGGAAGCCTATGAGATTTACAAGGAAGGCGGTTGGCAGGGACTTTCCTTCGATCCGGAATATGGCGGGCAGGGGCTGCCCTATCTGATCGGCGTCGCAGTCGGCGAAATGGTGTCGGCGGCGAATATGGCTTTCGCCATGTATCCGGGTCTCGCCCGCGGCGCCGCCGAGGCGATCTACGCCCACGGCAGCGACGAGCAGAAACAGAAATATCTGCCGAACATGATCTCCGGCGAGTGGGGCGGGACCATGAACCTCACCGAGCCGCATTGCGGCACCGATCTCGGCCTGTTGAAAACCAAGGCGGTCCCGCAGGGCGACGGCAGTTACAAGATTTCCGGCCAGAAGATTTTCATCTCCGCCGGCGAGCACGATCTCACCGACAATATCATTCACCTCGTGCTCGCGCGCATCGAAGGCGCGCCGGAAGGCGTGAAAGGCATTTCGCTGTTCATCGTGCCGAAATTCCGCATCAATGAAGATGGCTCTCTCGGCGAGCGCAACGGCGTTTCCTGCGGCTCCATTGAAGAGAAGATGGGCATTCACGCCAACTCCACCTGCGTCATGAATTACGACGAGGCGACCGGCTGGCTTCTCGGCGAAGAGAACAAGGGGCTGCGCGCCATGTTCACGATGATGAACGAGGCGCGGCTCGGCGTCGGCATGCAGGGGCTGGCGATTTCCGAAGTCTCCTATCAGAACGGCGCGGCCTACGCGAAGGACCGCCTGCAGGGCCGCGCGCTGACGGGGCCGGCGGACCCTGAAAAGCCGGCGGACCCGATCATTGTCCATCCGGATGTGCGCCGCATGCTGATGGATCATCGCGCTTTCACCGAAGGCGCGCGCGCCTGGATGTACTGGTCGGCGCTTTACGGCGATCTCGTCCACAAGGCGGAAGACGATGAAACCCGCCAGAAAGCGGACGACTACATGGGGCTGATGACCCCGATCCTCAAAGCCTATCTCACCGACAAGGGATATGCGCACGCCACCAATGCGCAGCAGGTGCTCGGCGGCCATGGCTATATTCAGGAATGGGGCATGGAGCAGTTCGTGCGCGATGCGCGCATCGCCATGATCTATGAAGGCGCGAACGGCATTCAGGCCCTCGACCTTGTCGGTCGCAAACTGCCGAAAGATGGCGGCCGCGCCATCATGACGTTCTTCGCGGAGATCGACGAATTCGTGAAGGACAATGAAGGCAACGAAGAATTGAAACCGTGGCTCGACGGCCTATCCTCGGCGAAGGCGGACCTTACCGAAGCGACGCAGTGGTTCATGGCGAACGCCATGCAGAACCCGAACAACGCCGGCGCCAGTTCGATGGATTATCTCGGGCTCTTCGCGCTCACCTGCCTCGCCTATGCGTGGGCGCAGATGGCGAAAGCGGCGCTTGAAAAGAAAGAGTCGGGCGACGCGTTCTACAAGAACAAGCTGATCACCGGGAAATATTTCCTCGACCGCATCCTGCCGGAAAAGACCGCGCATCTCGCCAAAGTGAAATCCGGCTCCGAAGCAATGATGGCGCTTGACGCAGAGGCTTTTTAGGCGAGCCTGAAGGTCCCATGAAGAAGGCGGTTCGGCTTGCGCTAGGCTGGCTTGATCGGAAGCGTCGCCGGATCGAGCGCCTTCAATTCGCATTCCCACAGCGTGATGACGCGCCAGCCGAGTTTTTTAAGCGCGGCGGCGTTCTCCTTGTCGCGCGCCTTGTTGCGGGCGATCTTCCCGGTCCAGTAGGCGACGTTGGTTTTCGGAACGCGTTTTCCCCGCTTGCAGTGATGTCCGTGCCAGAAACAGCCGTGAACAAAGATCACGGTGTTGTATTTCGGAAACACAATGTCCGGCTTGCCCGGCAGGCCCTTAACGTTAAGCCGGTAACGATAGCCGAGGGCGAACAGCTTTTTTCGTAAGGAAACCTCGGGGTTCGTGTCCTTACCCTTGACGCGCCGCATGACTTCCGAGCGTTTTTCCCGTGAAAAGACGTCCATCGCGTACTGAGCTTACCTATAGTTGTCTGTGCGTCAGACCCTATATTATCGCTTGAACCCTGTCCTAATTTTTGTAAGGTCAAGTATCTGTCGATTAAAATTTGTATGGGGGACTATCACATGCGGTTCTTACGTGGGTTTGCTGCTCTTGCAGCGATTGGCGCGATGTTCGCGCTTCAGCCGGCGCAGGCTGATCCAATTCCGGTTGATCTGGAGCTTCAACTTCTGGTCGATGACTCCGGCTCTGTCAGCGCCAGCGAATTCGCGCTTCAGCGCGACGGCTATGTTGCGGCGTTTCGTGATTCGGGCATCATCGACGCGATTGAAAATGGCGATATCGGCGCGATCGCGGTTCAGTTGATCTACTGGGCGTCTTCGGGCCAGCAGCAAATCGCTGTCGACTGGTTCCTGATTACCGATTCGGTCTCGGCCAACGCGTTCGCCGACCTTGTTGCGGCGACGACTGAACCTTACAGCGGCAGCACGGCGCCCGGTTCGGCGATTAACTTCGGCGTCAGCCAGTTCAACAATGATTATGACGGAACCCGTCAGGTTATCGACGTCTCCGGCGATGGCGCGCAGAACAACGGCGCCGATACAGCTACGGCGCGTGATGCGGCTCTGGCTGCAGGCATCGACAGCATCAACGGGCTGCCGATCCTCACCGACGACGCCAATCTGGATGACTGGTATCTGGCCAATATCGTTGGCGGCGCGAACGGCTTCCTTGTTGTCGCCGAGAACTTCGACGACTTCGCCCAAGCGGTGATCACCAAAATCGGTTACGAGATTTCGGGTGAAATTCCGTTGCCGGGAGCGATCCCGCTGATGGTCACCGGCCTTGCGCTGCTTTGGGGGCGTACGCGTCGCCGCAAGCAGCAGGCCTGATTACCCGTCCTTCGGACGATCAGAACTGAATAAAGGCCGGCGCTCCCGCGCCGGTCTTTTTCGTTTCACGCGGCGTTGACGGCGTAAGAAGACCAGGCGGGGGCGAGCGCCGGCTCGAAAACCGCTCCCGCGAGCCATGAGACGACGGGAACGCAGACCCCGTCGCCGCACAGCTTGAGCGCTGCGGTTGTTGAGGCGGGTAACATGTAGTCTTCAGGCAGACCCATTAGCCGCGCCGCCTCGCGGGGGCTCATCAGCCGCGTGCGAACCGCGCCCTTGTCGACCGCGACAATGATCTGGCGCGAGGAGCCGCCCGCAGGCGTTCTCAAACAACCCGCAACGCCGTCGAAGCGCGCTTCGAAACGCTGCACGGTTTCGCCGTTTTCGATCCGCGTGCGGCGGAAGCCGGCGCCGGCCCGGCGAGCGCCGGATTTAACCAGCGCGTCAAGTCGCGAACGCTGAACCGGGCTCATCATGGCGATCAGCGCGCGGGTTTCTTTCCTTGTTCGCCAGTCTTCCGCATTCCAATCGATTATATCGCCAAGCGATGCGTTGCGGATGCGGCGCGGCGCCGGAGCGAGCCACACGAAACGCTTGCGCGTTTCATCATCAAGGTTTGCAACGGCGCTGATGAGTGCGTGCGGCGCGGTCTTTTTAGAGGGCTCGTTACTCGTTGGCGGCGCCGTATCGTTTGCGAAGCCGAGAATGAAGAGCCGCGGCCGCGATTGCGGCGTGAAATCGGCGGCGTCAAGGACAAGCGCTGACACGCGGTAATCAAGCGCGGCGAGGGCGCCGGCGACGGCGGCGAAGTCGTTCCCGCCATCGGATGTCAACAAGCCGGTCACGTTTTCGAGTGCGATCATCTTCGGCGCCCGGCCTTCGGCGTGCAGCTCGCGCGCGATGCGTTCGAACGCGTAAAAAAGCCCGCTGCGTTTCGCTTTGATGCCGCCTCGAAGTCCCGCAAGCGAAAGATCCTGACAGGGGAAAGACCCCCACATCAGGTCCGGGCGTTCGCCGGGAACCACGCTTGCGCCGATCTCCGCAATATCGCCTTCGACGAGACCATCGCCGCCGAAATTGGCGCGATAGGCGGCGCATTTTTGCGAATCGATGTCGTTGGCGAGCGCGCGCCGCCACGAATCGCCGAGGCCCAGGCGCGCCATCCCGCCGCCGGCGAAGAATTCTAGATAGGTGAAAGGAGGCTTCATGTTTGTGATGTTATCCCGCGGCGCCCCATTCTCGCCATTTTTGTCCGCATACGCATCGCTGTCGCCCCATTTGCGTCACATTCGCCGCGTTTTCGCCTTATTTCAAGACTTTATCTTGCTTTCCGTTCGCCTCAATCGTTGACGAATTGTTATCCATGCCGCAGATTGGCGTCGGGCGCTAAGGGGGCTCGCTGACAGGAGAAGCGAATGCCCTTGATGGAGGATAAGAGGACGGACGCAACCGTCCTGACGGAGGTGCGGACGATGATCGCCGCCCAGTTCACAAGAGTAGCTATAATTGCGGCTGTCGCGCTCGGCGCGGCGGTGTTGATTTCGACGCCGTCGCAGGCGAGCGAAATGTCCGTCGCGGCGCAAAGCGCCGGCGGCGCGAAATCGTTTCAGATCGCCATGGTTCGCCAGCCTGAGAAGGCTGAACAGTCTCGCGAGAACCGCCGCGCCAACAACAGCAGCGGCAACAATCGCCGGGCCAACCGCAGCAATGGCGGCAATCGTCGCGCCAACAACAGCGGCGGCAATAATCGCCGGGCGAACAACAACAATAGCGGCAATCGCAGGGCCAATAACAGCGGCGGTAACAATCGCCGCGCAAATGGCGACAATGGCGGCAACCGTCGCGCCAACAACAGCAGCGGCAATAATCGCCGGGCGAACAACAACAACGGCGGCAATCGCAGAGCCAACAGGAGCAACGGCAACGACCGTCGCGCTAATCGGAGCAGCGGCAATAACAGGCGGGCGACCCGCAGCAGCGGCAATAATCGCAACGCAGACCGCCGCAGCAGTTCGCGCCGTGAAGCCTATCGGAACGGCCGTCGCGATCAGCGCCGGGCCGATAACCGCCGCAACTCGCGCCGGTCGGCCTATCACCAGCGCCGGCACGGGAAATATCACCACCCCAACCGTCGCTATGGCGGGCGCCATTACAGCCACGGTCACGGTCCTCGTCACGGTCACGGCTATTTCTGCGTCCTGCACGGCCTCTTCCACTATAATTCCGGCTATGATCCGTTCGGCTGGCTTTACGTGGACTATGGCTGGAATCTCTACACGCTCGCCTATATCGGCGATTGCGATGTAGTCTCGCAGACATTCTATCGCCGTGGGCGGCGGTACGAGGAAGTCGCGATTCTGTGCTATGACGCTTGGGGATACGGCTACATCAAGCCGGGCAGCCGCCGGGTCTATCGCACCTGGTAAGTCTTGTCTGAAGCGAAAACGCCCTGGGACCGGACGGCCTTTCCGCCGTCCGGTCCTTTCTGTTTGCGGACCCTGGCTTGCGGGGCGCTGATTGACGCTCCACCCCGACTCCCGCGATGGTGCCCGCTTATCGGGCGCTCCGCGCCTGCTCATGAAGATTTCGGGCGGCATGGTATTCAAAAAGCGCATTCTCGCACCAGCGGCGTTCATGTCGACCCTCGCCCTCGCAGGCATGGCGGCGATGGCGCTGACGCGCGCGCCCGAGTCAGCGGCGCGGATGCAGCTTCAGGACGTGCAGATCGGGGAGCGCGGCCTTCAGACGCGCATTGCTTTTCTCTGCGAAAATGGCTGCACGCTCGAACTGCGAGATGACGGCGCCTATTATCTCGACGGCGTTTCGGCGGCCTTCAACATCGACCTCACGGACCGCAGCGCTCGCGTTCAAAGTCTCAAGGCGACGCCTTCGGGTGCGGGCGCCGTTATCGGGGTGAAGTCCGCCGCCGCGCTTGATCATGCGAAAGCGAAACCGTGCACGGTTGGCGGCGTCTCCGCCGCCTGTCTCGACCTGTTCTTCGTAGAAGCGGCGCCGGCGCGTGAAAAGCAGGCGGCTGCAAAACCGCTCATTCAGGAAAAGCCCGCCCCAAAGAAGGCGGAGGCGCAGAAAACCGCAGCCATTGAAACGCCGCCCGTCGCGGCGACAGCGGCGGAACCGGAGACTGCCGAGCGCCCTGTGCTTGAGCAACCGCCGCTGCGCGAAAGCGCCCCGGACAGATTCGCCGCCTATGCGAAACTTGCGGCGCCCGAAAGGCTGGAGCCGCCCGCCGGCGCCATTCTCGCCAAGGTGCAGCCCGCTTCGAAAGCTACGGAAATCCGGCGACCGTCGATCCTCACCGAGGAGCCGCTGGCCCCGCCGGTGGCGGAGAATTTTGCGGAGCGGGTTCACATTATTCTCGGTAAGAACCTGACGTCCGAATATTGCGCGGAAGCTGAAGAGACCCTGCAGGCGGATGCCTGGGCGATGAGCGCGATGGTCGATGTCGGGCTTTGCGCCGCGGCGGCCGGCGATGTCGTTGACGGAGAGGAAATTCTCGCCCGCCTCCTTCAATACACGCCTGACAATTACGAAGCCTATGTGGGGCGCGCGCTGATCGCCGAGCAGGCGGGCGAAAAGGGCGTCGCGCGCAAATATTTTCAGGATGCGCTCAATGCGCCCCCGCCGATTGAAGAGTCGACGCGCATCGTCGAGGCGATGACGGCGCTCGACAATCGCTGACTTCTCTTCAGCTAAGTGACTTTCCCTTTTCGCCCATAGGCGGGATTGCGCCATTCTTCCGTGTCGAGAATTGTTTTGAGCTTTTCGGCGGCGTCCCACAGATCAGCGAAACGGATATAGAGCGGCGAGAAACCGAAGCGCATGAGGTCCGGCGCCCGGAAGTCGCCGATCACGCCTTGCGCGATCAACGCCTGGATGACCGCATATCCTTCGCAGAGCTGCAGGGCGACATGTCCGCCGCGGCGTTCGCCGGGGCCGGGCGAGGGGCTCTCCAGCCCGAACGCGCTGGCGCGAGCGAGGAAAAGATCGCCCAATGCGCGCGCTTTGTTCTCCACCGCCGCCATGTCGACGCCGTCGAAAATGTCGAGCGCCGCATCGAGCGCGCTCAAGGAGAGGATCGGCGGCGTGCCGCAGGCGAAGCGATTGACGCCGGCGGCGGGCCGGTAGTCGTTTGCAAAATCGAACGGCGCGGCATGGCCCATCCAGCCGCATAAGGGCTGAAGGAGCTCGGCGGCTTCCTTTTCGGCGGCGTAGACGAACGCCGGCGCGCCCGGTCCGCCGTTCAGGAATTTGTAGCCGCAGCCGACAGCGTATCGGGCGCCTGCATTTTCAAGATCGAGATCGATCAGGCCCGTTGCGTGACTCAAATCCCAGATAATGGCCGCGCCGGTTTTTGCGGCCGCTCGCTCCCAGGCGGCGATGTCGGCGACCGCCGCCGTGCGATAGTGAACGGCGCTTTTGACGAGCAAGCCGGCGCCGCTTTTAAAGGCGTCTTCCGGCGCGCCGGCGGGCAGATGTTGCAGCGGGGTCCCGGCGAGGCGCGAAAGGCCCTGCAAGATATAGCCGTCGGTCGGAAACTCATCCGCTTCGCAGGCGAGGGCGCCTTGGCGCCGGGCGAGAAGCGCGGCGGCGAGTTTGAAGATGTTGATGGAGACCGTGTCGCAAACGATTACGTCGTTCTCCGCGGCGCCGATCAGCCGCGCGATCTTCGCGCCGCAGCGTTTCGGCAGGTCGATCCAGCGGGCGTCGTTCCACGAGCGGATGAGGCCGTCTTTCCATTCCCGTTGCGCGACGTTTTCAAGGCGCTGCAGCGCGCAGCGCGGCGGCGGCCCGAGCGAATTGCCGTCGAGATAAATCATGTCCGCCGGCAGATCGAACGCATCCCGCAAGTCCCTCAACGGATCCTTCGCATCAAGCGCTTCGGCCTGTCGCCGCGTAGTCGGAGTCATGAAACCGTTCTCAGGAGCGCGCGCACCGGCGCTGCGTCGAGGCCTTCAAGCCTCAGGGGCGGCGCGATCAGTTCGTAAAGGCCCGGTGCGACATCGTCGAGCATCAGGCCTTCAAGCACCCGCATGTCGCAGCGGTATATCGCCTTGTGAGCGTCCATGGTTTTCGACTCCGCCGGGTCGAGCGACGGCGTATCAACGCCGATCAGCTTCACGCCGCGCAGCGCCAGCCATTCGATCGTTTCGGGACTGACAGCGGTGAACGCGCCGTCCCACGTCGCAGGCTGCTTTTCGTATGTGCGAATGAGAATGCGCGCCGGGATATCGGCGCCGATGTCGACCAGCGCGGTTTCGAGCGCGGCGGTTTCGACAGGCTTGTTCTGACCGATGACAGGCTTGTTCTGACCGATGAAATGCACGACGGCGCAGGGGCCGATATAGGGCGCCGGGTCAAGCATATCGATGGAAGCGCCGGCCGGATGGTAATGCAGAGGCGCATCCGCATGCGCGCCGGTATGCGTCGACATGACGATGCGTGAAACATTAACCGGACAATCCTCGCCGAGATTGCAAGTCCTGATTGCGCTGAAGGCGGTGTCGCCCGGAAACACCGGCGTCGCGGCGGAAACCGGCGGCGTAATGTCAATCAGGGTCATAAGCTTTGCGCCTGCAATCAGTCCATGACTTTATGCCTTCATTCGCCTCGCGCCGTCCAGTTTCGCTTGACGCAGCGCCCGGCAGACCCGACGGTCGCTCGATGAGCAATTCTCATTCGGATGATTCCTCCGCTGACCAGCCGAAACCCGCCATGGGCTTCTGGAAATGCTGGTCCATGGCTGTTGGCGTCATGATCGGTTCGGGCGTTTTCATGCTGCCCGCTGCGCTTGCGCCTTATGGGTCGATCAGTTTTTTGGGATGGCTGCTGACCAGCATGGGGGCGATTTTCATTGCGCTTGTGCTCGGACGGCTTGCGAGCCGGACGGACCGAACAGGCGGGCCCTACGCCTACGCCCATGACGCCTTCGGCGATCTCGCCGGATTTCTCGTCGCCTGGGGCTATTGGCTGGGAGTGGTGTTTGCGACGACTGCGATCGCCGTTGCGTTCGCCGGTTATGCGGGCGCAGTCATTCCGGCGCTCGGCTCAAATGTCGTCGTGCAGGCCTGCGTCGCCGCAGCGCTGATCTCGATCCTTACGATGATCAATATTCGGGGCGTCGCCGGCGCGGCTTCCTTTCAGCTTTTGATGACGGTGCTGAAGATCATTCCGCTGATTGTCATCATCCTTGTCGGCGTCGTCGCCGGGTCGCCGGACAATATCCCGCCCTTCAATCCGCAGGAACTGCCGGTCGGCGGCGCGTTGGCGGCGACTGCGCTGCTCACCATGTGGGCGTTTTTAGGGCTCGAGGCGGCGGTCATTCCGGCCGGCGATGTCGCCGATCCGAAGCGCACCATGCCGCGGGCTGTCGTTGCGGGAACCGTGTTCGCGGCGGCGCTCTATATCGCTGCGACGGCGGCGGTGATGTTCCTGGTGCCGGTTGAACAACTCGCCGTTTCGACGGCGCCGTTCGCCGACGCAGCCGCGCCGCTTGGCGCCGTCGGGGCGCCGTTGATTGCAATCGGCGCGTTGATATCGACCGCCGGCGCCGCCAACGGCAACATACTGGTCAGCGGCCAGATGCCGATGGCGGTGGCGCTTGACGGGCTTGCGCCGAAAGCGCTGGCGCGGCGCAACAAGGGGCATGCGCCGGCGACGGCGCTGTTGTTGTCGTCTTTCCTTTCGATTGTTCTGATCGCGCTCAACTATCGCGAAGGTCTGGTCGCCGCGTTTACATTCCTCATCACCATGTCGACGCTTGGCACACTGGCGCCGTATTTCGTATCGGCGCTCGCCGAGTTCAAATATTCCTGGCGCAGCGCGCGCGGATGGACCGCTGTTGCGATGGCCGCCATCATCTATGCGTTGATCGCCATGATCGGCGCCGGCTACCAGACATTATTATGGGGGCTGGTCTTGCTCCTTCTGGGCGTCGTGGTGTTTTATCTTTCCAGACCGAAAACGCGTTGACTTCATTTGAGAGGTGATCTCTTGCTGGAAACCGGCCTGCCTGCATGGACCTATAAGGATCCGGACTTCTTTGCGCTTGAGCGTGAGAAAATTTTCCGGCCGGGCTGGCAGATTGTCTGTCACGAAAGCGATGTCGCTGAAAAGGGCGCCTATGCGACGCTCGATTTCATGGGCGCGCTGGCGATGGTCGTGCGCGGGAAGGACGGCGTCTTGCGGGCGTTCAAAAATGTCTGCCGCCACCGCGCCGCGCGTCTCCTTGACGAACCGTTCGGCGCGTGTTCGTCGCGTATCGTCTGCCCATATCATGCGTGGACCTACGATCTTGACGGCCGGCTTGTCGGCGTGCCCGGAGAGGCGGCGTATGACGAATTCGACAAGGGGGAGTACGGGCTTTCGTCGCTCGAGCTTGGTTCGTGCGGCGGTTTTTTGTTCGCTCGCATGGGTGAGGGCGGTCCCTCATTCGAAGCGTTCTCGGCGCCCTTGCGCGAGGACTTTGCTCTTTACAGAACGCAAGAGATGCGCGCGCTCGGCCGCATCACCTTGCGCGAGCGCAAGGTCAACTGGAAAATCGCGGTCGAGAATTATGTGGACAAGCTGCATCTGCCGGTCGCTCATGACGGGCTCAACGGCCTTGTCGGCGACACCTATACGCTGAATGTTGACGGCGATGTCTGCCGCATCGAGGCGAATGTGGAAACGCTCCCGCATCAATCGTTGTCGGTTCAGGCGTACCGCAAGCTCCTTCCCGATACGCCGCATCTTCCGAAAGAACGCCGCCGCCAGTGGCTTTATGTAAAGCTCTGGCCCAATCTCGCCTTCGATATCTATCCCGATCAGATCGATTTCATGCAATTCATCCCGCTGGCGCCGGACAGGACGCTGCTGCGCGAAATTTCCTATGCGCTTCCCGATGATCGCCGCGAAATGCGGGCGGCGCGCTATCTCAACTGGCGGATCAACCGCGTGGTCAATCTTGAAGACAAGGATGTGATCGAACGCGTACAAGCGGGGCTTGCCGGCGGCGATTACGAACCGGGTCCGATCTCGCGCGACGAAATCGCCCTGCGCGATTTCGCCGGTCGCATGCGCCGGGAACTGCCGGTGTGCCGCGAACGCGTGAAGCCGGCGGCGTTGTCGTGACGGCCCAGCCGGCGTTTTATTTCAACCGGGCGATTGTGCGGCGCCCGGCGCGATCGGTGACGGATGGCCTGCGCGCCGTCGATCGCGGCGCGCCGAGCTATGAAGGCGTTGCGGCCGAGCACGACGCCTATGTGGCGGCCCTCGAAGCGGCGGGGGTCGCGGTGGAGATCCTGCCGCCGCTCGAAGCGTTTCCCGATTCCGTTTTTGTCGAGGATCCGGCGCTGGTCTTTTCCGAAGGCGCCGTACTGTTGCGTCCGGGCGCGACGAGCCGCGCAGGCGAAGCCGCCGCGCTGGCGCCGAGCCTTCGCGCGCATTTTGATACGGTGATTGAATTGCCGGGCCCGGGTTTTGCGGATGGCGGCGATATTCTGACGATGCCCGGGGAGGTGATGATCGGGCTTTCCGCACGGACCGACCGCGCTGGAGCGGAAGCGCTGACCGCTTGCCTCAAACGCTTGGGCAGAAAGGCGCAGATCGTTGAAACGCCGCAAGGCGTCCTGCATTTCAAGACCGACTGTTCGCTGCTTGACGGCGAGACAATCCTCGCAACGGCGCGGCTTGCGAAATCGGGCGCGTTCGAACGCTATCAGACGGTGATCGTTCCGGAGGGCGAGGAAGCCGCGGCGAATGCGCTGCGCGTCAACGACGCGGTTTTCGTCGGCGCGGATTTCCCGCGCACCATTGACCGTCTCGATAGTCTCGGCTTCAGGGTCGTTCCGCTGGCGACCGGCAAGATCGGCAAGATCGACGCCGGGCTCTCCTGCATGTCCCTGCGCTGGCGGAGCGCTTGACCGGCCCGGGAACCCCGCCTAGCGTCCGCCGCGTCATGACCGAACAGAAGAAACAGACCTTTCAGGACCTGATCCTCACGCTCCAGAATTACTGGGCGGCGAATGGCTGCGTGATCCTGCAGCCCTATGACATGGAGATGGGCGCCGGGACGTTCCATCCGGCGACGACCTTGCGCTCGCTTGGCCCCAAGCCGTGGAACGCGGCCTATGTGCAGCCCTGCCGCCGTCCGACCGACGGCCGCTTCGGCGCGAACCCCAACCGCTTCCAGCACTATTACCAGTTCCAGGTTGTCCTGAAGCCGAGTCCGGAGAATATTCAGGAGCTTTATCTCGGCTCGCTTGACGCCATCGGCGTCGATCGCAGCGTTCACGACATCCGTTTTGTCGAAGACGACTGGGAAAGTCCGACGCTCGGCGCCTGGGGGCTTGGCTGGGAGGTCTGGTGCGACGGCATGGAAGTGACGCAGTTCACCTACTTCCAGCAGGTCGGCGGTTTCGACTGCAAACCGGTGACCGGCGAAATCACCTACGGACTTGAGCGCCTCGCCATGTATGTGCAGGGCGTCGATAACGGGTTCGATCTCGTCTATGGCGGGCGCAAGCCGGACGGGACGCCGTTCACTTACGGCGATGTCTTCCACCAGAACGAAGTCGAGCAGTCGGCCTATAATTTCGAGCTGGCGAACACCGAAGTCCTGTTCCGGCAGTTCAGGGAAGCCGAAGAGGCCTGTCTGGCGATCATCGAAGCGGGCAAGGCGGCCGGCAAGGCCTATCCGCTGCCGGCCTATGAACAGTGCGTCAAGGCTTCGCACCTCTTCAACCTGCTCGATGCGCGCGGCGTTATCTCCGTGGCCGAGCGTCAGTCCTATATCTTACGCGTTCGCAGTCTGTCGAAGGCATGTTGCGAAGCATGGCTGGAAAGCCCGCAGGGGCGCACCGAAGGCGCCGGGATTGTCGATTACGCGGAGGCCTAGATCGCGGCGCTGACCTAGCCTGCAAGAGGGGTTGGATGCGAATGGGCCCTTTCATGGCGGACAGCTGCCCATACCTCGATCAACCCGTAGCTGCCGGTCAGCGCCATGGCGAGTTTCATGATCTGGTTAGCCGGTTCGGAGGCAAAGGCGTCGCCCGTAAGCACAATCTCAAACAGTGCTGCGCTTATGGCGAGGGTTAAAATGACGCTGAGAATGCGGGTCAATCTGCGACGGCGGCCTTCGATCGTCTGCCATAGATGCAGCGCAATCGCCGCTGCGAGCAGCGACCACAGGAACCATGCCCGCTCTGCAGCAAACTCACTGTCATAGGCGAACGCAGCCCGTATTGCTGGCGCCGCGTTCTCTCCTGCCGCGGCGGCGATCAGTTCCGCCGGTCCTGCGGCGAGGACAGTCAGGCCGCCTGCCCAAAACAAGATCGCCGCAATGTTAAGGGGCCGGTTTATTTTATCTGGATCTCGCACTGGCGCGAGACTCTTCGGATTCCAGTTGTCGTTCGGGAATCTGCGGCGAATGAAGCCGACGAGCCAGAATATCACAAGCAATGCGCCGAGAATTTGTAAGGCGAGCTCGGTTGTGTCTCGTGCAATTCGTTCCGCAACCGCGCTCGACGCTTCTGCGGTTGCGCGTGGTTCGGATAGAAACACGCTGATCGCCAGAATGAAGAGCGAGACCAGCAATACGCCTGCGATTTTTCCGAAGAGTCGTGAATCGCGCGTTTCGATGATCAGCTGCGGCGCGTGATAGCGCAGCGCTGCATCAGCAGGCGAGCCAAAGGAGACCAGGAGCTCCCTTGCGGTCACCTCGTCCGGCGTCTGACCGTCGACCAAACTGGCGGATTTTTCGTTCAGTTCCTCAGAAAGCAATGCTTCCAACTCTGCGCGGACGTCGTTGCGCATATTCTTCGGCAGGCGACGCGCCACCTGATGCGTATAGCGCTTAATCATTTCATGCGCGTTCATCTCACTGTTCCTTCTCCGATGAGATCATCCATGACGGCGCCAAGCGCGCGCCAGGTCTTCGCCAGTTTCAGGTAGAGCCGCTTCCCGTCCGGGCTAAGGTGGTAATAACGGCGCGGCGGACCTTCTCCGACCCGCCATTCGCTGGTCAGCAGGCCTTGCTTCTCGAGGCGCCGGAGCAACGGGTAGAGCGTGCCTTCTTCGATATCCATGCCCTTTTCGCGGAGCGCCTGGCGCAGGGAATAGCCGTATTGCTCGCTCTTAAGCTGCGACAATGCCGCGAGCACGATGACGCCCCGGCGAAGCTCGAGTTCCATCTTGGAATGGGTAATGTCGGCGTCCTTTACCATGCAAAACACTATACTATGTGCAACACAGTATGTAAAGAACCTTGTCGAAAGGCGCGGCCTGATATCTGCTATTCATGAGAATCGTTCGTCTTCGAACAGCCCTGAAGCGCCGCCATCTCTTTCAGGAGATATATTATGACTAAAGTCTCATTACCCCTCGAAGGCGGCTGCCAATGCGGCGCCGTGCGGTATCGTCTGAGCGCCGCGCCGCTCATGATCTATTGCTGTCACTGCACCAATTGCCAGAAGATCACCGGCAGCGCGTTTGTGCTTTCGGCGACCGTATCCGAAGCGGCGTTTGAATTCGTCAAGGGAACGCCGGAAAAAACCGAATGGAAGTCGGACGCCGGCAATTCCCGGTACGGATGGTTCTGCGGCGATTGCGGTTGCCGCATCGCCCACGGGCAGACGCCGTCGATCGGCCTGTTAAGCCTTCGCGCCGGTACGTTCGACGATACGAGCTGGGTGGAGCCGTCCGGTCATATCTGGACCCGAAGCGCCCAGCCCTGGATCCGGTTCGGTCCCGATGATATTCTCTGCGATGTTCAGCCAACGGACTACGCGCCGTTCGTCGAACGCTTTCAATCGTTGGGCCTTTTTTAAAGCGTAACGTCCTCGTCGGCGATATTGCCGGGCGCCGGCGAACCCGCGTATGATCCGTCCTCCAACAAAAACAAGGGAGGGCGCAATGCCCAAAATCTTCGGTCTCAATCTGGCGGCGGTGCTGGCCGCGTCGGTTGCGTTCTATTTTGTGGGCTTCCTTTGGTACGGGCTGATATTCTCTGATATCTGGATGGCGGAAATGGGGATTCCGGCCTCGGCGATGGAAGAAGGACAAAACCCGCTCTGGATGGTCGGGGGTTTTGTCATCACGGTGATGCAGGCGGTCGGCATCGGCCTTGTCCTGAAATGGAAGAGCGCCGCGAATATGAACGCGGCGATCATGGCGGCGCTGATCTTGTGGATCACCATCGCCGTGCCGTTCGCCGCCTACGGTTATCTTTATGGCGTCGCGCATTCGCTGACGCTATTCATGATCGATGCGTCCCACCTTCTTGTCGGCTGGGTCGTCTCTGCGATTATTCTGTCGCTGATCAAATAACGCTTTTGTGGGATGACGAGAGCGGCCGGTCTTGCGCCGGCCGCTTTTTTACTCTTCCCGCTTAACGCGGATCTGCCGGCCGCCTGGCTCGATGCGCAACGTGTAGCGCCCGAACATCGCCTTGCGGACGACGGCGGTGTGCTCAACGCCTTCTTCCGGCGTCGGGATGATGCGGTCATTAGGGAGCTGGCGCCAGACCTGACCGTTTTCGAGCGTAATCTTCAACCGCCGGTCCGCCAGCAGCTGGATTTTTGCGACCGGCGAGGTGAGTTTCGCCGCCTGTTCGATTTCTTTCAGCTCATCGTCGTCCTCGACGAAATTTTCCGCGCCGAACGCATTCGTCTTGGCGACTGTCAGCTCAAGGTCGTCCACCTTTTTGGACGCCGTTTGCATGGCGTCCACGAGGCCGTCATAGCAGGCGAGGCGCTGATTGTCGGACTGGATCGCCGCGCATTCGGAAAACTTCGCGAAAGCGTCCGGCGCTTCCTTGTCCTCAGCGGCGCTTGCCGCAGCGGGCGAAACAGCGGTCCCGAGAACGAGTCCGATGAGATATGGCGTTTTTTTGCGGTGCATGCCGGCCCTCCCTGACGAATGGCGGCGATATTCGCCCGCTGAGGACCCGCCGTCAATGCAAGCGGCGGGGTCCGGGCCGCGGAGATGAAATTTGTCGCGCTTCATACTAGATTGCGCAGGGGCGCTCGCCGCCCGCCTGCCGCAGCTGACGGGGATATGGAAGAACAAACTGAAGAAATCGCGCTGAGCGCGCCTCCTAAACCGCCTCGTCCGGCGGCGGCGCCCCGCGCGCCGGCGCGCGTGAAGAAAGCATTGCGCCTCGCCGCCTGGACAGGCCTCATCGTTTTTCTCGGTTCGGTCGCCTGGGCGGGGCTTTATCGTTTCGCGCCGCCGCCGGGCACGTTTTTGATGGTCGACCGCAAACTCTCCGGCGATGTCATCATCCATCCCTGGACGCCGCTGGATGACATATCGCCTCATCTCGTCACCGCGGTGATCGCCGCCGAGGATACGCGCTTCTGTCTGCACAAGGGCATCGACATGCAGGCCATCGAGAAAGCCGTCTCGGAATCGAAAAACGGCGGGCGCATGCGCGGCGCATCGACCATCTCCCAGCAGACAGCCAAGAACGCGTTTTTATGGGCGCATCGAAGCTGGATCAGGAAAGGCGGGGAAGCCTGGATGACCGTGGTTATCGAAGCGCTGTGGCCGAAGCGGCGCATCATGGAAGTCTATCTCAACATTGCGGAATGGGGCGACGGCCTGTTCGGCGCTGAGGCGGCGGCGCAAGCGCGCTTCGGCAAGAGTGCAAAAAACCTGACCAAGGACGAGGCTGCGCTGCTCGCCGCGGTGCTGCCGAACCCCTGGAAATGGCGCGTCGATCCGCCGGGGCCTTATGTGCGCGAGCGCGCCTATACGATTCGCGCCCGGATGGATCAGGTGAAGCGCGACCGGTTGGATGCTTGTGTTCTAATACCTGGGTTCTGAAACAGGAGGCGAAGATGAGCGACATGGTGATCGCCTGTTACCGTCCGAAGCCGGGCAAGGACGTCGAGCTCCTTGAGCTGATGAAAACACACTTGCCGGTGCTGCGGGAAGAGGGGCTCGTCGGCGACAGCCCGTCGCTCTGCGGCAAGGCGAAGGATGGAACGATCGTCGAAGTCTTCTGCTGGAAATCGCAGGAAGCGATCGACAGCGCGCATTCCAATCCGCAAGTACTCGCCATGTGGGGGCGCTACGCCGAAGTCTGCGATTATATCCCCGTCGCCGATGTCGCGGGCGCCAAGAATCTGTTTTCCGGCCTTGAACCGGTCGATTTAAGCTGAGTAGGATCAAAACGATGCGTGAACTCATGATTTCCCTTGTTCTGATGACGGTGTTGAGCGCCTGCGGTTCGCCGCAGGAAAAATCTGTCCGCGTAGCTATGGAAACCGGCAAGGGCGAGATCGTCGTCGAGCTTTATCCGGATAAAGCGCCGGTGACGGTCGCGAATTTTCTGAAATATGTCGACGGCGGCCATTATGACGGCGCGCGCTTTTATCGGACAACACGGCCCGACAACGACCCAATGATCGAAGTCATTCAGGGCGGCGTCTGGCCGGTGCATGAAGAAGATTTCGAGGCGCCGTTTCCGAATATCGCGCATGAAACGACGGCGATGACCGGGCTTTCCCATATCGACGGCGCTCTCTCCATGGCGCGCAACGAGCCGGGCACCGCTTCGTCGGAATTTTTCATTTCCGTGGGCGCCAATCCCGAACTCGACTTCGGCGGCGAGCGCAATCCCGACGGGCAGGGCTTCGCCGTATTCGGTCAGGTGGTCGAGGGGCTCGATGTGGTTCGCGCCATCAACGCCGCGCCGACCGATGACGGCGAAGGCTTTGAGGGACAGCTTCTCACCGAGCCGGTGATCATCACCACCATGTCGCGCCGGTAGAACATGACCCGCACTACATCCGAACGCCACACCGACATCCTCAACGGCTACAAGGCCGGCGGCTCGCGCTTCAACGAATGGGCGGAGGAAAAGCTCGGGACCCTGATCCTCGAACACTGGGAATGGGGCGCCATCAAAATGCGCTGGGATATCGACGACCGTTTCCTGATGCCGGATGGCGTGATGTTCGGCGGGCATATCGCTTCGGTCGCCGACCATGTGGCCGGGCTTGCGGCGATGACCGTGCTCGCCGACAGCCGCGAACGGTTCCGCACGTCGAGGCTCGAGACCAATTTCTTCCGGCCGCTGACGGCGCCGAGCGCGATGATCGACGGGCGCATCACCAACGCGTCGAAAAACCTCATTCACGTTGAGGCCGATCTTTACAACGCTGACGACAAGCTCGCCGTGCGCATCAATGCGGTTCAGGTTCGCCGGATGACGGGCTAGGGGCGGCTTTCTTCGCTGACTTCGGATAATCCTCGCGTAATTCCGCCAGGCTTTTATCGAGTTGCGAGATCAGGACGCTCTCCCGCGCCGACAGTTCGAAGAACAGCGCGACCAGAGGGCCGAGCGCGGCGGCCTGATCCTCGGCCTTGTACATCTCGTAGCGAATGAGAGAGCGGGAAATCTCTTCGTAAAGATCATTGATACCGGGAAGCAGGGCGTCATAGGTCAGAGACAGGGTTTTCGCCGTGTCGTACTCAAAGCGCGCCACGACGCCGCGGTCCTTCGCTGTTTGCCACGAAACATCTTGCGGGCCCTGCTTGATGATCACGGTGGGCTGCAGACTTTCGAGACCCATGAAAATTTCGATCGGCGTGCGCGTCTCTTCCGCCTCCGGGTTGCTCAACGCGCGCACGGCCTTGTTAAGATCGGCGGCGACAGCCCGGTGATAATCCGGGACGCCTTCGAGGAGCTTCTGGTTTTCCAGGAGTTCGACGGCGATGTCGGCGACGGCTTTCTGCTCCTCGGCGTATTGGCCGGAACGCTGCCGCCATTCGTTAACCCCGAGTGCGAGGAGGATCGAGAAGACGATGAGGAAGCCCTCGCCGAGAAAATAATGCCAAGGTTTGTTCAAGGTCGCCCCCGCCAAGCTCAGCCGTCATCATGGCCGCAACCGGTCCAGGAGTTCAACCGCCGTCCGAAGTTAACGATAGAAACGCCGGGCCGGGGATCGCTATTGCAAGGCCGGTGAACGCCCCCTAGAACCCGGCCCCATGCCTGAGCTCCTGATCGAACTCTTCTCCGAGGAAATTCCCGCGCGGATGCAAGCCAAAGCCGCCGCGGACCTTGAGCGCGCGGTGAACAAGGCGCTTCTGGACGCCGGTTTCATGCCCGAGGGGGTGAAGGCTTTCGCCACGCCCCGGCGGCTGACGGCGGTGGCGACAGGGCTGCCCGTCCGCCAGCCGGACCGGCGCGAAGAGAAGAAGGGCCCCCGGGTCGGCGCGCCGGAAAAGGCGGTCGAGGGGTTCCTCAAATCGGCGGGGCTTTCCTCGCTCGATCAGTGCGAGACCCGCACGGACAAGAAGGGCGAGTTCTATGTCGCGGTGATCGACCAGAAAGGTAGAGACACCGCCGGCCTGATCGCCGGGTTCGTTCCCGAGATCGTGCGCGGCTTTTCATGGCCGAAGTCGATGCGGTGGGGCGACGGCGATATGAAATGGGTGCGCCCGCTCCATTCCGTGTTGTGCGTGTTCGACAATGAAGTCGTGCCGTTCGAGATCGACGGCGTTTCTTCCGGCGACAAAACGCACGGTCATCGCTTCATGGCGCCGGCGGAAATCCAGACGCGCAACTTCGACGACTACGCCGCGAAGCTTCGGGGTGCGAAAGTCATTCTCGACGCCGAAGAGCGCAAGGAAATGATCGCGGCGGATGCGGCGACCTTGTGCAAGGCGCAAGGATTTGAACTCGTCGAAGATGGCGGACTGTTGAACGAGGTTGCGGGGCTCGCCGAATGGCCGATCGCGATGATGGGATCGTTCGACGAAAAGTTTCTGGCGCTCCCTGACGAAGTGCTGACCGCCTCCATGCGCGGCCACCAGAAATATTTTTCAGTGCGCGCTCCGAAGACGGGCCGTCTCGCCAACCGCTTTGTTTGCGTTGCGAATATCGAAGCGCCTGACGGCGGTAAGGCGATGCGTACGGGCTATGAACGCGTGCTCACCGCGCGCCTTTCGGACGGCTGGTATCTTTATAATCAGGACCTCAAGACGCCGCTCGCGGATCGCATCGACGACCTCGACAAGGTGACCTTCTTCGAAGGGCTTGGGTCAGTCGGCGACAAGGCGCGGCGGGTCGCGGCGCTTGCCAAAGAGATCGCCCCGGCGGTAGGCGCGGACCCGGACCTCGCCGAGCGGGCGGCGATGCTGGCCAAGGCCGATCTCGTTACGGGGATGGTCTATGAGTTCCCTGAACTTCAAGGGGTTATGGGCCGTTATTACGCGCTCGCCCAAGGTGAAAAAGAGGCCGTCGCCGACGCCATTCGCGACCATTACAAGCCCGCCGGCCAGGACGACGAAGTCCCGACAGCGCCGGTCTCCGTCGCTGTCGCGCTCGCAGACAAAATCGACACGCTTACCGCCTTCTGGGCGATCGACAAGAAGCCGACCGGCTCCAGCGATCCGTTTGCGTTAAGGCGCGCGGCGTTAGGTGTGATCAGGATGACGCTTGAGAGTCAAAGCCGGCTGAGTTTGACGCGATTGAGTAGGGATGCCTTAGAAGAATTGGTGGTGACTTTAGCTCAAGCCGAGATTATTGGGTTTCAAGTTTTTGAAGAGGGAGAAGTTGGCCCTTATAAGACCCATGTTTTTTATGGACGTCATCCTGATGATGCAAGTACACGTCCAAAGCCCGTGTTTTATGGCCGTGAGCACGTCTTAGAAAAGTGGCGCTCTAACAGTTTGTGGTCTGCTGATCCTAAAGATGATTGGCGCGATCCAATTACATTAATTGAGTCCATTTCTTATGACAGCAAAGATACGTTTTCCAAAAACGTTTTGCTGTTCTTCCACGACCGGCTGAAAGTTTATCTTAAAGACAAGGGCCATCGTTACGACGCCATAGATGCGGTGCTGATCGATGCAGATGGAAACTCTGCTGACGATCTCGTTCTGATCGTCCGCAAGCTCGAAGCGCTCGAAGCGTTCCTCGAAACCGATGACGGCGAGAATCTCGCGGCGGCGTATAAGCGTGCGGCGAATATCCTGAAGGCGGAAGAGAAGAAAGACGGTTCGCCCGCCGATCCTTCCGCGGTCAAAAAAGACCTGCTGAAAGACGCTGAAGAAAAGGCGCTGTTCGCCGCGCTTGAAACGGCGGAGACCAAAGCTGAAAAAGCCGTCGCTGACGAAGATTTCGAAGCGGCGATGTCGGCGCTTGCGAGCTTGCGTGCGCCGCTCGATGCGTTCTTCGAAAAAGTCACGGTCAACGCCGATGACGCCAAACTTCGCGCCAACCGCCTGTCGTTGCTGGCGCGCTTCCGCGCAGCCACGGCGAAAGTGGCGGATTTCTCGAAATTAGAGGGCTAAAAAGCCGCTCATTCCGGCGAAAGCCGGAATCTCATGACGCAATAGGAACGGCTCGTTTCGCCAGGTCCCGGCCTTCGCCGGGATGAGCGGGGTTGCTCTATTCGTCCTTATACCGCGCCGAGCGTTCTGCGCTCGGGAAGAACAGGAAGGCGAACATCAGGATATAGGGCGCGTAATCCCAGGAGAGGGCGAGCGCCCAGATGTCCGAGAAGATGTTCGCGTTTTTGAGTACTGCGTCGCGAGGCGTGATGGTCGAGAGGCCCGGCACGAATTCATTGGCGACGACCGATTGCGTGCGCGAGACTTTTTCGGGCTCTTCCGGTTCTTCGGGGGGCTTCAGCCATGTCCTGAAAATGTCGAGCCCGCGCGCCGGGGAAAGTTCGGCGGCGGATTTCAACGGGATCGGCGGTTTCGCCAGTTTCTGCTTGCGGATGAGAGTCTTCAGCGCGCTTTCGACATCTTCGGCGTAGCGGTCGATGGCCTGGCTTTGCGCCGCCGTGATGCGGCTTGCGACGGGCTTCGGATTGGCGCGGGCGAAATTTGCAAGCTGCTGGTCGAGCAGGCGTTCGATGCGCCGGTCATGGCGCCAGCGATTGAGGACGCTGACGAAATCGTTAAATTGTGTTTCGAACTCCCGCGCCCAGCGGTCGTAATTTTCAAAAGCGTTGCTGCTGAGATGGCGTTTCAACGCATCGACATTCGCAGCGCAGATTTCAGGATCGTAAGGGTCGGCGCCGGAAGGATCCGGCGCCTCGATGATCGCCGCGACGCTTTCCTCAAGGCCGCGATACCAGTCGGCGAGCCCGTTGAAATAATCGGTGACGGCGCCCGCGCCCGCCGCGCCGGATTGCGCGCCGCCTTCGCGTTCGCTCGTCGCGACGCGGGTGATGTCGTTCACCGAAAGCCGAAGGTCTTCGAGAAAAAGGAAGTCGCGCTGGCGATAGGCCGTGATGCCGGCGCATTCCGCCTGCAGCCGGTCGATCTCGAACTCATAGGTGTGGCGCACGGCGTCGACGCCGCCGATCCCGACAACGGTCGTCCATGTGGACACGAAGAACAGAATGATCGCGAGAAACGGAATGACGATGAAGAGTTTGAGGCAGCGCTCCACGAAGAACGCCATATCGGCGATGAAGCCGCCGCCGATCCCGCGGAACCAGTCGCGGTGACGCACGAACTCCGCGCCGCCGACCCAGATCGCCACCGCCAGGAAGAAAACGAAGACGCCGAAGGCCGGGGGCAGGGCGGAGTTCCGGAAGAAATCGTCGGACTCCTGCGAGGTGATAAGGCTGAAGCCGATCGCCGAACTCACTGCGCTGAAGAACCCGGCGGCGACTGCGACCACGATGAAGAGGCGGTTGAAAAGCGAGGACGTCCTGAGCCGGCCGGAGGTGAGAATCGCGGCGACGACCAGCCCCATGACGAGCAGCACGGCGGCTGCCCCAAGCGTCGCCGCCGAAAAGATACCGCCCTCATTCAAGGGGCCCCCTGAGGCGACCGCCGGCGGCGCGGCGGCGTATAGTCCCAAAGTCAACGGAAAAACGCGTAAAGCATTGTGTCTGCGGGTAATTCCGCCGTCTCGCCGCCCCATGTCACCCCTCTAGTCTCGCGCGCCGCATGCAGGCCCCCTTTCATGGTAACACGGAAATTCAGGGGGTGGATAACTATCCACCCCCTTTTTCGGCGCCCCTATACTGGCTTCGTCGCCTGTCGAAGGCGCGCCTCGTGCGGCAAATTCCGGCTTGGATCGCGCCGCCGGGCGCCCTATTGCAGGCGCGAACGGACACAAGGGTTTGGACGATTTCGATGGGTCAGGACAAAAACCAGACGGATAAATGGGTTTACAGCTTCGGAGACGGCGGCGCGGACGGCGACGCATCGATGAAGAACCTGCTCGGCGGCAAGGGCGCCAATCTCGCGGAGATGGCGAGCCTCGGCCTGCCGGTGCCGCCGGGGCTGACCATCACCACCGATGTCTGCACCTATTACTATGAGAACGGCCGCACCTATCCGGCGGGGCTCGAAGCCGAGGTCGAAGCCGCGCTTGCGAAAGTCGGCGGCGCCGTCGACCGCGTGTTCGGCGACGCCGGAAAGCCGCTTTTGGTGTCGGTTCGCTCCGGCGCGCGCGCCTCGATGCCGGGCATGATGGATACGGTCTTGAATCTCGGCCTTAACGACGAAACGGTGAGCGGTCTTGCGGCGCTCTCGGGCGACGAGCGCTTCGCCTATGACAGCTATCGCCGCTTCATCCAGATGTATTCGGATGTGGTTCTTGGCGTCGATCATCACGAGTTCGAAGACATTCTCGAAACCTTCAAGGAAGAGCAGGACTATTTCCTCGACACGGAGCTTTCCGCCGCCGACTGGAAGAAAGTGATCGACGGCTACAAGAAAGCGGTCGAGACGGCGCTCGGCAAGCCGTTTCCGCAAGACCCGAAAGAACAGCTCTGGGGCGCCATCGGCGCGGTGTTCGGATCATGGGGCAATGACCGCGCGGAAACCTATCGCCGGCTGCACAATATTCCCGCAAGCTGGGGTACGGCGGTCAACGTTCAGGCGATGGTGTTCGGCAATATGGGCGATACGTCGGCGACCGGCGTCGCGTTCACCCGCGATCCTTCCACCGGCGAGAACGAATATTACGGCGAGTTCCTGATCAATGCGCAGGGCGAGGATGTCGTCGCCGGGATCCGCACGCCGCAGCCGCTGACGAAGCGCGCCAGGGAAGCGATGGGCGAGACCGAACCGTCTCTTGAGGAGGCGATGCCGGAAGCCTACGCCGAACTTATTGCGGTCTTCGACAATCTCGAAAACCATTACCGCGACATGCAGGACATCGAATTTACGATCCAGGACAAGAAGCTCTGGATGCTGCAGACCCGCAACGGCAAACGTACGGCGAAAGCGGCGCTGAAGATCGCCGTCGATCTGTGCGAGGAAAAGCTGATCGACGAGGAAGAGGCGATCGGCCGTGTCGATGCGCATTCACTCGACCAGCTTCTGCACCCGTCGCTTGACCCCGATGCGCCCCGCGATCTTGTTCTTACCGGGCTGCCTGCTTCGCCGGGCGCGGCTTCAGGTGAAGTTGTGTTCAACTCCGACGAAGCCGAACGGCTGGCGCAGGACGGCCGCAAGGTCATCCTCGTGCGCGTCGAGACGAGCCCTGAAGATATTCACGGCATGCATGCGGCACAGGCGATCGTCACCGCCCGCGGCGGCATGACTAGTCATGCGGCCGTGGTGGCGCGCGGCATGGGCCGGCCATGCGTCTGCGGCGCGGGCGAGCTCAAGATCGACAAGGACGGCGCGCATTTCACCGCCGGCGGACGCACCGTCAAGAAAGGCGACGTGATTACGGTCGACGGCGCCGACGGCAAGGTTTTCCTCGGCGCTGTCGCGACGGTTCAGCCGGAGCTTTCCGGCGACTTCGGCAAACTGATGGGCTGGGCTGACTCAAAGCGGCGCATGAAAGTGCGCGCCAATGCTGAAACCCCTCATGACGCGCAGGTTGCGCGCGATTTCGGCGCCGAAGGCATCGGCCTTTGCCGCACCGAACATATGTTCTTCGACGCGGACCGCATCATCGCGGTGCGTGAGATGATTCTCGCCGAAGACGAACGCGGCCGCCGCGCCGCGCTCGACAAGCTCCTGCCGATGCAGCGCGGCGATTTCGAGGAGCTTTTCCATGTGATGAAGGGGCTGCCGGTGACAGTGCGTCTGCTCGATCCGCCGCTCCATGAATTCCTTCCGCATTCGGATGAAGAAATCGGCGAAGTGGCGAAAGCTTCGGGCATGGACGCCGGCAAGCTGAAAGAGCGCGCCTCGAAACTGCATGAGTTCAATCCGATGCTCGGTCATCGCGGCTGCCGGCTCGGCGTTTCCTATCCGGAGATTTACGAGATGCAGGTGCGCGCCATCATGGAGGCGGCCTGCAACGTTGCGAAGGAAAGCGGCGAAAAGGTTACGCCGGAAATCATGATCCCGCTGGTTGCGAAGAAGGAAGAGCTGGCGTTCATCAAAAAGCGTGTCGATTCAGTCGCGGCGAAAGTGGTTCAGGAAACGGGTGTTGAGATCGATTATCTCGTCGGCACGATGATCGAACTGCCGCGCGCCGCGCTCACCGCCGATGAAATCGCCGAAGAAGCGGCGTTCTTCTCGTTCGGCACCAATGACCTCACCCAGACGACCTTCGGGCTCAGCCGCGACGACAGCGCGTCCTTCCTGCCGGACTATATGCGCCAGCGGATTTTCGAGCGCGATCCTTTCGTCTCCATCGATGAAAAAGGCGTCGGCGAACTGATCCGGATCGCTGCGGAAAAGGGCCGAAAAACGCGGCCCGGGATCAAGCTCGGTATTTGCGGCGAGCATGGGGGCGACCCGGATTCGATCCGTTTCGTCGAGCGTGTCGGGCTCGATTATGTGTCCTGCTCGCCATACCGCACGCCAATCGCGCGTCTTGCTGCAGCGCAATCAAGCCTGACGGAAAAGTGAGGACGATCAGCCGCATAAATCGTTACCGTTAATTTCACGATGAAATTCTTAAAGTAAAATCAATAAGATAACTGATGCCTCTCAACCTTGCCAAAAGGTTAACGCGCGGTTTTTTTATTTGCAGGCGCGGGAGCCGGGCGCCATATAAACCGCAACGGCGCAAGGATTATCAGCGCCGTTTTTGCTTCGGGGTATGGGCGGAAGAAGTTTCTTCACTCTCGCCGAGGCACTCTTGAAGCAGGAACGAGACGGAAACGCGTGAGCGAAAGATACGCACATAGCGCCCACAGCGGCCATGACGTGAACTGGCATCTGCGCAGCCTGATGGCGGCGGGGCTGATCTGCATCTGCATCGTCGCTGCGGCGATGAGCGCTACGGACCGCGCCGACAGGGCGGCCGCGGAAAAACAGGCCCAGCGCGCGATCGAGCAGGAAGCCGTGATGGTGACTGAGCTCGCCCGGTATCTCGCCGCAGAGACAGCTTCTGCGAGAAATGCGCTGGAGGAGCCGCGGCTGAAACCAGCGCGTTCGGCGGCGGAAACGTTTACGGGCGATGCGGTCGCCGATTTCGTCGATTTCGATTTTAACTCGCTCACCGTCGCCAAGCTCGACGCCGAGGAGCGCAATTGCCTCGCTCAGGCGATCTACTATGAAGCGCGTTCCGAGCCGCGGATCGGTCAGCTTGCGGTCGCCGACGTAGTGCTCAATCGTGTCGCGAGCCGGCTTTATCCGAATTCCATCTGCGAAGTGGTGTTCCAGGGTTCGGAGCGGCACACCGGCTGTCAGTTCTCCTTCACGTGCGACGGGTCCATGAAGCTGCCGCTCAACAGGCGTAAATGGAAGTCTTCAGAAGACCTCGCCGGCGCCATCCTTGCGGGCATCCGCGCGCCGGTCAGCCGCGACGCGACGCACTATCATGCGAATTACGTGAGTCCGGGCTGGGCCAACAAACTTACGCCGACAGCGACGATCGGCACGCACAAGTTTTATAAATTTCCGAGCCGCCGGAACGTAGCGGCCGCGCCGGCGTCGATGTAGAAAATCGCCGCTGCGATAAGGCGTTTGGGGGCTGAAGGTGGACATCAAGGCGCATCTGTTGACGCGGCCTCAGGGCTAGGCGTCTTATGTCTTCGCTTCCGCCAAAAGCCGTCGCTCTTATACCGGCATGGAATGCGGAAGCCTTCATCCAGAAAACCCTCGAGTGTTTTTCAGCGCAAACCTATCCGAATCTCGAAGTCCTCGTTTCCGTCGATCTCTCAGATGACCGAACGGCTGATATCTGTCTGGCGCATGCGCGCAAGGATGAGCGATTTAACGTATTTGTACAAACAGAACGCCAGGGGTGGATCGGCAACGTCAACACGCTTCTCGCGAAAGCCGAGGGGCGGTATTTCATGCTGGCGTTTCACGACGACATTGTCGCGCCGGCCTATATAGAAACGCTCATCAAGAAGCTTGAAGCCAATCCTGAAGCTGTGCTGGCCTATTCGGACGTGCGCGCGCATTTCCCGAACGGCGATATCGATGAGCGCAGCTACAAGGAAATTGATGGCGTTCAGTCAGCGCGCCGGCGCGGCGCCATGATCATTCGTCAGAAGGGTTGTTGGACTGCGCTCAATCACGGCGTGTTCAAATCTTCCGCAGCCGAGCGGATCGGCGGTCACGCCATTCACCGCAGCGGCGACTTCGGCGCCGACTGGCCGTGGTTGTTACATATGGCGCTGCTCGGCGAGTTCGTTCGCGCGCCGGGTTTTCTGTGCGACAAGTATTACAAGGAAAACAGCGTTTCGCGCCGATGGGACTGGGCGCTCAGCGATTATCTCGGCGCGGTCGAGCAATGTGGAAAGGAAGTGCTCGCATCGCCGATATCCGTTTTCAACAAGGCGTTGCTGCTATCGGAAGTCGGCGCAAAATATCTGAAGCTCGTCCTGCGCTTTGGGTGGCGAAGGCTGGGCCGGCGACGCGCGCCGGAAACCAGCTGAGTCTAGAGGCAAATCGTTTCGCCTTCTTCGGCGATGTTAAAGCCGGCTTTGCTCACCGTTTTACGTTCGCGGCCGTTTGGGTTGTGAAGCGGGTTGGTGTGGTTCATGTGAATAAAGCGGACTTTCGCTTTTTCCGCCGCCGGCAGGTCGGCAAAGCGTTCCATGGAATGCGAAACAAAGGGGTGAGGGAACCCTGACATGTCGCGTCCCGGTATTTCGCCGTTGGCGTAAAAACTGGCGTCCAGATAGGCGATATCAACGTCGCGGATCATATCCTCGATGCGGGTCCCGGCCTCGTCCCATTCCTCCCAGCTGTCGATGTCGGGAAGAAACAGCGCCGATCTTTCTGGGCCGTCAATGCGAAAGCCCGCGACTTCGGCATATTCCTGACGATGCGGCACAAGAAACGCCGTGACACGCAAACCATCCCCAAGTTCTTCCGCAACGCCTTCCTCCATGATCGCGAGGATTATGTTGTGATAACGCACAAGCTGGTCCCATGGGCCGTTCTTGGTGAGGAAGTCCGCCATGCGCGGCATCACATAGGCGGGGATGTTCTGGGCGCCAGCGGCTTCATGGCCGAACATCATCAATCCTGCATAGTGGCCGATGTGGGCGTGGGTGATAAAGACGCCGTCGAGACCGAGCTTGCGGTCGACGGGCGCGGCTTCATCGAGGCGCTGCAGTTGTTCCTTGATGTCCGGCGTCGCCTCGAACATCCAGCGCTTGACGCGCTCGCCGCGGCGGTCGATCAGCGCCAGCGACGTCGCCATGCGTTTCAGCGATTCATCCGCCCACGCCGGATCCTGCGGGTTGGCGATTTGCGGCTTGCCGGCGTCCTGCGCGACGCCGAGGACGAGAAGCGAGACGGGGCAGGCCGCTATCTCCGGCGCGGGCGCTTTTGAACAAGCGACAAGCGAGATGGCTGCGCATATCAGCAGAAGTCTCTGCATTCGGCCCTCGTGATCGTTTCGCTGACTATCCATAGCGGCGTTTTCAATTGCAAGCTAGCGCAAATCCGGCGCTGGCGGGCGGTAAAGTGATGCTCAGGCAGGCCGGACCGAATTGTCAGTGTTCTGCGCGAGGGCATAAGCTGGCCTAAAAGAAAGGGCCCAGAATGAGAACCAATACGCTACCGGCCATTGCTCTTGCTATATTCGCCGTTATTCCGGTCGCCGCTTGCGGGGCGGGCGCGCCGGACAGTGACGCGGCTTCTCAAAAAATCGCGGCGCATGACCGATCACAGGACCTGTCGGCGTTTCGGGATTCTTTTTTTGAAATCGACAGCAGTTATAACGCAGACGCACGCGCGGAGGCCGAAGCGAGGCTTTCTGCATTGCAGACGGAAGCGGGCCAGCTTTCCGACGCGGCGTTCGAGTTGCGGCTTTCCGAGATCGTCGCTCTGGCCGATAACGGCCACACGCTTCTTTTCAGTGGCCCCTGGCGGGAAAAGTTCAATCGCATTCCGGTCAAGTTCATCATCTTTGATGGCCGCCTATATATCGGCGAGACGGACGAAGCGCACGAAGACCTCAAAGGTCTCGAAGTCGTCCGCATCGGTTCCCATTCATGGCGGGAAACGCGCCGCGCGCTCGGGCGTTATCAGGGCGGGCTCGATCAATGGAAATTGAACTTCATCCAGAACTTTATCGAGTCGCCTGAAGTGCTGCATGCAGCCGGCCTGATTGATTCCGCAGACAGGGTGACGTTGACCGTCGTCAACGACGGGAGGGAAAAGACTGTGTCATTCGAAGCCGGCGCGATCCCGTCTTCGCTACAGGGCTTTGAAAGGTTTATCCCGCCGGCGCGGCTCGTCGAGTTTATTCGAAGCGACAGCGATAGCGAGGAAGACCTTCCGCTATATCTGCAGAACGCCGCTGATTTATACCGTCTGGAATGGCTTGATGGCGACATCGCCTATATCCAGTTCAAGGCGAATGCGGGCGAGTCGAATGGCGAGGATGCGCGGGCGTTTTCCCGGAGAGCGGCGACGGCGTTGAGCGCCAGAACGCCGAGCCATGTCATTCTGGACCAGCGTTTCAATTCAGGCGGCGATCTCAACAATACGCGGGATCTCATGCAAGCCTTGCCGGGCCTCGTCGCCGAAGGCGGCAAGGTTTATGTCATTACGTCCGGCAAGACGTTTTCCGCCGGAATTTCAAGTGTCGGTTATTTGAAACAGGCGGGCGGCGACCGCGTCGCCATTGTCGGCGAACCCGTTGGCGACCGCCTTGAGTTCTGGGCGGAGGGAGATGTCACCCGCCTGCCGCAATCGGGCGCAATGTTGCTTTATGCAACCGAGCGTCACAACTACATGACCGGCTGCCCCGAGGATGACTGTCATGGCAGCATTAAAACGCATCCGATCGCTGTGGAGAGCCTTCAGCCGGATTATCCGACGCCGCTCACTCATGATGAGTTCATGAGCGGCCGCGATCCCGCGATGGAGAAAATCATGGCGCTGATCAAGAGCGAATGATCAGCGGAAATCCAGTCCGAGATCGAGGCTTGGCGCTGAATGGGTGATCCATCCCGATGAAATGACGTCGACGCCGGTTTCGGCGATGGCGCGCACTGTTTTCACCGTGACATTACCGGAGGCCTCGAGAACGGCTCGGCCTTTGGTCAGAGCGACGGCTTTTTTCATGTCGTCTGTCGACATGTTGTCGAGCATGACGATGTCGGCGCCGCCCGCGAGCGCGGCGTCAAGCTGGTCGAGCCCGTCGATCTCAACCTCGATCTTCACCATGTGGCCGACCGCCGCCCGGCAGGCCTCGATCGCTTTTTTAACGCCGCCGACGGCCGCGATGTGATTGTCCTTGATCATCACCGCGTCATAAAGGCCGAAGCGATGATTATGACCGCCGCCGCATCGAACCGCGTATTTTTCAAAAGCGCGCAGACCCGGCGTTGTCTTGCGCGTACAGACGATTTTGGCGTTTGTTCCTTCAACGGCGTTCACCAGCGCCGCCGTCGCCGTGGCGACGCCTGAAAGGTGGCCGAGAAAGTTCAAGGCCACTCTTTCCGCCGTCAAAATTCCGCGTGTTGGGCCTTCGATCTGAAGTACAACCTCGCCATCGCTAACCCGTTCGCCGTCATCCGTTTCGGTCGTTAGGGCGATAGCCGGGTCGATCAGACGGAACGCCGCCTGCGCCAGATCAACGCCTGCGATAACGCCATCCTTACGCGCGGCTATTACCGCGTTCGAACGCGCGCCTGCGGGAATGGTCGCTTGCGTCGTGATGTCGCCGGCGTCGCCCAGGTCTTCCGACAGGGCGCGCGCTGCGGCGGCTTCGATCAGATGGGCGGGCAGTCTCGACAAGGTCATGCGTCTACGTCCTCGTCGTCTTCTTCATAGACGTCTGTCGTGCAGATCTCCGTATGCATTGCTTCCTTGTCGGTTTCAGGAAAGTCACGGCGGAAATGCGCGCCGCGCGACTCTTCCCGCGACAGCGCGCCTTGCGCGATCAGCTCGGCGGTGACGAGCGCGCTTCTGAGGCCGCTGGTCATCGCTTCATGACCGCCAAGCTCATGCAGCACGTCAATTGTTTCAAGGAGGCTTTCTTCGGTGCGGAGAAGCGCGCAGCCGGCGGTCATCGCGGCGCGCAGCTCCGTCATCGCCGCCGGGTCCGCCGGCCTTGAAGGCAGGTCCATACGGTCCGCCGGCGCGCCCGGCTCGACCGGGAAGACCGCCAGCTTTTCGCGAAGCTGGTCGGCGATGCGCGCGCCGAAGACGACGGCTTCGAGGAGCGAATTCGATGCGAGACGGTTGGCGCCGTGAACGCCGGTGGAGGCGACTTCACCGACCGCCCATAGGCCGTTTACGGAGGACTTTCCGTCAAAGTCGGTGCTGACGCCGCCCATATGATAATGCGCCGCCGGCGCCACGGGCATCGGCTTTTCGCGCGGATCGATCCCGGCCTGCTGGCACGCCGCGAAGACGGTGGGGAAGGCGTCCGGAAACTTTGCGCCGATGGCGTCGCGCGCGTCGAGGAATGCGCCGCGTCCCGCCTTGATCTCCGCCTCGACGGCCCGGGCGACGATATCGCGTGGGGCGAGTTCGAGGTCCTTGTGATAATTCTCCATGAAACGCCGGCCGTTCCTGTCGACAAGGATCGCGCCGTCGCCGCGCAAGGCTTCCGTCGCCAGCGGCGCCGGGTCCTGTCCGATATCGAGCGCGGTCGGGTGGAACTGCACGAATTCCGGATCGCGGATCACGGCGCCGGCGCGGGCGGCGAAGGCGAGCCCGTGACCTTGCGCCGGTTTTGGATTGGTGGTGACGGCGTAGAGCCCGCCGAGGCCGCCGGTCGCGAGTACGGTTTCGGCGGCGTCGAAGGCGATCCGTTCGCCCGCCGCGACATTATAGACGAGCGCGCCGCCGACCGAGCCGTTGTCGTCGGTCAGCAAATCCTCGACGACCATCCGTTCAAGGATGGTGATGTGCGCGGCCTCGCGGGCCGCCTTGACCAGCGCTTTCATGATCGCCGCGCCGGCCTGATCGCCCGTCGCATGAACGATGCGGTCGCGGCAATGGGCGGCTTCGCGCCCGAGTTTCAGCGCGCCGTCGGCGTCGCGGTCGAACTCTACGCCGAGGCGGGTCAGGTCCTCGACCGCCGCTGCGCCGCCGTCGACGAGGATGCTGGCGGCTTCCGGATCGACGAGCCCGGCGCCCGCCTGCATGGTGTCCGCGAAGTGAAGGTTCGGCGTGTCGTTGGCGCCGACCGCTGCGGCGAGGCCGCCTTGCGCCCAGGGGGTCGCGCCGCCTTCGCCGACCGGCCGCGCGGTGATGATCGTGACAGGACGAGGGCTGAGCTTCAGGGCTGTATAAAGCCCCGCAACGCCCGCGCCGATGATGAGAATGTCGGAAGTTTGGCTCATTTATTCGCCCTTTACCGACAAATATACTGGATCAATTTGGTGGGTGAGCCAAACACCGTTGGCCGAAAAGTAAAAATTGATGCCAGCTGCGTCCATGGTGGCAGCGTCGATAAGCAGTATTACCGGCTTACCGTGCCGCATGCCGACTTTGAGTGCCGTCTCTTCATCAGCGCTAAGGTGAACATGGCGTCGCGAGCGAGGAGATAGTCCTGTCTCAAGGATCGAAACCAGATTACGTGTCGCAGTACCATGAAACAAAATGTTCGGTGGCTTAACTGGCGTAAGCGCCAAATCGACCTTTACTGAGTGCCCCTGAGAGGCGCGGATCATCGTCCTATCTTCTGAAAAAGCAAAACGTTTTTTGTCGTTGGTTAAAACAATCAACTCAAGTTGCTCGCGGCTTATGGGCTTTCCGGCTGCTTTCAGGCCGTTGAGTAGATCATCAACAGGTGTCCAACCGTTTGCGTCGAGAACGATCCCGGCTCTTCTCGGGTCATGCCGCAATACGAGACTTAAAAATTTGCTTACCGACTTGATGTTCATGCAAACAGACTTTTCTCTGTTCTCGCCTGTTGCTCCATGCAATCCGCTCAAATTCGCGCCTCGACCGCCGCCACTTCCGGCGCGTGCAGATGATTATACATGGACTGGCGCTTCAAGGGCAGGGCGATCATTCGTTCGATCGGGCGGCGGGCCTTCTCGATGATTTCGGGATCGATCAGCACCTCATGCTCCATGGTTTGCAGCGAGCGGAGGATTTTCGGCAAAGAAATACGCTTCATATGCGGGCAGAGATTGCAGGGGCGGACAAAATTCACTTTCGGGTTTTCAAGCGCCACATTGTCCGACATCGAACATTCGGTGATCAGAACGACGTTGTTCGGTTGTTTCTCTTTCACATAATTCGACATGCCGCTGGTCGAGCCGGCGAAGTCTGCTTCGGCGAGCACGTCCGGCGGGCATTCCGGGTGCGCCAGCACGATGACGCCCGGATTTCCCTCGCGCAATTCGCGAATGTCTTCGGCCGTGAACCGCTCATGGACTTCGCAGGCGCCGGCCCAGGTGACGATCTTGATGTCGGTCATCGCCGCCACATTGCGGGCGAGATACTGGTCGGGAATGAGAATGACGGTGTCCGTGCCGAATTCTTTGGCGGCATGTTCGACCACCTCGACGGCGTTCGACGACGTGCAGCAGATATCGGTCTCGGCTTTGACGTCGGCGGTGGTGTTCACATAGGTGACGACGGGAACGCCCGGATATTTCTGTTTCAAAAGCCGCACGTCGGCGCCGGTGATCGAGGAGGCGAGGGAGCAGCCCGCGCGCAAGTCCGGGATCAACACGGTTTTCTCAGGGCAGAGAATTTTCGAGGTCTCGGCCATGAAGTGAACGCCGGCCTGAACGATGATCTCCGCATCCGAACGCGCCGCTTCCTTGGCGAGCTGCAGGCTGTCGCCGGCGAAGTCGCCGACGCAATGGAAGATCTCCGGCGTCATGTAGTTATGCGCCAGGATGACGGCGTTCTTCTGCTTTTTGAGATCGTTGATGGCGGCGATATAGGGCGCGTGCAGGCGCCATTCGAACTTGGGAATGAAGCTCGCGACCTTTGGATAGAGATGGTCGGTCTTTTCCTTCACCGCGTCGGTGTAGGGCAGGGTTTCACGCTCGAACTCATTGCCGAAAGCAGGCATTGACGCCTCCTTGTTTGCGGCCGCCTTTTGATACGCTCAGGCTCGTCGCCATTATTATGCTCAACATGAGCATATATAGGATCAAAAAATCCGCCCGCAAGGGGCGAAGGCGGCACCCTACAGAAATGGGCGCCGCCGTCAACGACGATGAAATCGAACGGGCTTCACAATATTGACCGGTGTTGGGGCCCGAAAGCTGCGTGGGGCAAGGGGAGGGCCGAACAAGGTAAATTATGAGTGAGCGTTTACTCATTTTCTTTCTAAGCCATCACAGGCTTGGTCATGACGGGCTGCTGCTGCGGTTTGACCAGCAAACGGAGGCTGATGGCGCGGCTGGTTTCTGCGGAGAGGGCAATTGCGTTAGTGTTGACTTACGGAATTGGCTCGGCTATACGTAAGCCATGGCTTACGAAATGAAATTCGAGGCGCTGGCCGCGCCGACCCGGCGGGCGGTCTATGAAAAGCTGCGGGCCGGTCCCGCCTCGGTGGGGGCGCTTGCCGAGGGGATGCCGGTTTCGCGGCCCGCCGTCTCGCAACATCTCAAGGTTTTGAAAGACGCCGGGCTCGTCAGCGAAACCCGGCAGGGCGTCAAACGCATCTACGCGCTCGACCGCGGCGGGCTTGAAGAGCTGCGGGACTATTTCGACCGCTTCTGGACGGATGCGCTCGACGCTTATCAGCGCTCGCTCGAAAAAAGCGACGCGTAAGAACATCAAAGCAGGAGGCTTTATGTCTGCAACCGTTTCGATTGAGCCTGTCGTCAAAAAGCTGATCCTTAACGCGGACCCGCAACAGGCGTTCGACCACTTCACCCGGAACATTCATCTCTGGTGGCCGCTACAGACCCATTCGCTTTCGCAATCGGACGCCGAGACGGTTGTCTTCGAAGCGGCGACCGGCGGGCGCATCTACGAAATCGAGAAGTCTGGAAAAGAACGGGAATGGGGACGCGTTACATGCTGCGAGCCGCCGCACCGCCTTGTTTTTTCCTGGGTGCTCGAAGCGCCGGACAAGGCGACGGAAGTTGAGGTCCAGTTCGTCGAAGCGGGAGCTGGCGAAACAGCGCTGACGCTCATCCATCGCGGCTGGGACAAGCGCCCCGACGGCGCGGAATGGCGCGATAAATACAACGAAGGCTGGGACGGCGTGCTGGCGCGATTTGGCGAAGCAATGGACCCGCGCTGAGGCTTTAAAACCGGCCTTCGGCGGCATAGAGTGCGGCTCTCCGTATAATTTCCGGGAGTTGCGTTATGAAGTCTTGGTTTTCCGCTTTCCTTTTCCTGCTGATTTGCGCCGCTCCAATGAGCGCCAGCGCGCAAGAAGCGGCGGATAAAACGGCGGTCGCGCATTTCTTCCGATCATTCAACGCCGCTTGCGACCGGGATGACGGAAAGCTCTGGGGCGAAACCCTGTGCGGCCCGCTGCTTGTCTATGACAAGGATCGCGGCGTCGTGTACGCGAACGAAGCCGACAAGGAAGGGCTGCTGCAGCCTGAGGACATCTATTACTGGAGCCCATCAGTTTCCGCCGATGACGCGCCGCCCTATACGAATACGTCTGCGGACTGGAAGGGCAAACGCTGGGCGACAGTCCGGATCATCGATATTGCAAACTCGAAATCGGCGTTACGGCTGGCGCTGCACGAAAGTTTCCATCGCATTCAGCAGGATCTTGAACACGCGAACGCAGACGCCGACCTTCCCGATCATCTCGATGCGCAAGAAGGACGGACGCTGTTCCGCGCCGAGATGCGCGCGTTACGGGCCGCGCTGGACGCAGCAGCGGACAATCGCAAGAGCAAGGTGCGCCGCCATCTCGAGAATGCGCTCGGGTTTCGTCTGATGCGCTACGACTTGTTTCCCGGCGCGGAGGAAAAGGAAAGGGCCCTCGAAGTGCATGAAGGGCTCGCCGAATATACCGGCTGGCGGGCCGCGGAGAGATGGCCGGATTTTAGAGATCTCGCCGATCATCTCGCCGGTTTCGACTTTGAAAATAGCTATATGCGTTCCTTCGCCTATAGAACCGGTCCGGCATACGGGCTGTTATTCGATTACCTGGATGAGGACTGGCGCGGCCGGTTCTCCAGTCAGGAGACGAGTTTCCAGTCCATTGCTCGCAGGGCCGCCGGCGCGCCAGGATTCGTCAAGCGGGAAACCTATGAAAGCCTCCAGCAGGCGTTTGCGGATTATGACTTGCCGGCTCTTTATCAGGAAGAGGCCGAATTTGCGCGCGAGATTGCGGATCGCAAAGCCGACTATCTCGCGCGCTTCGTTGATGGCCGCAGACTCGTCGTTCCGCTCTTCCAGATTGGTTTTGATCCGCAGACGGTGATGTCCCTCGATGATCATGGCCAGGTTTACGGCACGCTGAACTCGGGCGGTCCCTGGGGGTCGATCAACACGGAAAGCGGCGCGCTGGTGGTCTGGAGCGAGCGGAAAATTTATTTCGACCGGCGCGAGCCGGAAGGAGATGCGCCCTGGGAGAGCGATGTCTGGACCCTCACGCTTAACGAGGGCTGGCGTATCAGAGACGACGGTCGGGACTTGATCATCGAAAAAGCGGACTGACGCGCGGGCGCATGTTCTCGGGTCTGAGAGGCGGGCTCAAAATTGGGCGCAATCTATTCCTGACGCCGCAATCGCGGGATCGCCAGCCCGCTGGCGGCGCGTTCGCGCAAACCGTCCCGGTCGACGGCGAAAAGCGCGGCGGGCCGCCCGCTTGCGGGCTGGCTCATGCGGCCGACGGGCTTGATAAAGCCTGATTTCTCAACGCTGCGGCGGAAGTTCTGCTTGTGAAAGGAAAAGCCGACAATCGCTTCGACTGTCCGTTGTAACTGAAGCAGTGTGAATTCGGGCGGCGTCATTTCAAAAATGACCGGGCGATATTTAAGCTTGCCGCGCAGCCGTCCGATCGCTGTCGCGAGAATTCGGCGGTGATCGGATATCATCGGCGCGGCGGCTTCGCCGAGCGGGGCGGGCTGGGCGTCGCCAGACCCGGTTTGGTCACGCAGCGCCTCCACGACCAGTCCGGCCTCATACATGAGTTCGTACCGGTCGAGCGTGCGCTCTTCCTCCCATTGCAGTCCTTCAAGGCCGAAGGCGATATTGACGCGGGCGTGGCGGCGCGGGCGGTTTATTTTGCCGGGCGCTTCTTTCACCCATTTCATAAGCCCCGGTATAATCCGCTCCCGGAGGATGGCCGGTTCGCCGTCGCGCCAGTCCTCCCACGGAAAAAAAGAATACCAGTCGCGCCATTCCGCGCCTTCTGCGGACGCTTCGGCGGGCTTCGGCGCGAGCGCGAGATAGCCGACGGAGACAATCCGCTGTCCGGCGCCGCCTTCGAGCGCCGCCACCGGCGCTTCCCGGCCTTCATCGCCGAATGTGTAGAGCTGTTCGATATAGCCAAGCGAGACATTGGTCTGCCGCTCCACCCATTCGCGTACGCCGATCTCGAAAGTGCGGTGGCGTTCGGGATCGAACGGGCCATAGGGCAACGCGAAATCCTCGCCGCCAAGCTTCACGCAAAGCACTTTCGGCTTTTCTCCGTCGACGGCGGCGAGGACGGCGTTCAGGGCGACGGCGAGGTGGGTCGCAATAGAGGAGGAGGGGGGCGTTGTCGGCATCGCCGACATCTATGGCGGATTTACGCGCCGAGAGGCAAGGTAACGATCGGATTATCGACGGCGCCGCAGCTCGGGCACAGGTCCAGGATCGCTTCGACCATGCGGTCTTCGCGCGACAGCAGGGCGTCTGCTTCCGACACCAGCATCAGGTTCGGGTCAGCGTGAGGCGCCGCCTTGCGCAAGGCGCCGGCGATGTCTTTTTCACAGCGCCGGTTGTCGATGGCGCACATCAGGATATAGGCCGCCGCCATAGAGCGTGACACGCCCTTGTGGCAGTGGATCAGGATTGCGCGTTTCGGTTCCGGCGCAGCGCGCCACTTCTCCGCCAGTTCGATAAGCCGCGCGCAACGGGCGCCGGCCTGGCCGGCGTTTGTCTGACGGCTGCAATCTTCACTCAGTCTGACGTGGTTTTCCGGCGGGACGGCCTCGAACACCGGTGGAACCGGATCGCTGTCATCGAGGATCGAGACGACATAGCCGGGCTTGTGATCTTTAAACGCCTGTTCGGCGTTATCGAGCGTACTGACAACTATCATTCTATTCCAGCAAACCTTTTCCCCCGGCGCACCCCTCACTTAATCGGCGGTAAGCGCTTGTGAAGCAAATTTGGATCACGGCGGCTTGAGGTCGCGATAATGTTATCGCGCAGAACGCCCGCCGGTTTTCTCGTGAAGCGCATGAAAGCGGTCGAGAAACGCCTTTTGCGATTGATTCGCAGTCAATGTCCTGAGTTCCAGATGGCCGACGCCGCGCGGCGGCCCGAACAGTTTGCGCGCTTCGTTAACGTCAAAACCGGCAATTTGAGTCGCTTCGAAAAACGCACAGGCGCGGTCGGCGCGCTTGATGGTTTTCTCGATGGCCTCCGGCAGATCCGGCGGCAGGCCGAAGCTTAAATGAATCGCCTGCTGCAGGCGGCGTTCGATGGTTTTGTACTGCCCCCCGAGCTGCGCCTTGAAGGGGGAAATCATGTCGCCGATCACGAATTCCGGCCCGTCATGGAGCAGCGCGGCGAGCTTCCATTTCGCCGGCCAGCCGGGTTTCAATTCGCTGCAGAACGCCTCGACGATGACGGAGTGCTGCGCGACATTGAAGGGCAGCGGCCCGAGGGTCTGGCCATTCCAGCGGGCGACCCGGGCGAGACCGTGGGCGATATCCTCGATCTCGATATCGACCGGCGAAGGGTCGAGAAGATCGAGCCGCCGGCCCGACAGCATGCGCTGCCAGGCGCGCGGCGCGGCGTTTTGCGATGTTTTGCGCTGCAGTGCCATGCGTGAGCCAAGCCGGGAAACGAAGTTGTTTTGCGGGGCGCGAGGCCTAGCAGAGGCGCGTAGGCGCGGCAAGGGATTGGCGAAGCGACGAACCGAGAGGGGGTTGCGGCGGGCGGCCTTGTTTCAGGCGCCGGCGAACACGAATATATAGGTGAGTAGAGAGTTCATCCATGAACCGGAACCTATGAAAGAAAAGGCGAACGACAACCGTTCGAAGGGGTGATGAAAATGACGACTTCCGATTATGGCGATGCAAGACGCGGCGGCGGCCTTGCCTGGCTTTATGCGCCTGTTGTTTTGATTTTGTTTCTGGGCGGAGCGCTTTCCGCCGGCGCTTATTTTTACAGCGACACGCCGCTGACGGTGATGGAATCGATCGCCGCCGGTTTTGGCGGGCTCGCCGGGCTCATCCTCGGGCTTATCGGCGCCGCCTTCGGCATTGTCGTCGGATTGATCGGCGCGCTGGTCGGCCTTGTGGCGGCGGGCGGCGCCGTGGCGATGACGCTGTTTATCATCGCCTCGCCGGTGATTGCGATTGTTCTTTTGTTCCTGTTGATGCGGCGGCAGAAAACCTGCCCCGACCCGGCGATGCACGACTAACAAAAAATATATCGTCGGCGAAAGTTTGGGAGGAAGGAAGCCGTTTCCGTTTGCGCGGAGGCGGCTTTTCCTATTCTCCCATCTTTTCTTATTCGCCGGAGGCGCCGTCCCCGGACTGATCTTTCGACTGGGTCTTCTTCGGCATATTGAAGATCGCATTCAGGGCGTCATTGGCGATGGACTCTTCGAGCGACGCCTTTTCGCCTGAACCGTTCTCACCGCCTTCCTTTTTCGGCGGCGCGAGAATGCCCTTGAGGATTTGCAGCGCCGGGTCTTCCGGTTTTGATTCCTCTTGCGGTTCCGCGTTCTCGCTTTCCGGCTGCTGGCCGCCGCTGTTTTTCTTGCCGCCGCCGGTGATGATATCTTTCAGCTGGTTTTGAAAACCGGAGCGGATCAGCGCTTCGGCGTCGATGCCGATGGTCGGCTTGGAGAACGTGCCGCCCACCAGAACCGGGACCGAGAAGCTCTTGCCGCCTTCGCCGTCGATCGTCGTCGTGGCGCGCGGACTGAAGCGCAGATTGATCGTCTGTCCGGGCAGGTCGACCGAACCGTTCCCCTTCATGGTGAGATAGGGACCATTGAGGGTGATGGTCGGCGCGTTGACGAGCCCGTCCGTCACTTTGAAGCTCGACAGGAATTCCGAAAAGTCGGTCGATTCGTTCGCGCCGCGCGCAGCCGTCACTGCGCTTTGCAGCGCCGCCGGGTTGAAGCCTTCCTTAAACTCGCCGACCGCCCGCACCATCTTGGCGATATTCACGCCTTTCAGAGCGCCGTCGGCGATGTCGAAGCCGCCTTCGCCGTCAAGCGACGACATGATCGCCGCCTGGCTTGCGCCGTTTGCGGTGAAGTCGAACTTGAACGAGCCGAGCCCAAGGAGATTGTCGTTTTTGAGAAGGTCCATGGAGAAGGGCTGGGCGTTGACCGAACTGAGATCGAAATTGCCCGAGAAGGAGGGCGTCGCGCTTCTTGCGTTGACGACGAGACTGCCCGAGCCTTGCCCGCCATACATGGCGAGCTCGGGAATGTCGGCGGTCATGCGCCCGTTGAGGATGTTGAGCTTCAGCCGGCTCTCGCCGAATTTGAGATCGTTGAGATAGACCGCCTTGGTCGAAATATCGAAATCGGCGTCGATATTTCTGAGGCTCGAAAAGTCCATCTTCGCGGTCGACCATTCAGGAAAGCCTTGCGCGTTCTCGACCGGGGGCGGCATGTAGGGGCGCAAGTCCAGTTCATCCGTAGACAGAACGCCGCCCGCTTTCGGCCGCGCGCCGCTCCAGTCGAGCGTCATGATTCCTTCCGCGTCGATCTTGTCGAACCCGACCTTCGCATTGTCGAGCCGCAGGGACGTGTCGCCGCCCTCGACGTCGCCCGACAGCGCGAGGCGGTCGAAACCCGGCGCATCGGCGAGAACCGTGCCGGTCAGCGCCGCCAGCGCCGGCAGGTCCGGCGCGTCAAGGCTCACCGGTCCGCTATAGGCGAGGGCGTCCTTGGTCACGAGCGTAAGATCGGCGCCCACGGACGTGTCGCCGATTTTCGCGTCGAGCTTCAGGTTGCTCGGCTCCTTGTTCATGATTTCGGCGAGGTTCGTCAGGATAAGGTTGATCTTCGACGGTTCTTTCTGGAAGACCATCGTCCCGTCGACCTCAAGCGGTTCTTTAAGGCTCTTCAAAACCACGCTGACGTCGATGTCTTCGGCTTCATAGGTCTTGTCCGCGACGCGGTCGAGGAAGCGCGCCTTGCCGTTGATAATGCGCACGTCGCCAAGATGGATGTCGCGAAACTCGCCGCCGCTTGCGCCGCCTTCGGCCGGCGCCTCGCTCGACGCGATGTTCCAGTTGACCTTGCCGCTTTTCGCGCGAACGAGATTGATGTCCGGCTCGGTCAGGATGAAGCGTTCGACCTCCACCGAGCGCGACGTGATAAACGGCCATAGCTTGATCCCGATATCGGCCTCGCCGACTTTCGCGAGATACTCGCCTGCGAAGCCTTCCTCGTTCGCGATGGTGAGGTCCTCCACATGGAACGCCGTCTGCGGAAGGATTTTGAACGAAAGATTGTCGCTGACCGTCACCTTGCGGCCCATCGCGTTCGATGCGGCCTCTTCAAGCTTCGGCTTGTACGCCGAGACCGGGATGATTCCCGGCGCGAAGATCAGAACCGCCAGAATAACGCCGGCGATGGCGATCAGAAAAAACAGAAAGCGTCCCATTTCGTCTCGTTCCTCAATATTGCCGCAACGCCGCCGAAGCATTCCGGGCGGCGTCACTGGTTTAGCCGAAATCGCCCGCCCGCGCCAACAAGCCCGGCGCCGCGCCGAAAGCCTTGTTCTCCCGCTGCGATAAAGGATATGCTCTGACTTTGGCGCCGGTGCGGCGCGCGAAAAGGAGCGGGGGCCTGATGTCGTTTCCATTGTTCAAGGCGTTCTTCGCCGGCGTCGCCTTATTCCTTTCCCACCTCCTGACGATTGTGAAAATTTTATGGCTGCCCGCTTTGCTGATGATGGCGGCGATGGCCTATCTGATGCCGTCCGTCTCCGAAGCGCAGATGCAGATGGCGCAACTGCCGCCGGATGCGGATCCGAGCGAAGCCTTTGCGCTGATGGGCCCGATGTGGCGCTCCACCGGCCTCATGTATCTCGCCATGGCGGTGCTTTATCCGATGATGACGGCGGGCCTCCTGAAACATGTCGTTCGCGGCGAGACGCCCCGGTCGCCCTTCTACTTCCAGTTCGGTTTTGACGAACTGCGCGTCCTCGCCGCCTTCGTGCTTATCATCGTCATGTCGATCATCCTGGTGATCGTCGGCAGCCTCGTGGTCGGGGCGCTCGCGATGATTATCGGCATGCTGCTCGGTTCCGCATCGCCGGCGCTCGCGGCGCTGCTCGTCGGGGTCCTGACGCTGGTTCCGGCGGTGGTCGCGATCTGGTTCATGATCCGTCTCTCGGTCGTCTTCGCCGCCGGGATCGGCACTCGCAGCATCGGCCTCGGCCAGTCCTGGACGGCGACTAGGGGCGCAAGCTTCAGCCTCTTTTTCTACTGGCTGTTCTGGATGATCTTTCTCTTCATTGTTTCCGTGCCGGTCATGCTCTTCATGATGGGCGATTATTTCTCCCTGATGGGCGAAATGCTGATGTCGGCGAGCGACCCCGCCGCGGTTGAAGAACTCGAGCGCCGCCTCCTCGAAACGACGTCCGAGATGTGGGACCGCTCGAAGCCCGGCTTCTGGGGGCTGATCGCCGCCAACTATGTCTACGTCATGTTCAACGCGGCAGTCTGGGGCGTCGGCGGCGGCGTCGCCTGGCGCTATCTCACCGGCGGCGAACGCAACTGACGGTCCGCGCGTGGGCGTCTGATCTTCCGCTGACGGGCAGGCGAATCGCTGGCCGATAAACGGATCGCGGGTTCCGGCGTTTCACGCTCAAACGAGCTTATCCCCTTGCGGCAAGTAACCGAAATCCTGATATATGCCAAATCGGAAGCGATTTGAGATATGTAGGTGTATGGGGAGTAAAACACCGACCAATACTTACTGGCCTGCAATCGGCATTTTGGCAAAGCCAGCAGAACTTGCGCTTCCGCTGGTACTAGAGGGGATCGCGCAGGTTGGATGGTATCAGGCTATCCCATTTGGGTGGTTATCCTTACTTTGCTTGGCTTACGCTCTCGGGTTACTGGTACAAGACCATTACAATTCTAATTCATGGATAAGGGGGCTTTATAGAGACCTCCGGCGGGTTTTTACGATTGAAGCTACGACTGACAAATCTGAAAACAATGAAAATGACCACCATTTCAGCGCACGAATAAAATTTACAAGGAATATGGATGGCGCAATCGTTGTCGCACGCGTTCGCAGTTACGCCTATGGTGCTAATCCAGAGCGTAAAATTGGCGAGTTCGTGATCTTCGAGGAGCAAGGTTTGATCGCAAGCAAAGACAAGACGCTGAATATTCCAATTTGCGATGTTTTTTGGTCATATCCAGGATGGACGCCTAAGTCGCCGCAATGGACAGGCGGACAATCACTTATTTCCGGCTCGATAAGCGTTGTGGAGATTGAAGTGAGGCGAGGCGCGCGCGCGATCCAACGAGAAAGGCTAACATTTTTGTATTGTCCACAAGGTGCCCACAAAACGGCGCTGCTATTCAAAGAAACAGATGGGCCGTTCGAAAACATTCATTAAGCAACGCTTTGACCGGCTTTTGAAAGCGATGGCTGGCGGCGAAACGGGATCGAAAACGCTTGCAAGAGGATCGGCAACAGCAGGTGCGGCGACTTCCGAAGGTTCCAGCGATCCGGATGCCTGATCGCCGGCGGATGAGCATGCGAATCGCTGGCCGATAAACGGATCGCAATTTGCGATATTTCATGATCAACAATTCTGGCACAGAAAAAGAACAAATTCATATTTATCAATAAAAACAATGATATAACACGCTTGCAAAAAGAGAACAAAAAGCGTACAAAGGCGTCTCATTGACAGGGGGCTACCCCTTAAGGCAACGGAGGCGGCAATGATCAAGGGCGGTCTGAAACTGGTGGAGACGGCGGGCGTGGACAAATCAAAGGCGTTGGAAGCGGCGATCTCACAAATCGACAAGGCGTTCGGCAAGGGCTCGCTGATGCGCCTCGGCGACCGGGAAGTGGTCGACATCGAGGCGATCTCGACCGGCTCGCTCGGGCTCGACATCGCGCTCGGCATCGGCGGCCTGCCCAAGGGCCGCGTCGTCGAGATTTACGGGCCGGAAAGCTCCGGCAAGACGACGCTGGCGCTGCATGTCGCCGCCGAGACCCAGAAGCAGGGCGGGACCGCCGCCTTTATCGACGCCGAACACGCGCTCGATCCGGTCTATGCGCAAAAGCTCGGGGTCAATCTCGACGATCTCCTGATCTCCCAGCCTGACACCGGCGAGCAGGCGCTTGAAATCGCCGACACGCTGGTGCGCTCCGGCGCCATCGACGTCCTTGTCATCGACTCGGTCGCCGCGCTCACCCCGCGCGCCGAGCTTGAAGGCGAGATGGGGGACTCGCTGCCCGGCCTGCAGGCGCGGCTCATGAGCCAGGCCTTGAGAAAACTCACCGGCTCGATTTCGAAATCCAACGCGCTTGTCATCTTCATCAACCAGATCCGCATGAAGATCGGCGTCATGTTCGGATCGCCCGAAACCACGACCGGCGGCAACGCCTTGAAGTTTTATTCCTCCGTGCGCCTCGACATCCGCCGCATCGGCGCGATCAAGAACCGCGACGAAGTGGTCGGCAACCAGACCCGCGTCAAGGTCGTCAAAAACAAGGTGGCGCCGCCTTTCAAGCAGGTCGAGTTCGACATCATGTATGGCGAGGGCGTGTCGAAAACCGGCGAGCTGATCGACCTTGGCGTCAAGGCCAATGTGGTCGAGAAGGCCGGCTCGTGGTTCTCCTATAATTCCGAACGCATCGGCCAGGGCCGCGAGAACGCCAAGCAGTTCCTGAAAGACAATCCCGACATGGCCGCCGAAATCGAAAAGGCGATCCGCCAGAACGCCGGCCTTGTCGCCGAGGAAATGCTTACCGGCGAGAACGAGTCCGATGACGGCGACATGGCGGCGGAAGCCTCCTGAGGAAAGCCCCGCGAATGAGACTGCAGCGCGCCGTTGCCGCCGGGCCGGCGCGCGCCTATCTGCCATATTGCAATCAACCCGGAGAGAGGCCTTATGATCGGCTATGTGACCCTCGGCACCAACGATATGGAAAAAGCCGCGCAGTTCTATGACGCGCTGTTCGGCGAAATGGGCGTCAAGCGCCTGATGGAAGGCGAGACGTTCATCGCCTGGGGTTCGGGCATGGGCTCGCCCGGCGTCGGCGTCATCAAGCCTTTCGACGGCAACGCCGCGACGATCGGCAACGGCACGATGGTGGCGATCGCCTGCGATAAGCCGGAAACCGTCGACCGGCTCTACAACAAGGCGATCGCGCTCGGCGCCAAGGACGAAGGCCCCGCCGGTCCGCGCGGCGAGACGTTCTACGCCGGTTATTTCCGCGATCCCGATGGCAACAAGCTCAACTTCTTCTGCATGACCGAGCCTGCCTCTTCCTAAAGGTGCGGGCGGTTCCCGCGGGCGTGCGGGGAAACGCTGGACGAAGCGGCCATGCGACCTTAAGACCTTGATCCCGCGCCGGTCCTTGGAGTTGGGCCGGCGCGGTTTTATATGGATCAACCGGCATCGACACACAGGCCCGCAACGAATGACGTCCTTGAAAGACATCCGCGCCCAGTTTCTGGAGTTCTTCGCATCCCGCGATCATTTCGTCGCGCCCTCTGCGCCGCTGGTGCCGCAGAACGACCCGACGCTTCTGTTCGTCAACGCCGGCATGGTGCCGTTCAAGAACGTCTTCACCGGCGTTGAAACGCGCGACTACAAGCGCGCCGCGTCCTCGCAGAAATGCGTGCGGGCCGGCGGCAAGCACAACGACCTCGACAATGTCGGCTACACCGCGCGCCACCACACCTTTTTCGAGATGCTCGGCAACTTCTCCTTCGGCGACTATTTCAAGGATGGCGCGATCGAGAATGCGTGGGATCTTGTGCACCGACAGTTCGGCCTGCCGGCGGAAAAGCTTACCGTCACCGTCTATCACACCGACGATGAAGCTTTCGATCTCTGGCGGAAAATTTCAGGCCTCCCTGAAAGCCGCATCATCCGCATCGCCACCAGCGACAATTTTTGGGCGATGGGCGACACCGGGCCTTGCGGTCCGTGTTCGGAGATTTTCTACGATCATGGTGAACACATTCCGGGCGGCCCGCCGGGATCGCCGGACGAGGACGGCGACCGCTTCGTTGAAATCTGGAACCTCGTTTTCATGCAGTATGAAAAGCATGGCGACGGAAGCCAGACCGACCTTCCCAAACCGTCGATCGACACCGGCATGGGGCTTGAGCGCATCGCTGCGGTGCTGCAGGGCGTTCACGACAATTACGACGTCGATCTCTTCCGCACCCTGATCGCCGCATCGGTCGATCTCACTGGCCGCAAGGCGGAAGGCGCCGACGCGCCGGCGCACCGCGTCATCGCCGATCATCTCCGCGCAACGAGTTTCCTGATCGCCGACGGCGTTGCGCCCTCGAACGAGGGCAGGGGCTATGTGCTGCGCCGGATCATGCGCCGGGCGATGCGCTACGCTCATCAGCTCGGCGTTCGCGACCCGCTGCTGGCGCGGCTTGCGCCGCTGCTGGTCCGCGAAATGGGCGGCGCTTTCCCCGAGCTTGGCCGCGCCGAACCGCTGATCGTCGAAACCCTGAAATCGGAAGAAGAGAAGTTCCGCAGCCTCCTCGACCGCGGCCTCAAGCTGCTCGACGAGGAGACAGAGAACCTGCCCGCCGGCGCGGCGCTCCCCGGCGCGGCGGCGTTCAAGCTCTACGACACTTACGGCTTTCCCCTCGATCTCACCCAGGACGCCCTGCGCCGCGAAGGCCGCGAGGTCGATGTCGAGGGGTTCGATGCGGCGATGAAAGCCCAGCGCGAGGCGGCGCGCCGCCTGGGCGGGGTCGGGCGACGCCGCCGATGAAAGCCTGTGGTTCGACCTGCGGTCCGAGCATGGCGCCACCGAATTTCTCGGTTACATCCATGACGACGCGGAAGGCGTCATTCAGGCGATAGTCAGGGACGGCGCCTCGGTCGAGCGCGCCGGGGCGGGCGACGAGGTTGAAATCATCGTCAACCAGACGCCGTTCTACGCCGAATCCGGCGGCCAGGTCGGCGACGCGGGCGTCATTCACGCCGATAACGGCGCCGACATCGTCATCCGCGACACGAAAAAGCGCGCCGGCGCGCTGCATGGCCATATCGGCCGCATCGCCGGCGGTGAAATCCGGGTCGGCGACCCGGTGCGCCTGACGATCGACATTGAGCGCCGCAACCGCACGCGCGCCAACCATTCGGTCACGCATATCGCCCATGCGGCGCTGCGCGAGGTTCTTGGAACCCATGTCACCCAGAAGGGCTCGCTCGTGGCGCCCGACCGCATGCGGTTCGACTTCACCAATCCCAAAGCCGTCGCGGCGGAGGAAATCGCCGAGATCGAGCGGCGCGTCAACGCCGTCATCCGCCAGAACGGCGAAGTCGAAACGCGCATCATGCCTTATGACGACGCCGTCGCCGCGGGCGCGATGGCGCTCTTCGGCGAAAAATACGACGACGACGTCCGTGTGCTGACCATGGGCGCCGCCCTTGACGGATCGGGCGCGCCTTATTCGGTCGAGCTTTGCGGCGGCACCCATGTGCGCCGGGTCGGCGATATCGCGCTGTTCAAGATCGTCGGCGAAAGCGCGGTCTCTGCAGGAGTGCGGCGTATCGAATGCGTCACCGGCGAGGCGGCGCGCGAATATCTCGAACATCAGTCGGCGCTTTCGCGTCTGGCCGCCGATGCGCTCAAGACGACGCCCGAAGACTTGCCAACACGGGTCGAGGCGCTTCTCGCCGAACGCAAGAAAATGGAGCGCGAACTCGCCGAGGCGAAAAAGCAGCTGGCCCTTGGCGGCGGCGGCGAAGCGAAGGAAGACGACATTCGCGACATCGCCGGCGTCAATTATATCGGGCGCGTGCTCGAAGGCGTGGCGCCGAAGGATTTGCGGGGGCTAGTCGACGCGGCGAAAAAGAAAATGGGCGCGGGCGTTGCGGCGTTCATCAGCGTCAATGACGGCAAGGCGGCGCTCGCGGTTGGCGTCACAGACGATCTGACGGCGAGATTGTCAGCGGTTGAGCTGGTCAAGGTCGGCGCCGAAGCGGTTGGCGGCAAGGGCGGCGGCGGCCGCGCGGACATGGCGCAGGCCGGCGGGCCCGATGGCGGCAAAGCCCAGGAAGCGATCGAGGCGATCGCCGCATCAATCGCATCCTGAATTTGCGTTTGCGTTATTTGACGCTGACCTCGCCGCCGAGCGTTTTCCTGATCGATTTTTGTTGAGGCGACCCGGAGACGTCGACATCGCCGCCGGTCGAAGCGGTGGCGTTGATGCTGTCCGACGCGAACACGTCGGCTTCGGCGCCGGTCGAGATGTTAATGTCGACGGCGCGGCAATGAAGATCCCCGGCGTCCATTTCGGCGCCGCTGGACGCATTGGCGCGCAAGCTGGCGCAGCTCCCTTCAAGGGACATCTCGCCGCCGCTCGATGCGCTGGCGGAGAAGTCGCCGGCTTCGATACCGCTGGCGCTCAGTTCGGCGCCGCTTGAGACCTCGGCCTTGCTCATCGACGGCATGGTGATGCGAACGACCGGCGCCATCCCGTTTTTCCAGCCTCGATTGAAGAACGAACCTTTACGGCCGACGCTTAACGTGTCGCCGTGAAGCTTGATCTCAAGGTCTTCAAGTTTGCTGGAAGCGCCATCAGCCGTCACCGAAAAGCCGGCGCCGACTTCAACCTCGACGGTGACGTCTTCGGATGCGGATACGCCCGAAAAGCCGCTCATGTTAAAGGTTTTCGTTTCCGCCTGCGCGGCGACAGCGGTCAACGCGGCGACGGACGCTATACTGACTGTTTTCAAGGTTTTTATCATGGTTTTGCCCCTTTTCTTTTCTGGCCGGGCCATATTCGGCGGTTCCCGGGCGCCATGAAAGCCAAATGCGACGAGGCGCGGCTGAGGCGCGTGGAAATGAGCGGTTGGAAAAGACGCAGAGTCATCTGTTATACTGCGCGGACCGATGAACGCAGGGCAGGGCGGCGTTGAGCCAGGCGATGACCAAAACCGAAACGTTCAAGGCGCGGCTCTACAAGATCCTTGAGGCCGGTCACTCTCATGACTGGCAAAGCCGCGCGTTCGAAGGCGTCATGGCGACGCTGATCGTGCTCAATGTCATTGCCTTCTCGATTGAAACCGTGCCGGCGATACACGACCGCCACGCGGTCTTCTTTCGGCTGTTCGATCTCGGATCGATCATCATCTTTTCGATTGAGTACGCCGCGCGGCTTTGGGTGTGTACGGAACACCCGCCGTTCCGGGGGCTCTCGCCCTGGCGGGCGCGCCTTAAGTTCGCGAGAAGCCCGCTGATGATCGTCGACTTTCTGGCGATCGCGCCGTTTTATCTCGGCATGTTCGTGGCGCTCGATTTCCGGGTGTTGCGCATCTTGCGGCTTCTCCGGTTTTTCAAGCTGGCGCGGTTCTCGCCCGCCTTCAACACCATGCTGCGCGTGCTGGCGCGCGAACGCTCGGCGCTGATGGGCGTCGTGATTGTCCTTTTCGGCATGATCATCATTGCGGCGTCGCTTCTCTATCTGGCGGAAGGGCATTTGCCGGGCAGTCAGTTCGCAACCGTGCCCGACGCCATGTGGTGGGCGATCGCGACGCTGACGACCGTGGGCTACGGCGACGTGACGCCGGTGACGGCGCTTGGAAAAATTCTCGCGGGGCTGGTGATGGTTTGCGGGCTCGGATTTTTCGCCCTGCCGATTGGGATCATCGCCAGCGGCTTCATGGAAGAGTTCCGCCGTCAGGATTTCATTGTCACCTGGGGGATGGCCGCCCGCTGCGGCGTTTTCAGTGTGCTCTCGTCCGAGGAAATCGCCGAGGTCATGACCGTCCTCAAGGCGCGCACAGCGCCGCCCGGTTCGGTGATCGCCGTCGACGGCGACAAGCCGGGCGCGTTCTTCATGATCGGTTCGGGGGAGGTCGAAATCCGCGACAGCGACCGGCCTGAGCTTGAGGCGGTGCGTCTCAGCGATGGCGATTCATGGGGCGCGCGTTCGCTCTTGATCGGGCGTCAGGGCGAAACCGCGGCGGCGCTTTCAACCTGCGATCTCATCGTGCTCGATGAAGAAGATTTCCGAACGCTTTCGCGTACAAGGCCGCATCTTTACCGGCGGCTTCATCAAAGCCTCGCCGAGGCTGGCGACCCTTTCGCCAACGCTCGTGAAATAAAGGAAGAAGCCGCGGCGGCCGGTTAGTCGGCGATGGCCTGCGCGCTTGCGACGATCTTGATGCGCCCGCCGGAAGACTTGTCCGTGCTGACTTTTTGCGGGTTGCCGTACACCGAAACATGCCCGCCGCTTGAAGCGTCCCCGACAACCGAACTTACAACCGTCACCTTGCCGTGACCGCCGCTTGAAACGTCGATTTCGGCGATGCCGCAGGTCAGGCCTTTGGCCGCGAGATCGGCGCCGCTCGAGATGTCGATAACGCAGGAGCCGCAGGCGCCGTCGAGTTCGGCGCGCGCGCCGCTCGAGACATCGATGGCGAAAACGCCGGCGTCAATTTTCGACACGGATGCATGCGAGCCTGAAGAGGCGTCGAGCCCACGGATGTCCGGCGCGACGACGGTGACCGTGTAATTCGAGCGGCTGCCGTGCCAGCGCAGACGGTTCCATTCGCGCGAAACGCTGAGAACACCGTTTTTGACGCCGATCTCGAAATCGCTGAAGTCGCCGTCATCGGTCGTCACGGTGATCGAACGCTTGTCGCCGACTTCGGCGATCATGACGACGCCGGCGGAAACATCGAGCCGGTCGAAATCCGGAAGGTCGTTATAATTGCGGGTCTCCTCTCCGGCATAGGCGGCGCTCGTAGCGACAAGGAGGGCGGCAAAAGCGGCGGACGCAAATTTCATCGTAATCTCCATCGGGCTCTCCCCAAGGGCGTCCCCGAGATATGGCACGCCGGCCCGCCCCTGGCGAGGGGCCGTGCGGCGAGCCGCACCAAATCCGGGTCGGATCAAGGGCGTTCGCTTCAACGCCCTCGATTTTCAGGCCGAGAGCGCCTTCTGGAAGTTCTCGTCAACCTTATCGAGGAAGCCGGTTGTGGTTAACCATTTCTGCTCCGCGCCGATCAGGAGGGCGAGGTCTTTGGTCATGTGGCCGGCTTCGACGGTCTTGATAACGGTGGTTTCAAGCTTCGCAGCGAAATCGATCAGCGCCTGATTGCCGTCAAGCTTGCCGCGATGGGCGAGGCCGCGGGTCCAGGCGTAGATCGAGGCGATGGAATTGGTCGACGTATCCTCGCCCTTCTGGTGCTGGCGGAAGTGGCGGGTGACGGTGCCGTGGGCGGCCTCCGCCTCGACCGTCTTGCCGTCCGGCGTCATCAGCACCGAGGTCATGAGCCCCAGCGAGCCGAAGCCTTGCGCAACCGTGTCCGACTGAACGTCGCCGTCATAGTTCTTGCACGCCCAGACATAGCCGCCGGACCACTTGAGGCATGCCGCGACCATGTCGTCGATCAGGCGATGCTCATAGGTAAGGCCGTGTTCGGCGAATTTTTCCTTGAACTCGGTCTCGTACATCTCCGCGAAGAGATCCTTGAAGCGGCCGTCATATTTCTTGAGGATCGTGTTCTTGGTCGAAAGATAGAGCGGATATTTGCGCTGCAGGGCGTAATTGAAACAGGCGCGGGCGAAATCCCGGATCGACTGGTCGAGATTATACATGCCCATGTAAATGCCCGAAGACGGCGCTTCGAAAACGTCATGCTCGATGGTTTCGCCATTGTCGCCTTCCCATTTGATGGAAAGCTTGCCCTTGCCGGGGAACAGCATGTCGGTCGCGCGGTACTGGTCGCCGAAAGCATGACGGCCGATGATGACCGGCTGGGTCCAGCCCGGTACGAGACGCGGCACGTTGCGAATGATGATCGGCTCACGGAAAACCACGCCGCCGAGAATGTTGCGGATCGTGCCGTTCGGCGAACGCCACATGCTCTTGAGGCCGAATTCCTCCACCCGCGCTTCATCCGGCGTGATCGTGGCGCATTTGACCGCCACCCCGTATTCCTTGGTGGCTTCAGCCGCTTCGACGGTGATGCGGTCGTCCGTTGCGTCCCGCGATTCTATGCCAAGGTCGAAATATTTCAGGTCGAGATCGAGATAGGGGTGTATGAGCTTGTCCTTGATCATCTGCCAGATGATCCGGGTCATCTCGTCCCCGTCCATTTCGACTACCGGGTTTTCGACTTTGATTTTCTGCATTTATAAACCTGCCGGGCTTGCTGCTTGGCCGCGCCGAACGCGCGTCTGATGGATTTGGATTTGCGGGCCGGGCTATAGCACCCGCAGGGCCGAGGTCAAAGGGCTCTCGCGAGGGAACTGGCGCTGAAGGAAAAACACGATGCGGATCAGCCGGACGAAAGCACGGGACGGGATTGAGGCGGCGCCGGTCTTCGTCCTCGTGGACCCGCAAATGGGGGAGAATATCGGCGCCACGGCGCGGGCGATGCTGAATTTCGGCGTTTCGGGATTGCGGCTCGTCAGG
>ENA-ORCV01000209-ORCV01000209.1-marine-metagenome-genome-assembly--contig:-NODE-209-length-72773-cov-6.185333_pt1 | contig 72773 bp, 53 predicted proteins | sample MGYA00237779_ERZ508509 | MGnify/ENA primary metagenome ERZ508509 (study PRJEB26180, sample SAMN06268772) | marine metagenome | isolation source: Bioluminescent Bay, La Paraguera, Puerto Rico | place... | reverse complement strand
GTAAAAAAATATGCAAACACCTATGACCTCGATTGGCGCCTGATCGTCGCGCAGATGTTCCAAGAGAGCACCTTCAACCCCAAAGCCAAATCCTGGGTAGGTGCCCGTGGCCTGATGCAGGTCATGCCCGACACCGGCAAACAGATTGGGGAGAAAAACCTGTATGACCCGGAAACCAGCGTGCGCGCGGGAATCAAATACCTGGAGTGGCTGCACCGTAAATTTGAAGATAAAGGTATCACCGCCGAGAACATGATGTGGTTCACTCTGGCCTCATACAATGCAGGACTGGGTCACGTCTACGACGCACAGGATCTGGCGGAAGAAAAGGGCTGGGACCGCAAGGTGTGGTTCAATAACGTGGAAAACGCCATGCTATTGCTGTCCGAGAAAAAGTATTACAAGAAGGCCCGCTACGGCTACGCGCGGGGGCAGGAGCCATACGATTATGTACGCAAGATCAAAGCCCGCTTCAGAACTTATGTGGCGCTACTTGAAGATTACCAGCGCAGAAAGACGATTGAACAAAGTCTGATCCTGCAGGCGCCGAATATGTTTGCCAGCGCGTTTTACTGGCCATTGCTGTTGCCGCAACCCCAGATCGCGCTGGCACCGGTACCGGCGGCACCTGGTGCCGGGCCGGTACCGGAACTATTGCACTAACCGCCGATCAGGAGCAGTTACCCGGGATCGCGGCGATCCACTGCCGCAGCAACTCGGTACCTTCCTCGTGCACCAGGCTTCTGCCCAGTTCCGGCATCATCGCACCCGGATCGGTGGATTCGACACGGAAGTTGAGGATGGACTTTTCCGGTTCCCCCGGCACAATCGCAAACAGACGGTCCCCGGAACCGGTACCCGCCGCCACCGGCGGCTTGCATACGCCGAGACGCCGCATATCCCGCTCGTTGTGTGCCAGCATCAGCCCGGAAGTATCCGCGGCACCACTGGGGTTGTGGCAGTGACCGCAGTTGATATCCAGGTAGGAGCGCGCCCGCTCCTCCAGTGAAACCGATTCGTCTTTGTAGTCGACATTGCTCGGCACCCCGGCCATCTCCGGCAAGCCGCTCAGGAACCCCACCTGTTGCCAGTAGAGCAGCTGGTTTTGGCTGCCGGACTGGTAGGCGTAGTCCTTGTTCAGGTGACGGGCGCGGGGGCCGATCGGCCGCACCGCTTTCTTGGTGTGGTTGTCGGCGTGACAGCCGGAGCACTGGTTTGCGTCCGGCACCACATAGGTAAAGCCCTGCTCGGTGCCATCCGCGCTCACCAGCTGCAGGCGCTTGGCATCGCCGGCGATCTCCAGCGTCGCTTCGGTCTGTTGCTCGTTCCACACATAGGGCAGTGCCTGCCAGCCGTCCGCGCGCTTTACCAGAATTCGCGTTTCCAGCAGTCTGACCTTCGACAGGTTGAGACCGGAACCGGCAAAGTCGTTGCTGTAGTCATCGGTACGTACAACCTTGCCGTCTTCACCCAGCGGGTAATAGAAGGTCTTGCTGATCACGGTACCAACCGGATAGTCGAAATCCTCTTCACCGTATCCGGCACTGCTACCCTCGGGCATCCACACCGTGCGCAGTTTGTGCGCGTAATCGGTAAACAGTGCGGTATTGAGGTCGTAGGGAACGACCCGTTCATTCAACTGCAGTTCACCGTCGATGGCCTCTACCACGTGCCAGGCACTCAGGTTGTCCGGCACTGCATTCCGTTCGTGTACTGTGACTTGCTGACGGGGCGCATCGCACCCCGTCAGCACCAGGGCCAGTACCGCGCCCCAATACCACTTACGCATCAGCAACCTCGGTGTTAGCGTTCTGCTCTTCCTGAGGCTGGTCAAAATCCAGGACGATCTGCGACAGCTTTTTCAAGCTGCACTGATGGGCAGAAATATCGGTGGTGATATTTTCATAATTGCCCTTTACATCCACATTGATGATGCCGACATCTTTGTTGTCGATGCACAGTTTGAGGTTCTCCGGCAGCTGGCCATCAACAAACTTTTTCTCGTCGATGGCGCCGTCCCACAGAATGTCCGGCAGGCTGCCACCGAGACCAAACTTGGCAATCTTCAGCGCTTTCAGTTCCATGTGGTCCGGCGCATCGCCACCACCGGTAAACTGGTTGTCGTAGATGTAGATACCTTCCGGGTAGGGATCGAAATTCACCTGGGTGGATTTATCGCTGTAATAACCGGCAGAGAAGTAGCTGCTCACGATGATATTCGCGGTGTCGTTATCAGCAATATCGTTTTGAAAAATCTCCACATTGTCGTTGGAGTTGATCACCACACCGGAGCCGGCCGGCACGGCCGCTACCGGGGTGCCTTCATGGCCAAAGTTTTCGGTGTTGTTCTTGAACACGCGGTTGTTGTAGACCCGGGTACTGTGGCCCGGCTGCGGCAGGTTGGGCATATTGAACACCAGAATACCGCCGGTATTGTTGGTGGCCACATTGTCGTAAACGTCGGCGCCGATGGTGTTCTCGATTTCGATACCCGCAACGTTAAATTCTGCGCGGTTGTTGCGCACGATAACATTGCGTGACTGGCCCACGTAGATGCCCGCATCGGATGCACCAATTGCCACAGTACCTTCCACCAGTGTGTTTTGGGTCTGTACCGGGTAAATACCGTAAGCGCCATTTTCCGTCGCCGGGCCGTTGGTCCATTCCACACGGATGTTGCGGATGATGATGTTTTCTCCCTCATTCACCTTGAGGGCATCACCGATGGTGTCCTCGATAGCCAGCTCCTCAATGGTGAAATCGCTGGCACTGACCAGCAGGCCTTCCGCCCCCTGAATCTGGTCCTTGAACGAGAGAATGGTTTTATCCATACCGGCGCCGCGAATGGTCACCCCATCCACGTTGAGGGAAAGGCTGCGGTTCAGGCTGTATTTGCCTTCGGGGATTTCGATCACATCTCCGGGCTGGGCCTGAATCAGCTGCTTCAGCAACTGCTTTTGAAAGTCCGCGGTCGCAGGTGCCGCAGTGGTATCCGCGCTGTTTGCGGAGTCGTTTTGCTGAGAACAGGCTGCAGCCAGGGCGGTTAGCAGAACTACGCCGAGTTTAGCGGTAGTTTTCATTGAATCTCCCAATCCAAGGTCGTTATTCGTTTTGATTCTTGTATTCAACCACAGCACCTGGCCCGACCGGCGAAGGAGCAAGCGCAGCAGCTCACAGGCGATCCACTTGTTGAAAGCGGACAGCGCACGGCCGACATCCCCGCCCCATGCGCAAACTGGTACCCACGTACCAATTAAGGGGCGCACAAAATACGTGCCGTGATCGCTCGAATATTATCCAATCACCTGCACGCCAGCAATAAGGGAGCCTGACCGATGTCTCAATTTAACCAACTCTTTTTGAGACCGATCGGTCGATTTTTGCGCCCTTTGCCGCCAGTACCTTGCCCCGCCTGCCGGTGAGGAGTAATTTTTCCCAAATTCTTCCACATACAAGGGTGTTCATGGACCGGACTTCCCCGAATAACCCCACGCGGCGGCTTGCAGGCGCCGCCCTGTTACTCTGTGGCTGTATCGGCACAGCCCAGGCGGCGGAGCTGGAGGTACGATTGACGTCAGATGGGGAGGAATATCGGCTGGTGCAGGAGTTGCAGGACGGATTCGAATACTTCGAGTCCGGCGCCCTGACCAGCGCAGCGAGCGGTGGCATCCAGACCTACGACGCCATCCGCTGCGACGGCAGCTGGGGGGCGATGAAGTATCAGGTCTCCCTCCCCAGCGGCCCCGGTCTCTCCCTGCGCAATGCGGGGGACACACTGCTACTGCAGATAGTGGAGCACGCGGTCATCAGTGAGGACCGCAATATTCAGGCGATGAAAATGCACTGCATGGAACTGGCCCCCAAACCGGTGGTACGTGCGATTGCGATGATCGAGCTGGATCCCGGCAGGGAAAAATCGGCACAGCAGCTTTTGGCCAATGGTTACCAGCTGGAGTACCACTACAAGCCCTAGTGATCCATACGCAAAAACCAATCTCGGGAAATACAAAAGCTGCGCAGCGACCGGGTCGCTGCGCAGCTTTTTTTACCCGACTGGTATCGGGCTAATACCTGACTAAGTAGGCCCGGTCAGTGCTGAAATACCGGTGCCGCCACGTAGCTCCAGAACAGCACCGTCGCCACCATCACCACCACGGCCATCACCAGACACACGGTCACAACCGCACTGGCAAACAGGAAGCCCCGCTCCTCGGAAACATTCAGCACGATGGGGATACCGAGATAAAGCAGGTAGACCGAGTAAGCGACTGCGGTGGTGGCGAGCAGGATATCCAGCCACAAAACCGGATAGAGACCGGCAACACCGGCGATGAAAATGGGGGTTGCGGTAAACCCGGCAATCACCATGCCTTTCATCGGGTGGGATTTTGCCCCGTAGGTTTTTGCCATCCAGTGAATGAAAAAACCCACCGCAATCACCGCGAGGATCATGGTGATGTAAAACACCGCGACCAGTGACAGGGCACTCTGACTGGTCAGGGTGCGCACCTGGTCACTACCGCCAATACTCCAGCCTATTTCCGTGGTACCGAAATACCAGGCCAGCGCAGGTAAAAACGCCAGGATAATGACGTAAGGAATCTGACGGTTGATATTCTTTTCAGACAAACCGGCAATATCCTGCCACTGCCGGCGCGGTTGCACCATCAGGCCATAGAGATGATTCAGCATTCCCGTTCTCCTCACTACGAGGAACTTCCCGGCCTGCGACTGCAGGTGGGAGGGAGAGCCTCATTAAACTCTCAAATTGATCTGGATACGACTTGTCAAAGTGAGGGATACCGCCGAAGGCCTTTCCCAAAGTTCCAGTATTTTATTGTTCACCGTCAGTTGTAACACTTCGGTCACTCAAGTCAACGCGCCGGGAGAAAAACACGCAACAAAAAAAAGGCCGTTTCCAGTGGAAACAGCCTTTTTCCATGAGTGCTACTTAACCACTCGAATTGGCACTCCGGGTCACGGTCCCGAGGCAGCGATCACGACTTCTTCGCAAACGCTACCGCCGGCTCAGTCCCGGATCACGGCACCACCAGCTCCACTGGCTGCATCCAGCCGAAACGGTCCTCGGCGCGTCCCTCCTGGATATCCAGTAGCGCGGCGCGCAGACGTTCCGCCACTGGGCCCGGTGCCTGGCGCAACGTGTAGCGCCTGTCGCCGTCGCCCAGTTCGCTGATCGGACTCACGATTGCCGCAGTGCCGCAGGCGAACGCCTCGTTACAGGTTCCGGACTCCACCAGTTTCAGCAGGTCGTCAATGTCTATTTCCCGCTCGTGTACCTCGATACCCATGTCCCTCGCCAGGGCCAGGATGGAATCGCGGGTAATGCCTTCGAGAATGGAGCCGTTCAGTGCCGGCGTGTGCAGCGCGCCGTCCATCACGGCAAAAAAATTCATTCCGGAAAGCTCATCCACCGTGTGGCGGTTACCGGGGTTCAGCCACAGGGACTGGTCGTAACCGCGTTCCTTGAGACGCGCGACACTGAGCAGGGACGCGGCGTAATTGCCCCCTACTTTGGCGTCCCCGGTACCGCCAACTGCAGCCCGGGAATCCTCCCGCTCCACCCACAGGCGCATATTGCCCGCATGGTAGGCCTCGGAAGGGCTGGCTATTACGTAAAATTCGTAAGCCCTGCTGGCGGTAACTGACAGATCGGGCTGGGTGCCGATCAGGAAAGGCCGGATATACAGGGACTCACCGCTGTTTGCCGGAATCAGATTGGCGCAGTAGGCGGCAACCGTGCGCACCCCGTCGAGAAACAGCGACTCGTGCACCGGCGGCATACACAACCTGCGAGCGGAGTGTTCCATACGCGCGGCGTTGCGCTCGGGGCGAAACAGGCTCACGCCGCCATCGCCGCGGTACGCCTTCATCCCCTCGAAGCAGGACTGGGCGTAGTGCAATACCTTGGCGGCCGGATCCAACGCCAGCGGGCCATAGGGCACCAGTTCACCATCGCTCCAGCGGCCATCCTGATACCTGGCGCGGAACATGACCGGTGCCATCACCGTACCGAAACCGAGCCGCTCCGGCAGCTCAAACCCGCGCAGGCTGGTAATGGCTTCCGGTTGTATTGTTATGCTCACAAAGCTCTCCCATTTACAAAGCACAGGAATTCACTAACCCGGGGATTATGGCGCTTTGCGACGCATAATCCAAACACCCCTACCAAACCACGCTTAAATGGCGCAACTCATTCGACATATTTACGAAAGCACTAGGACAAACATCCGCCCCAAGCCGCAAACCACCTCATTCACCACTTTCCATGACCCGCCCAGGCAGTGGAGTCAGCACTTGATTCACCCGTTCATTCTAGCCAGCGCGCCAACCCATACACCGGCCCCACCTTCCGCCCTGAGCAAGAACTGTCATCCATATGATCCGGTGCAGCGCCCTTTTCATCGCCGCCCGCGGTGAAGCTGCCAGACTGGGAAAAACCCGCAGGCATTCCCCCAGTCGCCTCACGCCTTTTTCATTGGCGGCACAGACCTCTGCAAAAAACAAAGGCGGGAAAATTCGTTGGCTATACTCAAAATACACGGACGGTGCTCGCCAATTGCAAGGGAAACCCATGCCAAAGCATGGCCAGCAGAAATTCCCGCGTCACCAAAGTCCGGTAACACACACATACCCGGAAAACCGGCAGGAAAGTGAACGAACCACACTTCAGGGAGAGAAGATCCGCGCGTCTTTTTTCAGGGCGCCGGAACTCGTGCTCGGCTACCGACCCTAACAGCGGTCGGGACGGGTCAACACAACATGGAATGGAAGTGGTTCTACCGTGACACAGACAGAAATCAGCAACGCAATTGCTATCGGCTTGAAGTTTACAGCCTCAGCTCTGCTGTGTGGCTCTGTAACGGCCCAGGAATTATCGACAATTGAGGACGACTCTCTCGCGCCCCCGGCGGCTTATATAGAAGCCGCATCCAAGCCCCTGGAAAAGCCCAAGCGCCAACTCACACCTTCCAGGGCAGCTGATGAATACCGTCAACGTATCGAAGACATGGAAGCAGAATACGGTGCTTACGGCGCCGGTATCGATGAACAACTACTGGGGCTCGGTGCAGCATTGCAGCGGGCCGGTGCACACGAAGAGGCCATTTCCCAGTTCCGCCGTGCGATGCTGATCAACCGCGTCAATGAGGGGCTTTACTCCCTCAATCAGGTGCCGATGATCGAACGCATGATCGACAGTCAGATCGCACTGAACGAGTGGGAAGACGCCAATGACAACCAGGAATACCTGTTCTGGTTGCACGCCAAAAATTTCGGTGAAAAAGATCCCCGCATGCTGCCGATCATCAATCAGCTGAGCAGCTGGCACCTGCAGGCGTATATCGATGAAAAGGGCGCAACGCTGTTCGAGCACCTGATCAGCGCCACCAATTTATACGCGCTGGCGGTGGATATTATCTCGCACAATTTCGGCGCCAACGACCTGCGGTTGGTGGACGCGCTGCGCGGCCTTAAAGCCACTAATTATTACCTGGCAACCTATGCCGGCGAGCCGCAGCAAGCGGTGGTGGTCAACACCAGTTTCAACGGCTCGCCAATGGATTCGGAAAACCGCGCGCAGCTCGACCACTACCGCATGAACAGCTTCAGCTCCGGCAAGTCCGCAATCACACGGATCATGAATGTCTACCAGAAAAATCCGCAGTCCCCGCCAGCGGCATCCGCCAAGGCGAAAGTGGAACTGGGTGACTGGTACATGATGTTCAACAAGTGGCACTCGGCCCGCGAAACCTATGGCGAGGCCTATCAGGCGCTGTGGGACAACGGCGCCACCAATAAAGAAATCGATGAGATCTTTGGACGTCCGGCAGCGCTACCGGCACTGCCACTGCTGGACGAGGATAGGGAGGTGCTGGCGCATTCCTACGTCACCGTTTCCTATGACGTCACCGCGTTCGGCAAGGCGCGCAATATCAAGATTCTCAACGCCGCGCCAGAAGATAAGGTCAGTATCCGCTCCCGGGTGCGCAATGTACTGAAGCGCGCAAAATTCCGCCCCCGCTTTGTAAACGGGGAGCCGGTAGACACCAGCGGGATCGTCCAGAGATTCGTGTTCGACTGATGTAGCGAGGTTGGTTCTGCCCAAAAAACTGACGTGTAAACCGCGTCGCTCGCATAACGATCGCCGGGCAGGGCTGTCGAACAGAGACAAACGTTGCAACGGGCCACAGTGATTGCGCTGCGGCCCGTGGTCGCATCAGGAGAAGCTAATGACACTACGGAAAATCGCACAACAGTTTTCACTGCCGGCAAAGGCATTTACCCCCGGATCGTCGCCCGCAACCGGCTGGCGCTCGCTGGTTTCTGTGATGGTGCTGTCCGCCGTGATCGGCGGCTGTAAAAGCCAGCAGACCCAGCAACAGCCCCCGGCAAAGCCACAGCAGTCCTCCAGCTCTTCGAGCTCGCCATCGCAGTCCCAGTCGCAGTCGCAGTCTTCCAGCAGCTCGAGCAGCAGCCAGTCGAAGTCGAGCCCGTCTACTGCCAGCAGCATGCCGTCACAGAGTTCACCCAGCAGTCGCAGCCCGAGTATGTCGACCGCAAGCAGCCGTGCGCAGCCGAACTCCTCCATGCCGAGCATCGAATCCAGTGACCGCTCCAGCCAGCAGACGAGTACCGCGTCGTCAGACAGTGGTGAAGAATCCAGCCAGCGCTCCCGCTCCGGCAGCCCTGCGGACGCCACTGCCAGCCGTGGCCAGTCGAACCCGGTCTATAGCGATTCCGACCAGCGGCCGGACGAGTCGCGCATGCCGCCGGACCCGTCCTCCAACAGTGAGGGAGAACCGCCGGACGAGATTGATTTCTCCGAAGAGGAAAAAACCGCAAGCAGCTCTTCGAGCAGTTCCTCCAGCAGCTCTTCCAGCAGTTCCTCGAGCAGCGCCGCCTCCGCCAGCGCCAGTAGTGCCAGCGCATCCAGCAGCGCACCGAGCAGTGCCTCCAGTGGTTCGCCGTCCAGCGCCTCACCGGCCTCGAGCGGTGCCCCGGCTGCCGGAGGGCAGCCCGCCAGTGCCCAGGCCAGCAGTTCCGCCGGTAGCCCGACAAGCGGCAGCGGCGCCCCCAACGAAGCGCCGGCGAGTGCCGCCGAGCGCGTCGCCGAACTGGAGGGCGAGTTCGATTCCACCATGGCCAGCTACGACGGCATGATCCTGCGCGAGCGGGATTATGTCCGCAACCGCCCCGCTTCCGCGGAAGAGGATCAGGCAGCGGAGGACGAAGTACCACCGGGCGAATCCCTGGAAGATCTGATTGCCGATGCGGAAGCGGCCATTCCCGCGCCCCCCGGCGGTGGCGGCGAGGGTGGCAGCGGCCCGGAGCAGAACAATTCCTCCGGTCAGGCTACCGGTCCCGGCCTGCCCACCAAGGGTCGCAAGGGTGAGTTTGACCACTCCAACACCGCCTCGGTGGTACCGGAAGACGTGCCCAGTGGCGATGACGACGACGTTGTCGCGCGCCAGATCCGCGAAGCCGCCATGCGCGAAAAGGACCCGGAGCTACAGGAACGGCTCTGGGAGGAATACCGCAAATATAAAAAATCTCAGAAGTAACCACGGAGGGATATCGCATGTTTTCGTTTCTTGAACCCAGCCAACGATGCACGCAGTTTGTGCGCACCTCCGGTTGCGCCCTCGCACTCTGCCTGCTGACACTGGTCGGCTGTACCACCACCGAAGTGCGCACCACCGCCTACACCCCGCTGACCGTAGAGGATGCCACCATCGCCGAAAACCGCTTGCTGGACGTGGGTGTAGTGCAGTTCGATGCCGGCCTGGAGCAGGAAGAGGAAGCCGAGGAGGACGAGCTGGTCTTCCCCGAGTTGCGGCGCGCGGAATCCCGCTATCTCGCGGTCACGCTGGCGGACTCGCTGCAGTCCAGCCAGGGCTGGGGGGCGGTGCGGGTGATCCCCAGCGAGCGCACCAATATTGACGTCACCGTCCACGGCAAGATCGTGCAGTCCGATGGTGAGACCCTGACCGTGGAAGTGACGGTTGCCGACTCCCGCGGCCAGGTGTGGTTTACCAGGGAGTACAGCGAACAGGCCTCCCACTACGCCTACGATCGCAAACACCCCACCGAGGGCGATGCGTTTCAGGGCATCTACAACCGGATTGCCAACGATATGCTGATCTACCGTCAGCGCCTGTCCGATCAGTACATCGCCGAACTGCGCACCATTTCCGAAATGAAATTTGCCCGCAGTTTCGCCCCCGGTGCATTTGACCGCTACCTGACCCAGGATGACAACGGCCTCTACCAGCTCACCGCCCTGCCCGCGGAAAATGACCCCATGCTGATGCGGGTACGCCGAATCCGCGAGCGGGATTACCTGTTCGTGGATACCCTGCAGGGCTACTACGACACCTTCGTGAAAACCATGGAGACGCCCTATCAGGAGTGGCGCGCCATGAGCTACGAAGAAGTGAAGCAGATGCGTGAGCTGAAACGCAAAGCCCGCAACAACACCATCATGGGGGTAGCGGCAATCGTCGGTGGTATCGCCGCAGCCGGAGCCGGTGGCGGCGCCGCCCGCCAGGCCGGCAATGTCGCCGTCGCCGGTGGCGGTTACCTGGTAAAGAGCGGCTTCGATCGCCGCTCGGAAGCGAAAATGCATATCGAGGCACTACAGGAACTCGGGGATTCCATGGAGGCGGAAGTGGAACCCCGCATCGTGGAACTGGAAGACCGCACCGTTACCCTGTCGGGTTCGGTGGAGAACCAGTACCGCCAGTGGCGCGAGCTGCTGAAGGAAATCTATCAGGCGGAAACCGGGCAGGCTGCGGATATCTGACCCGGCGACAGCAATGCACAAATCCCGGGGCGCGTCCGCCTTGACGGACCACCCCGGCAGTCGACAATAACAGCGAGACAAGCGGCCCCCCTATGCAATACCGCGATCCCTCTTCAGAAGACAAAGACTATATCCAGCCTGCGGAATTCAGTTTTGATGGAAGCGCGGGCGCGCGCGCCGAGACCGCAACCGAACAGACAAAGCTCGCAACACAGGTCCACGCTCCCGATCGCCAGAAGCTGGTGCAGGGCGCCATTGCGGTGGGATTACTGGCGGCACTGATTGGCGTTTTCTGGGGGCTGCCACAGTTGGTGGAAAAGCCTCAAACCAGGTTGCCAGTGACAGCCCAACCGCCATCCTCAGCGACCGACAGCAAACCGGCGAAGGTCAAGGCATCGCCATTTACCGATGCGGAAATCGCCCAGCAGCGGCGCGAAGTACAGCAGGTCCTGCAGGACATATTGCAGCTGCAGGAAGAATTGATCGAGCGCAAGGTGGAAGTGTGGGCGGCAGAGGAGTATTTCGCGGCCCGCACGCTCGCAGAAGAAGCGGATGGCATTTATCGCCAGCGCAAGTTTATGCAGGCACTGCAACAGTACCGCGACGCCCTTGCCGGCCTGCAGCAAGTGCGCGACAGCATCCCAGAGCGAATCGAACAGCACCTTGCAGCGGGTAACGACGCCCTCGATATCGGTGACTCCGAAGCCGCACATAAGGCGTTCGACATGGTACTGACCATTTCTGAAGCGCATCCGCGCGGTGTGATTGGCAAGGAGCGCGCGGAAAAACTTCCAGAGGTGTGGAAACACTTTGGCGCAGGTCGCGACGCCTTTGCGGAAAATGACCTGGATACCGCAAAGTCCGCCCTCGATCGGGCACTGGCACTGGATGCAGATACCCGCCCGGCCAAGACCCTGCTGCCGAAAGTGGAAGCGGCGATTCTCGAGCGGGATTACAGCGAGGCCATGTCCGCCGGGTTTGCGGCGATTGCCGTACAGGACTTTGACAAAGCGCGGGAATTCTTTGTCAAGGCGCGCAAGCTGAAACCCGACGCCAGCGATCCCCAGGTCGGCATCGAGCAGGCGGAAAATGGTGTCGCCCAGTCACGCATCGATCGCCTCTTTGCCGGCGCGGAAACCTTCGAACAAAACGAGCAGTGGCACAAGGCTCTGGGGAATTACCGCAAGTTGATCAGCGAAGATGCCAGCCTGGTAAAAGCCCTCACCGGCAAGGCCCGCACCGAGGCGCGCGCACAACTGGACGACCAGTTGCAGGAACTGCTGGATGACCCCCTGAGCCTCGGACAGCCAAAGCGCAATCAATACGCCCGCAAGGTACTGGCAGATGCCCGCGCGCTGAAGGCGGATACGCCGCGCCTGCAGGGCCAGATAGAACAACTGGAAACCGCCCTTACCCAGTCCCTCATCCCCATTACCGTACGCCTGCAATCCGACGCCACTACCCACGTCACCATCTACCACGTGGGGCAACTGGGCAATTTCTCCGAGCGGGAAATCGCACTGAAGCCCGGCCGCTATACCGTCGTGGGAACCCGCCAGGGTTACCGGGATGTGCGCCGGGAAATTGTCGTGGACCCCGCCAGTTCGACACCGGTAGTCACCATTCAGTGCGCAGAGAAAATAAACAGTGCCAATAACGGCTGAGGGTTGAACCTCAGCCGCCCCACCTAGCTCCAATTACATACGATTTCGTGTGCGTCGGATTTCTGGCCAGCACTTTTTTCGGTGAAAAATTGTGACTGTCCAACCGCTTTTGCGCGCCATCCAGGAGGTGGACGGAAACATCAACCCGGTACCCGCCATCCGCGATTTTTTACGCCAAAAGCACGTCCGGAGCGGCCGCTTCAGCGAGAGCGGACTATGCTGAAATGCGCGGCTCCCTGTCTTTAAACTTTGTCACCGGAACAACCGAAAAAGACAAAGCAGGCGACCGGAAGCACCGCAAGCCGCAACGCGAAATAGTAATAAATGTGCAGTAACAGGACATCATAAATGACAGCGAAGGAAGCGGTACCCGTTCGCGAAAGCGAACCGTCCAGGGAAGATGTATCCATCATCCAGCCGATCGGTTTCACTCCGGCGCCGGTTTCCTCTGGCAGAAAAAAACTGCTGCTCTCCCCCAAGGCCATCGGCGTCGCCACCTGCCTGCTGCTGGGCGGCACAGTTCTGGTTTACCTGCTGGTGGCGCGCTCCCTGATTTTTGAAACCCAGCCCGCGGATGCCGATGTTTCCGTCAGCGGCCTGGCCCTGCCGCTGGGTGACGGCCACCTGGTTTTGCCCGGCCACTACAGCTATACCGTCAGCGCGACCGGATATGTGCCCCAGAGCGGCGAAGTGGATGTCAGCAGTGACAGCAACAGCCGCCACGCAGTAAAGCTCGAGCGCCTTCCGGGACACCTGCAGGTGGTGACTGATCCAGCGGTGCCGGTGCGGGTGCTGGTCAACGGTAGCGAAGTGGCAAGCGACCAGGGGCTGGCCGAATCCATTCCCGCCGGCCGCAAACGCGTCACCATTCTCACCGAGCGCTACCTGCCATTCAGCAAGGAAATTGAAATCGAAGGGCTGGACAACACCCAGACCCTGGAGGTCAGCCTGCGTCCGGCGTGGGCGAATGTGCATATTACCAGCAACCCCAGTGGCGCCACCGTCACCGTAGAGGGCAAAGTTCTCGGCACCACACCGCTGACCGCAGAACTGGTACAGGGAGACAGGCTCGTCACCCTGTCCATGCCCGAACACAACCCCGCAGACATTGCCGTGCCGGTCACCGCCGGCGTCGACCAGACCCTGGAGACCGTGGACCTGAATGCCGCCGATGGCATGCTGCGGCTGGTGAGCTCCCCTTCCGGCGCCAGTGTTACCGTCGACGGCGAATACCGCGGGCAGACGCCAATCGAGCTGGAGCTCGCTTCCAACAGCCGTCACCAGCTGCGCTTTTTCAAGGATGGATACAGCACCGTCGAGCGCAGCATTGATGTGCGCGCCGGCGAGCAGCGGGAAATGAATGTGTCCCTGGGCGCGGTATTTGGCAAGGTCGCGATCAGCAGCAGCCCACCGGAAGCCCAGGTATTTATCGATGGCAAACTGGCCGGTGTTGCCGGGCAGACCTTCACTCTGCCCACCCGCAGCCACGACATCACCGTGCGCAAGGCCGGCTACGAGGACTACCGCACCACCATCGTGCCGAGCGCCAAACTGGAACAGAGTGTGCGCGCGGTACTGCTGACCGGCGAGCAGGCGCGCTGGAGCAATGTGCCCGCGGAGATTACCCACGGTGCCGGCGGCAGGATGCTGCTGATGCGCCCCGATGCCCGTTTCACCATGGGTTCGTCCCGGCGCGAACAGGGCCGCCGCGCCAACGAGGTCTTCCGCAAGATTTCCCTGACCCGCCCCTTCTATGTCGGCGCCACCGAAGTGACCAACCGCGAGTTCCGCCGCTATCAGCGGATGCACAGTTCCAGTCACGCCAACGGCGTCAGCCTGGATAACGACGCCCTGCCGGTGGTCAACGTCAGCTGGAATGACGCCGCCCTGTTCTGTAACTGGCTGAGTGCGCGGGACGGCCTCAAAGAGGTTTACCTTACCGAGCGCGGTCGCGTGGTCGGCTTCGATGCCAGCGCCAACGGCTACCGCATGCTGACGGAAGCGGAGTGGGCCTGGGCGGCCCGCTACAACCGCGGCAGCATGCGCAAGTTTCCCTGGGGCGACTCGCTGCCGGTGGGCAAAAACTCCGGCAACTTCGCTGACAGCAGTGCCGCAAGCATTATCCCCGCGGTGCTCAGAACCTACAGCGACCGCTATGCCGCCACCGCGCCGGCGGCCAGTTTCCCGCCCAACGAAATGGGCCTGTACGACCTCGGCGGCAATGTCTCCGAGTGGATTCACGATCTCTACACCGTCGGCACCGGCCTTTCCCTCAAGGGCGAAGAAAACCCGGTGGGCCCCCAGGAAGGGGACTATCACGTGATCCGCGGCTCCAGCTGGCGCCACGCCGGACTCACCGAACTGCGTCTTTCTTACCGGGATTACGGCGCCGAGCCGCGCAACGACGTGGGATTCCGGTTGGCGCGCTGGGTGGACTGAGACGGACGAATTAGCAAGGCAGAAAGCCAGGGAGCACGGTCATGAAGCTTCACAAAACGGTACATGCAACTGCTGTGGCGGCATCCGGGATACTGGCGCTTGCATTGTCGGTAGCAGTGTCCGCACAGACAACCGCCACAGGAGAAAGCAGCGACAAGGACTCCGGCACAACCCAACCGACCGCGACAGCCGAGGAAGCAAAAGCCCAGGAAGTAAAGGCACAGCAAACGAAAAGCACTACCCAGAAGGCCACGACCATCAAGGCCCAGAGCGCCAAGAACGCCGACAGCTATGAGGCGTCGGAAGAAATTTCAGAAGACCTGTCGGTTTCCTACCCGATAGATATCTGAGCGCACCGCAAACCGGGAAGCGATCAACACGCCCATAAACACGAGAAGTCGCCGCCGGAACGCGGCAAGCAAACAAGGCGGGAATGCCCATGAAATTCAAGTCATCAGATTTTGTCTTCCAGATATTCGCCCTGCTCGGGGCTGTTATTCTGGTGCACGCCATTTATGTGGGCATCATCCGCCCCAACGCGGATGCCCTGATCGAGGAACAGCTGGCCCGCGAGGCCGCGGGAGAAACCTATATCCAGCAGCGCTCCCTGTACATCGTGATGCGCGACTACGAACAGGAAGCCTGCTTCGTGCTGATGCTCTGGGCTATGGCCATCATGGGGCTCAAGGCGCGGCGCAGCATGCGCGAGCGCAAGTTACTGGACCAGGCCCTGCTAAATGTCAGCGAGGGCACCCCGATTCTCCCGGAAGACACCCGCGACCTGTCGCGCCCCATCCAGGCGCTGCCGGAAGAAGAGCGCAATTTCCTGCTGCCCCGCGCGCTGCTGACGGCACTGCAACGCTTTGGCTCCACCCGCAATGTGGCCGCGGTGTCCAACTCCGTGAAGGAGGTGTGCGAAACCGAAGGCGACCGGCTCGATTCCGAGCTGGCGATGGTGCGTTACATCACCTGGGCGATTCCCTCCATCGGGTTTATCGGCACCGTGCGCGGTATCGGCGAAGCCCTGGCGCAGGCGCACAAGGCAGTGGAAGGCGATATCGCCGGCGTCACCGTCAGTCTGGGTGTGGCCTTCAACTCCACCTTTATCGCGCTGGTGATCAGTATCGTCATCATGTTTTTCACCCACCAGCTGCAGCTTATGCAGGAACGCCTGGTACTCGACACCCAGAATTACTGCGACAACAAATTGCTGCGATTCCTCAAGGTCAGCTGAGTAGCTGTTGATCGGATTTTTTGTCGCTACCGGAAAAGGCGATACCAGGGAATTGGTATCCGGATCATACACAGGAGCTCCCATGAGCAAAGGCGTACTGGAAATTAACGACTGTGGACTGCGGGTGTTCAACGGCACCGACGAGGTGCTGGAAAGCCCCGGGGTGGCCATCATCAACAACCGGGAAATACTCACCGGCACCCAGGCTCTGATGCGCGCACGCAGCCACCCCACCCAGGTCAATCACCAGTTCTGGCGGCGGTTGAGCCTGGAATCGGTGAAATCGGACAATCCCGGCTGTCGACACCATGCAGACCTGGCGTTTTTTCACCTGAGGGAAATTGCCGGACTTTGCGACATTTCAGACGAATATGCCCTGGCGGTGCCGGGTAACTTCACCCGCGAACAACTCGCCCTGCTGCTGGGTGTGATCAAGGAGAGTCCATTCAACGGTGTCGCGCTGGTGGATGCCGCCGCCGCCTGTATCAGCAGTTGCGCCCCCCGGGGTGTGCACCTGCATATCGAGCTGCAGCGCCACCAGACCCTGGTGAGCAGGGTTGCAGTACATGAGCACGCAGAACTCGACATTGCGGAAACCGTCACCGATGCCGGCCTGCACCATTTCCAGGACGCCTGGGCGCGCGTATTTACCGATGCCTTCATCATGCAGTGTCGCTTTGATCCGCTGCACTCGGCAGAAGCGGAACAGCAGCTGTACGACCTGCTGCCCCAGTGGATCGCCAAAGCAATGCGCCAGGGAGAAGTGATGGCGGAGCTGGATGATCGCACCGCCAAGGTCAGCCTGCGCCAACTGCAGGATGCCAGTACACCGATCCTGTCCCGGGTGCGCGCGATGATCGACAACCTCAGCGAAGGCAGCAGCATCGTGTTTGTTTCCCACCGCTGGGCGGATATTCCCGGCGGCGCGCAGCTCGCCGAACGCATTCACCTGCTGCCCCACAATGCCGTGGCCCAGGCCATCGAACAGCGCTGGCATGAAGTCCACAGTGAAAACGACAGCCTGCGCCTGGTGAACGCACTGAGTGCGGCGCCCCCAACCGAAGTGGCGATCCAGGTAAACGCCGCCGCCGAAGCAGCCGCCACCCACCTGCTGTTCGGTCACCGCGCCCTGGCCGCGATGCAACCGCTGTTTGTGAGCTGGCAGGCGGGCAAACTCGATATCACCCCGACCCCTCCGGAGCACCCTGCCGCCACCATCACCAACCACGCCGGCCGCCTGGCACTGCGGGTGGATGCCGGCGCGGAATTGATGCTGAATGGCGAACGGATTTCCGCCCCAGTGAACCTGAATGCCGGCGACCGCATCGGTGCCGCCAACTTCGACGATGTAATCACTGCAATCAGCGTGGAGCATTATGGCGCGTAGAAACCGGCGTTTCAGCACTTCCAGTCTGTCGTTTCTCGACATCATGTCCTGTGGCTTCGGGGCCGTGGCACTGATCTTCCTGATCATCAAACACGGCTCCGACCATGAGATCGAAGCCGAGCACGAAGACCTGTCGGCGGAGGTCAACCTGCTGGAAGAAGAGGTCCAGTTCGGCCGCGAACACCTGGTGCTGGCGCGCAACACCCTGGACTCCACCAGTGATGACCTGGCCAAGGCCCAGGGTCTGGCGCGACGGATCATGGAACAGATCGAGGAAGTGCGCGGCAATATTGCCGAGGTCGACAGCACCACAGAAGAAATGGATGTCGCCCGCCTGCAGGAAAAGCTCAAAAAACTCGAGCAGGCCAAGAAAAAGCTGGAAGAAGAAAACAAAAAGCTTGGCAACAATGTGCGCATACATGTCGGCGATGGCGACCGCCAGTACCTCACCGGACTGCGTCTCGGCGGCGACCGCATTCTGATCCTGCTGGATTCGTCCGCCAGTATGCTGGGGGATGAACTGATCAAGGTCATCCGCACCCGCAACATGTCGGACGCGGTAAAAAAAGACACGGAGAAATGGCGTCGCGCCAAACAGACGGTGTCCTGGCTGGTTTCGCAGTTTCCCCAGGACAGCCAGTATCAGATCTACACTTTCAACACGGGCTTTCGCGCGGCCATTGTTGGCACCGAAGACCGCTGGCTGAATGTGGATGATCGCGACCAACTGGACCAGGCGATCAGGGAACTCGACGACATAGTGCCGGATAATGGCACCAGCCTGGAGCGGATATTCAATGCCGTCAACAGCATGTCGCCGCTGCCGGACAACATCATCCTGATCACCGACGGCCTGCCCACCCAGGGAATGAAGAAACCGCGCGGCAATACCATTTCCGGCAAGGAGCGGCTCAAGCTGTTCCGCGATGCGGTGCACGCCCTGCCGAAGAGTATTCCGGTCAACGTGGTATTGGCCCCCATGGAAGGCGATCCCTTTGCCGCCAGTGAATTCTGGAAACTGGCGATGGAAACCCAGGGCTCCTTCCTCGCACCGTCAAAGGACTGGCCATGAGCAGGAAACGCAACAAGAGACAGCAGGAAGAATTCAGCATCTCCTTCCTCGACGTCGTGTGCTGTGGCTTCGGTGCCATCGTTCTACTGTTGATGATTGCCAAGACCGTGGAGCCGATTGTACTGGAAGAGGCCGAAATCGACCTCGATGGCCAGGTGCAGCAGCTGCAGGAACAACTGGCGGAGATCCGCGGCGAGACCACGGTTCTCAACCGTGATCTCAACGCCAAGAAGGAACAGCTGGATATCGAAACCAAGCGCATTGCCAGGCTCAAGGGAGAACTGGAAACCCTGCAGGCCATGTATGCGCGCAAAGCCGAGGATGAGAGCGAGGAAGGCAAACTGAAGGGCGAGCTGACCATTGCCCTGCAGAGTATGACCGACGAAATGCGCCGCCTGTTAGGGGAAAACTACCAGCGCAAGAACAACGTGATCGGCGGCATCCCGGTGGACAGCGAGTATATCCTGTTCATCATCGACACCTCCGGCAGTATGTTCAATTACGGCTGGGACCGCATGATCCAAGAGATGGTCAACACCCTCAATCTCTACCCCAACGTCAAGGGCATCCAGGTAATGAATGATATGGGGGACTATATGTTCTCCAACTACCGCAACCGCTGGATTCCCGACACCCCCGGTCGCCGCAAGGCGGTACTGGATCGCCTGCGCTCCTGGAACCCGTTCAGTAATTCCAGTCCGGTAGAGGGCATCCAGAAGGCGGTGCGCACATTTTACGACCCCAACAAGAAAATCAGCATTTACGTACTGGGTGACGAATTTACCGGCAAGTCCATCCGCAACGTGATGATGGCGGTGGACCGGGTAAATGCCCAGCGCGGCGAAGACCAGCGCATGGTGCGCATCCACGCCATTGGCTTCCCGATCCAGTTTTCACGGCCACTGCACCTGCAGACCACGGGATTGCGCTTTGCTGCACTGATGCGGGAACTCACCTACCGCAATGGCGGCACTTTTGTGGGACTAAACGATTTCAGATAGCCCGGGAAACGGGCAGGAGCCAAGGATGAACTGCTTGCCATACGGAATAAAAGCCATCGGGAAATGCGCCGCGCTGGCACTGGCCGCCCTGGTGGCGGCCTGCTCACATACGGTCAGGGTAGACGGTCAGTTTCCCCAGCCTATCGGCGACAAGCACCCCCTTACCGTCGGCGTATACCTGAGCGACGACTTTCGCCAGTTCACCTATTCCGAAAACCGCGATGATCGCGACGAGTGGAATATCAATACCGGGCGCGCGCAAAAAAACTTGTTCGAAACCGTACTGAGTTCCATGTTCAAGGAGACTGTGAACATCAATCAGTACCCCTCGAACCTGCCCACGGGAGTCGACCTGGTGATCGTGCCCGAGGTGCGGGAACTGCAGTTCACCATGCCCCGGGAAACCCGGGTGAATATTTTCGAGGTGTGGATCAAATACGACATGCATGCCTACGACTCACAGGGCGATGCGGTTGCCGAGTGGGTGATCACCGCCTATGGCAAGACCCCCACCGCCTTTCTGAAATCTCAGGAGGCGGCACTGGCACAGGCCATCAATGTGGCGTTGCGGGATGCCGGGGCCACGCTCTATACCGGGTTTGAGCGGGTACCGGAGCTGCAGGCATTTCTCGCCAACAAGCAGCGGGCACTGACCCTGCAGCAAACCGAACCCGATGAGGTTCCGCCGCAATAGCCAACGCGCAGCGGAACGCATACTGGAAATGCCCACTGGCAATACGGAGGTTACCCAGTGAAAAGTCTGACTCTAATTTTGTTAGCGCTACTCAGCAGTGGCTGTACCACGGTAGTGATCGATGAATACCGCCGCAGTACCGGAGAACTGGCCATGGGGGACTCGGTGGTAATCCTGGGTCGCCGCCATTCCAGTGAATACGAGACCGAACCGGACCTGATCGATTGCGTGGGCAAGTCGCTGCACAACCCGGAAGCGGGAATCAACATCATTCCGGAAAACCAGTTCGTCGATGCGCTCTACCCCTGGTTTGAGCCCCGCACTGCGCCCATGCATATCAAGTCGCTGGACAAACTGATGGATATTCCGGAAGTGCGCGATCGTATGGCCACCTACGGGGTGAAATATATCGTGTGGATTGACGGCTCCACGGAAACCACGTCCAGCGCCGGCTCCATCGGCTGCTCCATCGGTACCGCGGGCGCCGGCTGCTTTGGTTTCGGCACCTGGGACAAGGAGTCCGATTACGAAGCTTCGGTGTGGGATTTCCGCGACCAGGAACTTTCGGGAAAGATCAGCGCCGATGCCCAGGGCACTTCCTACATGCCCGCGATCGTGGTCCCCATCCCGCTAATAGCCAGAGTGCAGAACAACGCCTGCAAGGGCATGGCGGCACAGCTACAGGAGTTTTTACTGCCCCCGCAATCTGCCAGCCGCTGACTGGTAACGGCAAAACAATAATCACCTGAAGTAACTCACGACAGGAGAATAATGATGCACATAGTCAATAAAGTACTGGCGGGGATATTGCTGGCCACCGTTACCGGCTGCGCCTTCAACCCCGCCACCAACAGGCCCGACCTGGTGCTGATGTCCGAGGAAAAGGAAATCAAGATCGGCCGGGAAATGCATGAAAAACTGGTGGCCAGCACGCCCATCTACAACGACCCGATCCTTACCGCCTATGTGGAACACGTGGGCCAGAAAGTCGCCAAGGCCAGTGATCGGCCGGAACTGACCTATCACTTCACCATTATCGACAGCCAGGACATCAACGCCTTTGCCCTGCCTGGCGGCTACGTCTATATCAATCGCGGATTGCTGACCTACCTGCAGTCAGAGGCGGAAATGGCCGCGGTGCTGGCCCACGAGGTGGGCCACATTACCGCCCGCCACGCGGTGCGCCAGAAGACCGCGGCTACCGGCGCGGGGGTGGCCTCGGTGCTGTCGGTTCTGGTGACCGGCAGCGGTGTGGTGGGTGACGTTACCAACCTGTGGAGTACCGCCGCGGTAAAAGGCTACGGCCGCGATATGGAGCTGGAGGCCGACCGTTTCGGTGCCCAGTACATGTACAGCGCCGGCTACGATCCCCAGGCAATGATCAATGTTATCGCCCTGCTCAAAGATCAGGAGACCTTCGCCCGCCGCCGGGCCCGGGTGGAGGGCAAGAAACAGCAGAGTTACCACGGTGTTTTCTCCTCGCACCCGCGCAACGATGTGCGCCTGCGGGAAGTGGTGGAAGCCGCCGGCAAGCTGCCGGAAGACAAGAAGATTGTGAAAACCGAATACTACCGGGAAAAAACCGAAGGGATTGTGTACGGCAACAATGTGCAGGAAAGCGAGAAAAACCGCTATAACCACAAGAATCTCGGTTTTTCCCTGTTGTTTCCCGAGGGCTGGAAGGTGAAAAACGAGCGCACCGCCATCGTCGGCACGGCGCCGGACAATTCTGCCTCCCTCACCATCCGCGTAGCCCGCAGGGATGGCAACCAGCCGGCGGACATGGCGTTGCGGGGCGTCTACGATGTGCGCAGCCTGGAACAGGACGAGGCGCTGAACCAGTACCGCCTGCAAGGCCATACCGGCAAGCTTCCGGACAAGACTGCCGCTGCCCCGGACCGGGTAGCGATCCTGTTTTACGGCAGCCGCCAGTACATCCTGGAGGGCAAGGTTCTGAATGCGCCCGCGTCGAAAAAGGATTCTGCGGAATCGGCAAGCGAATATGACAACCTGTTTATGACCAGTATTCGCAGTTTCCGCCCACTGCGAAAGAGCGACATAGTCCAGCCGGATATCAAGCGCGTGCGCTATGTGCGCGCGAATGACAAGACCACCTTTTCTTCCCTCGCCCGGCATATGGAAATCGGGGACTATGCGGAGGAACAACTGCGCCTGCTGAATGGATACTACCCGCGGGGTGAGCCCAAGCCGGGGGAGTGGATCAAGATCGTGCAGTAGTGACCTGCGACTTTACACGGAGAACGATTGAGTTAAGTGGCGGTGACGCTGCCGGGTATAGCTATGCGAGACACGCCGTGAACCCATCCCTGGGGGCTCTTCGAAAACATCCTTGTTTTCGAAGGTCTCGCAAAGCTGTACCCGGCATCGTCACTTTCGCAGATAGTTCAGAAGGCTAATTAACCTAAAACTGTCATTACACATTAGATTATTCACCCATGCCCCGGTTTTTCTTGTCATGGTAACCGGGTAAGGTTATTTCCCTATACATGCCTCCGTATTGGGACTCTGATCTGTCATGAATCTGAAATTTTCGCTTCCACCGCGTATTTGCGCGGTTCTGTTACTGGCAACGGGGTTTTCAACAACCTCAGCGGCAAACGCCTCGGAAAATCACCAACCCCTGGTCATCGCCCACCGCGGTGCTTCCGGTTACCTTCCCGAACACACCCTGGAGGCCAAGGCTCTCGCCTACGGTATGAAGGCGGACTATATCGAACAGGACCTGGTGCTCAGCAAGGACGATCACCTGATCGTCATGCATGACATCTACCTGGACGACACCACCGATGTGGCCGCGCGGTTTCCCGGGCGGGCGCGGGACGATGGCCATTTCTATGTGATTGATTTCACCCTCGAGGAGCTGAAGCAACTGCGCGTCACCTCGACTTTCCTTCCGCAGACTGCGGGGAGTCCGGCAAAATATCCGCAGCGCTTCCCTCTGTGGAAATCCGAATTCAGGCTCGCGACTTTCGAGGAAGAACTCGAGCTGATTCAGGGGCTGAACCATTCCCTCGGCTACAACACCGGCATTTACCCGGAAATCAAGAAGCCCTACTTTCACCACCGGGAGGGCCGCGATATCGCGCGGCGGGCGCTGGAGGTACTGCAGCAATATGGCTACACCGGCCCCCAGCACAGGGTTTTCCTGCAGAGCTTCGATGCGGAAGAACTGCAGCGCATCCACCGCGAGATGATGCCGGCGATGCACATGGCGTTACCGCTGGTGCAACTGATTGCGGAAACCGGCTGGGGGGAAAAGCTTGTTGAGCGGGACGGGGACTGGGTAAATTACGACTACGACTGGATGCGCACCCCGGCCGGCCTGGAAAAGATTGCCGGCTACGCCAGTGGCATTGGCCCCTGGTTCCCGATGCTGGTGGAGGGCAAAGACAACCGCATTGTGGCCACTGCGCTGACCGGGTCGGCGCAACGGCTGGGGCTCCAGGTGCACCCGTATACCTTTCGCGCCGATCCCGGGCAGGTTCCCGAGGTCATCGGCAGCTTCGAGCAGATGCTGGCACTGTTTGTGGATAAAGTGGCAGTGGACGGGCTATTTACCGATCAGCCGGACAGGGTGCGGGCGTTTTTGCTGCAGCGGCAACGGCAGGCGGGCGAGCAGGCCCGCAAGGCCGAAACCGCGGCGCTTCTCCAGCCAAACTGATCAGTGACGGCGGAACTCAGGCCGGCTCTGGTTCTGGCTCGGCGGTAACGCGCGGGAGCTGATATTCAACGACGACGTCGCGCCCCCGCTCCTTGGCGATATATAGTGCCTGGTCCGCCAGTTTCAGCAGCTGCTCCACGGATTCGGCGTGGTGCCTGTGGGCGATGCCGATACTGGAGGTAAAGCGTATTACGCCGGCGGGACACTCGAGGCGGATGCCGGCAATACAGCCCCGCATCCGCTCTGCGGTGCGCACGGCATCCTCCGGGCTCTCCACAATCAACAGTGCAAATTCCTCACCGCCAAGGCGACCGAAGACATCGGTTTCCCGCACCTTTTTCTGGATGGTATTGCTGAACTCACGCAGCGCCTCGTCTCCGATACTGTGGCCGTGGCAGTCGTTGATGCTCTTGAAGTGGTCGATATCAAACATCAGCAGACTGGCAGGCAGGGATTTGCGCTGCGCGTGCTTCAGGCAGAATTCCGCATCGGCGAGAAAACTGCGACGGTTGCGGATACCGGTGAGCGGATCTGTGCGGGCTTCCAGCTCCGCCTGCCGCTTGGCAATTTCCAGTTCCTCGGTGCGGGCCCTGACCTGTGCCTCCAGTTTCACCTTGGACTGCTCCAGATGCCGGCGGTACTGGCGCTCAGACCGGATACTCTGGATCCGCAGGCGGCGCAACTTCATGCCCATGGCCGCCATGATGGTAATCATCTCGATAAAGGAACTGAGTGGCGGCAGGTAATAATTGACCAAGTTGTGCTCGACGTAGCCGAGGTCCCGCAGCGCCTGATAAAACAGCCCTGCAAGTAACAGGGTCCAGCCCACGGCAAACACCGCCGCTTCGCTGGAACCCTGGCGCCAGCGCACCAGCGCGATCACCGTAGACATCGGGTACAGCAGCAACGCGAAGGTGATGGTCATCAGGGCCATGGCCTTGATCTGGAAGATTGCGCTCAGCAGTAACAGGCTGGCGTTCACCATCATCAGCAGCAGTACATAATCCAGTCGCGGGGTGTACTTGCGGGTCTGCAGGAACATACGATCAAAGATGACCCCGCAGAGAATACTGATGGCCCCGGTCATCGACATGTAGGACCAGTGGAAATCGTTGCGTAACAGGTATTGATGGGTAAGCCCGAGAATGGTCCCCCAGGCAACGATCTTGGAAACGCCATAAATACTGTAGGCAAAGAAACTGACCTCTCCGGTGGTCAGGCCCACAATAAAGGAAAAGACCGCGATCAGCGCGATACCCCCGAACAGGAACGCCAGCAGCGCAGTCTCACCGGTATGGGACTGGCTCAGGTGTTCCGGGCTCCAGATACGCATACTGGGAAACACAAAGCCCGCTTCGTGGGAATCGAAGCGCACCAGCAGTTCCCGTCCCTCGCCGGCATCCAGCGTGATAGGAAAGACGAAGCGGTTGTGAAAAACCGGGCGCTCGGAAAATGGGGCTCCCATGGATAACCGCACCAGCTGTTCGAACTGCCCGGAGGTGTCATTGGACCTGTCGTAGGCAACGAGGTCGATCAGCTGGTGATCCACATATTCGATATTCAGGGTGAGGGGCGCAGGCGAGGTGTTCTGCAGCACAAACCTGGACCAGTAGGTGCCCTTTTTCAGCCCGGTAGACCCCGCCGAATGCAGAGGTCCGAATTCCCCGGCGCGGTATGCGGCCAGTACCTCTTCCAGACCTGCGGTACCACTGGGGTCATGCCAGATCTCGCGCTGACCGGTGCGAGTGTTCCCCTCCTCCCCCGGCCCCACCAACACCGGCGCAGCGGAAACCGCAGAGGCCAGCAACAGGGCTATCAGCAAGGAGATCGCGGTGCGGATGAACGAATGGGAAGTGAAAACGCGGCTTATCATTATTCGAGGTCACGGTAATTGCCGGAATTTGTACGAGTGTACCGGTTAGCAAACTGAGAATCATGTCCCAATCGCGACCGGCGATACTCCACAAACTGTTGCCGCGGGACTCTAGCACAGGCGCGGTGGAACAAACGTGACAGACTGCCAATCGTACCCTCGGCCACCGAAAGGGGCGCGCCATTGCACACAGCCTTAGTCGCTACCGCAAAGCGCAAACGCCCTGAAACAAAATGGCCACCCCGAGGTGGCCATTTTTTCAGCGATTATACTTGCCGCAGCTCAGTCAAACTTGGAGAAATCTGCCGGCCGCTTTTCCATAAACGCGGTTGCCGCCTCGCGAAACTCTTCCGACTGCAGTCGCTGCTGGAAGTGTCCCGCCTCCTCCCGGATGAACTCCAGCCCGCGGGCGTGGATCCCCTGGCGCAGCAGCTTCTTGGTCAGCCGCACCGCCTCGGGGGCCTTGGCCGCCAGTTCCCTGGCGTATTCCCGTGCGCGCGCCAGCGTCTCACCGGAATAGACTACCTCGTTGAGAATATTGACGTTCGCCGCGGTCTGCGCATCGAACTTGCGCCCCAACAGGAGCAGCTCGGAGGCTTTCGCGTGCCCCATGATTCGCGGCAGCAGGTAGCTGGATGCATACTCGGGACACAGCCCCAGGTTCACGAAAGGCATCTGGAATACCGCGTGCTCATCGGCAATCGCGAGGTCGCAATGCAACAGCAGAGTCGTGCCTATACCGACCGCCACACCGCTGACCGCGGCTACTACCGGTTTCGGGAATTCGTACAGTGCCCGCATAAACTGGAACACCGGAGAGTCCTCACCGGACGCGGAACCACCGAGAAAGTCCGTGAGGTCATTGCCACTGGTAAATGCCCCGTCGCAGCCGGTAACAATCACCGCCCGCACACCGGGGTCTGTGGCAGCGTCTCGCAACAGCACTGCCATGGCCGAATACATGGCCATGTTCAGCGCGTTTTTGCGCTCCGGGCGCTGGATGGAGATTTCGAGTACCCGGTCGCTCACCTGGGCCTGAATTTCTGCACATGAGCTCTGCATGAATATTTGCCTGTCTGGTTCGTTTGCTGCCAATTCCGGACTCTATAGTAGTGGCAACTCCCGTTTGTGCGAGGTCCGAATCAATCAGATTGCTTAGCCGATAGAGCAGTCACCACCCGCACCCCTTAAGGATTTTTTCACTCTACCCGCCTGCAACATTATAATAACGCCCAACCTGATATATTTGCGCAATTTCATCTCAAATTTCGCATTTTAGAAGAATTTTTTTCCACCTCGGGTGGATATCAGCAAGAGACCTGAATATATGACCGTTACTTACAGCTCCTATCTGAAAGTAGACGAACTTCTGCAGTGCCAGCAGCCCCTGTCCGAGGGCCCGGAACACGATGAACTGCTGTTTATCGTGATCCACCAGAGCTACGAACTGTGGTTCAAGCAGCTGCTGCACGAACTGGACTTCCTGGTCCGGCTTTTCAATGACGGTGAGCGCAACCGGGCCCTGCATACCCTGAAGCGGGTCGATACCATCTATCGCACCCTTATTCAGCAGGTGGACATCCTGGAAACCCTGACTCCGCTTGAGTTCATGTCATTCCGGGATCGCCTGTCCACCGCCAGCGGCTTTCAGTCTTACCAGTTCCGTGAGCTGGAATTCCTGTACGGCGCCAAGGATGCGAAAAAACTGAGCAACTACGAGCCGGGGTCGGAGCACTACAACCGCCTGCAGAAGCGCCTGCAAGCGCCCACCCTGTGGGACGCTTTCCTCAGGTTCCTGGCCCACGAGGGGCACGACATCCCCCGCGCAGAGCTCGAGCGCGACTTCAGCCAGGTGGCCGCCCCGTCTACCGCAGTGCAGCACGTACTGATTGATGTCTATCGCAACGATCCCCTGGTGAGCGAGATCTGCGAAGCACTGGTGGATATCGATACCTCACTGCAACAGTGGCGCTACCGCCATGTGAAGATGGTGGAGCGCACCATCGGTAGCAAGATGGGCACCGGGGGCTCCAGCGGTGTGGGCTACCTGCAAGGCACCCTGTTCCGGCCAATCTTCCCGGACCTGTGGGCCATCCGCTCCGAGTTCTGAGCGGCCATTCCCGGGGCCTTGCGCCCCGGGCGCACAAACCCGAAGCACAAATTCCGGACACAAAAAAAGCCAGCAAATGCTGGCTTTTTTCGCTCCTGTGAGAGGAGACTCCCCACCGGGAGCAGTATTAGCGCTTGGAATCCTCGAACGGGACCAGGGATACCTGGATGTTCGAGTTAACCTCTTTCGCCGCGTCCGCGATGGTTACGTAGGTGTCAGCACTGGACTTGATGTGCGCACGAACGATCACGATGGCCTGCGGGTTTTCAGCGAAAAGCTGCGCGATACGGGCGCGCACTGCACGGCTGTCGATACGGCTGTTGCCCATCCAGATCTCATCCGCGGAGTTTACGGTCAGCAGGATGTTCTGTTTGTCGGGATCCGGAGGAGTCTGTTCAGTCTCGTTCGGATCGGGCACGTTTACGTCCAACGCCTTCTCTTTCACGAAAGATGCCGTCACGATAAAGAAGATCAGCATGATGAACACGACGTCCAGCATGGGGGTCAGGTCGATATCGGCCTTTTCTTCTTCTACGGCCTTACCGCGTCGTCTACTCATATAACACCGTACAGTTTTAAAATTAGAATAACGCCGGTTTCACCGGTCTAATCAGGTGGGCAAGATTGCCGGGATTTGGCCAGCAATGCAAGTGCAACCTGCCCAACAAAAAGAATACCCTTTAAAATCAATCAGTTACAGACAGAGGCCAGCCCGAAAGGTCAAATTTCAGACAGCAGTTTCCACCTTTCTGGCGGCAAGATAGCCCTGATAGTCAGGTACCAAACGGGAAAAGCTGCGCTCCATCAGGGCCGACTGGACCATCATATCCGCGCTGCTCGCGTTGCAGGCAACGGGAATATTCCACACCGCGGCAATACGCAGCAGGGCCTTCACATCCGGATCGTGAGGCATGGGCTCGAAGGGGTCCCAGAAGAAGATGAGGATGTCCACATCTCCCTGACAGATCTTTGCCCCCAGCTGCTGATCTCCACCCATGGGGCCGCTGAACAGCTTTTCGACCGCCATCCCGGTTGCCGCTTCAATTTTCGTGCCGGTGGTGCCGGTGCCCAGTAACTGGTGCTGCTCGAGAATGTCCCGATGCTTATGGCACCACTCGATCAGGCTGGCTTTGCGGTTGTCATGGGCCACCAGGGCAATGCGCTTTTTCTCAGCGATGGGCTGATCTATATATTCCACTTGAAATCCCGATCATTGGTCGACTGAAAGCCGATTATGCAGAATTCCCCGCATCCAATCCATTTCCCTGGCCGCCAGGACTGTCCCGGGGTGCACGCACCGGCTTCACGCTGGCGATTCGGCAGGCGCCCCGAGCGCCTGTATACTGCCGAATTCTACTTTTTGTTCAATTGATCACAGAGCCGATCCAAGGGGTACTTATGAGTGTGGGCGCGTGGGAGCCGGAAAAGGCGCCGGGAGACAGGGACAATGACCACTCGAGAGACGAGATCGATCGCGCACTGCTGGAAAAGATTATTGCCTCCATGCAGGGCGACGTAAACACAGTGGCAACCTTCCCGCAGGAAATTATTGAAGCCAAATGGCTCGCGGGCCTGCCGGCACAACAGTGGCTGGATGAAGCCACCGCACTGGACCCGGATCGGCTCTGGGCCCTGATCCGCTTTTTCACCCTGGCAGAAATGCAGCTGCCGGATTGGCAGGGTGGTGCCGAGTCACCGGTCATCCCGCTGGCCAAATCCCTGCGCCGGCGCAAAACGCCGCTGAGTCGCGATCAGTTGATGTGGATCCGGCAGCATTCCGACAACCGCTACCTGCCCTACGGGCCACTCTGATTCTTTTCACCTCAGGCCACTTGCACGGAGCGGGTTTCAGCTGACCCGCTCCATTCCCCTCTTCAGCGACTTCCCCAAGGCTATTCCCGGAGCCCACAGAAGCTCAGTCATCAAGTCGGTATAGCTGGTCCGCAAACAGTGCGGCGGTACCCGGCACACGATAGTTACCGGGCAGGTGCCGCCAGATCACGGTTCCCTCACAGTCCAGTAACCAGGCACTCGGACGGACCGCCTCTTTCTGTCGGGGCCACAACAATAGCGGCGCCCCGAAACCGGCAACGAAAGATGCGTTTTCCTGCGCTTTCGGATCCGCTTGCCAATAGGAGAATTCCCCCATTACAAATCGCGGCCACTGCAGCCGCGGCTGCGCTCCGACTACCAGTAATGACACCTCTCGCTCTTTCAGCCGCATCTCCAGCTTGTGCAATTGCCCAAGCAAGGTGCGGCTGCCCGCACAAAATGCCCCGCGCAGAAACACAACCAGCACACCTTTTTCGCCTACCTTACGGCACAGCTCGGCGGGATTCCCGGAGGCATGATTGCAGACAGTTAATACAGGAAAGTGCGCGCCCACGGCCGGCAACCTGGAATGTCCTATGGTGCTGAGGTGAAACAGATAAATCAGAACCACGAACAGATTGTAAATCGCCAGGTAAAGCGGAAGCCCCTTTTGCGTATCGGCCAACAGCGCGAACCCCAACCCCAATAACACACCGGCAAAGGCCGGCGATTCCCGCAAATCACTCGCAGTTTTTTCCGGTAGCAGGTATCGAATCAGCATCCATAACGGCAATGCGAATGCGTTGATAACCAGCCCGGCCCAGGCGGCATTTCCGGAGCCAAACAAAGCGTAAATTCCCCAGAAACCACACAGACAGAGCCAGAGAAATGCCAAAAAGGTAAAAAAAGCCTTAAATTTATTCATTATGGAGCAAAAACACCCTTAAAATACTTGCATTCCAGTATATAAATAAGCTGCAATTAGCGCGATGAATTCCACTCATCCAAAATAAATCTTAAAACCACGTTCAGACACAGGGATATTTTATGGCCGCACGTAAAAAAGCCACCACTCCGGTGAGCGCCGTTGCCAAACTGGAAGCGGAGCTCGCATCACTGAAATCTCAGCTGGAGAGCGCCCGCAGCAAGCAGGAAGCCGACTTTAAAAAGGAAGCTGACAAGCTCGGCAAGGCTGCCGACCAGGCGGCCAAGAAAGCCGAAGCTGCCCTGAAAAAAGTAAAAACCATCCGCGCTAAAAAGAAATCTGCCGCACAGCAGAAGCAGCTGAAAGCAGCCCAGACTGCCTCCGCTGCCGCCAAGAAAGTGGCAACTGCAGCCAAGTCTGCAGCCAAAGCCGCCAAGGACAAACTGGCCGCCGTTGTTGCCGAGAACAAGCTGGCAGCCAAAATTGGCAAGGCTGTAGCCAAAGAAGAGGCTGCGATCACCAAGAAGCTGGCCGCTGCAGAGAAGAAGAAAGCAGCTGCTGCCAAGAAGAAAGCCGACGCCGCCGCGAAGAAGAAAGCCGCTGCAGAGAAGAAGAAAGCCGCTGCCGCCGCCAAGAAGAAGGCCGCTGCAGAGAAGAAGAAAGCAGCTGCTGCCAAGAAGAAAGCTGCTGCCGCCACCAAGAAAAAGGCCGCTGCAGAGAAGAAGAAGGCCGCTGCTGCCAAGAAGAAAGCCGCAGCCAAAGCCAAGAAGGCTACCGCCAAGGCCAAATCTACGGCCAAGAAAAAGCCCGGTCGTCCGCCGAAGGCTGCCGCCAAGTCCGGCGCTGCCAAGAAGAAGCCAGGCCGTCCGCCGAAGGCCGCTGCGGCCAAGAAGACCCCGGCTCGCCGCGGTCGTCCGCCGAAGGCCAAGTCCTGATAGCCTGGGATACCGCCAGCAAGCAAAAAACCCCGGTTACCCGGGGTTTTTTCGTTTTGGCAGAAGTGAACCCTGCCTTTAATCCTCCCCCCACTGGGCGCCCCGGATACCCGGAGGTATCAGCCCGGCAAACAGCTCCCGCAGCGCCCCCGGCAGAGCGAGCATTACCGGGGTCACCACCAGGGTCAGCAGTGTCGAGAAGCTGAGGCCGTAGACGATGGCGCTGGCCAGTTTCACCCAGAATGAAGCAATCACGCCGTTGACCACTACCGTACGCCCCAGCATGTCCACACTGGCGCCGAGAGCCAGGGGCAGCAGGCCGAGAATGGTGGTAGCGGTAGTGAGGAATACCGGTCGCAGGCGCTGCGCTGCAGCCCTGACCGCGGCGGTGCCGGCACTCAAATCGGGCTCTGTCCGGCGCACGTGGTTATAGGTATCGATCAGTACGATATTATTGTTCACCACGATGCCGGCCAGCGCCACAATCCCCACTCCGGTCATGATCACGCTGAACGTACTCTGGGTGAGGGTCAGTCCCAACATCACCCCCAGCGTCGACATAATCACCGAGGACAGAATCAATGCCGACTGGTAGAAGCTGTTGAACTGGGTCACCAGTAAAATAAACATCAGGAAGAGCGACAACGAGAAAGCTACCTGTAAAAAGACCAGGGACTCGTTCTGATTCTCGTCCGCGCCCCGGAAAATCAGCTCGACCCCATCTGCCACCGGGTGCTGTTCCAGCCAGTGGCGAATTTCCCTGACCTTGTCGTCCGCCAGCACCCCGTCCTCGACGTCCGCCTTGACCTGCATCCGGGTAATACCATCGATGCGTTCGATCTTGTCCACCTTGGGGCGGGCAACCGTTGTTACAAAACTGCTTACCGGAACCGCTCCCTGTGCGGTGTTAACCTTCAGGCCATCCAGCGCCGTGATTCCGCGGGCGTGATCCGGATAACGGATACGGATATCCACTTCCTCATCGGAATCGTCGGGCCGGTACTCTGCCATCAGTACACCGTTGGTAACCAGCTGCACCGCTCGCCCCACGCCGGTGAGGTCAGCACCGTAAAGCGCAGCCTTGGCGCGATCGACCTTCACCTCCCACTGAATCCCCGGCAGTGGCGCGGTGTTGACGATATCCCGAATCCCCCCGATCTCAGTTTCCAGCGCCCGGTGCAGGCGCCAGGTTTCAGCCAGCAGGCGGTCGTAATCCCGTCCGCGGAACTCCAGCACAATATCCTTGCCCACCGGAGGCCCGCCTTCGAACGCCTTGGCACTGGTCTTGATACCGGCAAAATCGGTGGTGCGTTTGCGAATGTCGGCAAAGATTTCCCGGCTTTTGCGCTCGCGCTGCGACGCTGGCACCAGTTCCACCAGCAGGTTGGCGATCTGATCCGGTGCTTTTTCGTTGTTTCCGGAAATACCGCCGTCGCCCACTGCGGTATACACCACGCGCACCTCCGGCACGTCCATCACCGCGCGCTCCACCGGGGATACCAGTGCCTTTTTCTCCTCCATGGAAAGGTTGCCCTGGGCGCGCACCTCCACGTTGCCATACTGCTCCTCGGTGTCGGTAAAGAACTCCACCCCGGGATTGAAGATGTTGAACGCTAAGAAAATGGCAACCAGTGCCGCCACCGTGCCGCCGAAAGAAATCAACGGGTGACGGACGATGGGCTCCAGCATCCGCACATAGGCACCGGTAATTCCCGGCAGGCGCCCTGGGTCGCCAGACTCCAGCTGTTTCAGATATTGCTGTGTCTGCAGGTCCAGCTGGCTTTTGCCGAACATTGAACCCAGCACCGGGGCAAAGAACAGGGCATAAATCAGTGATCCGGCGAGTACGGCGAAAACCGTTACCGGCAGGTACCGCATGAAATCGCCCACCACACCGGGCCAGAAAATGATTGGCAGGAAGGCCGCGAGCGTAGTGCCGGTTGATGCCAGCACCGGCCAGAACATCCGCCGTACGGAGATGCTGTAAGCCACCCGGGGGGAGAGCCCCTCGGCCATTTTTCGGTCCGCGTACTCCGTAATCACGATGGATCCGTCGATCAGCATACCCAGTGCCAGCAGCATTCCGAACATCACCATGAAGTTGAATGAATAACCCAGATACCAGCATACGATGGCGCCGAACAGCAGGGAAAACGGAATCCCGAAGCCTACCAAGAGTCCAGAGCGGAACCCGAGCGCTGCGACCACGATGATCATGACCAGCAGCATTGCAGTGAGAATATTCCCCTCCATCTCGCTGACCATATCCCGGGCAAATTGCGACTGGTCGAACACGAAATTGACATCCACACCCCGGGGCAGGAAATCCCGCTCGGCGTCCACCGCAGCCCGCACGGCATCCGCGAGATCCACGGAACTGGCGCCGGTGCGCTTCTCGACGCTGATGGAAAGTCCCGGGCGGCCGTTGACACTGGTATAGCTGGTGGCGTCTTTGAATGTGCGGCGCACGTCGGTGACCTGCCCCAGGGTCACCACGCCCTGTCCGGACTGCTTCAGCGGTATCTGATAGACATCGTCCGCGCTTTCAATCAAACCCGGCACCTTGACCGAAAAGCGCCCTTTGCTGACATCCATTTCGCCGGCGGGGATCAGCAGGTTATTGCCCAGGACCGCATTGATCAGTTCGCCACTGGTGATCTGGTAGTGCTCCAGGCGTACCGGATCAATAGTGGCTTCAACCACTTCCTCGCGATTGCCGTTGATGTTCGCACTCAACACCTCGCCAATGTTTTCGATTTTGCGCTTGAGCAGCTGCGCACCCTGCAGCAGTTCCCGCTCGCTCACGCCCTCCCCGGCGAGTGTCACCACGATCGCCGGGAAAGGTTGCGCCGACGCCTCCTCGACAACGGGTTCTTCCGCATCCCTCGGCAGTTCCGCCTTGGCCCGGTCTACCGCATTGCGCACCTCGTCCACCGCGAGGTCGATATCCACCGCAGAGTCGAACTCGATCACCAGGTAAACCAGGGATTCGCGGGCGGTCGCCATCACCTCTTTCACCCCCTCCAGCGCACGCACCTCCTGCTCTAGCGGGCGAATCAATAACCGCACACCATCTTCCGGCGAAATCCCTTCGTGCATCACCTGCACGATCACTATCGGCGGATTCACCTCGGGACTGGATTCCACTGTCATGGCCGAACGGGCGGCAATGCCCACGATGACGATAAGCAGCATTAGGCTGATGCTGCTGCGAAAGCGATCGACGGCTCCTTCCAGCAGGCTCATTGTGGCAATGCCTCGTCCTGGGATGCGGTCATCTCGCCCGCCTGACCACCCTCCCGAGTATCACCCAGTGCTGCAGAGGGCGCCGGCAGGTCGCCGGCGGACTGTTCCAGCTCCACCGCGACCTGCTCCCCCACGCTCACATATTCCTGGCCTACGGTAATAATGGTGGGCTGTGGCGGCAGACCGGTTACCCACACACCGGCATTTTCGTCGCTCACCAACTGCACATTGGCAAAGCGTACCCGCTGGTCCCCATCCAGTATTCGCACCCCCAGGTCACCGCGGTCATCGAGGGTCAGCAGTGATGCATTGATGCGGTGCGCCATCACCTCTCCAGTGGGCAGCGCCATCCTCGCGCTGATGCCGCTGCGCAGCTGCCCTCGCGGGTTCGCCACCGCCACTTCAACCCGGTAGGCCCGGGTCACCGGGTGCGCCTGCTGGCTGATATAGCGCAAGCTGCCCTCAACCACCTCGCCGAGCTGCAAGCGGGCACTGGCGATACCGCCCTGCTGCAGGCTGGCCACCTGGGTTTCAGAAACTTCACCGACCACCAGGATCGGGTCCAGGTCGAGGACGGTCGCGCACTCTTCGCCGCGACGAATAAAATCCCCCAGCTCTACCGCGCGGCTGTTTACCACGCCGGCAAAAGGCGCGCGCACCTGCAGGTTCTGCACATCCACTTCCGCGCGCCGGAAATCCGCACGGGCGCTGGCCAGCGCCACTTCCTGCTGTGCCATCGCAGCCTCCGACTGCAACCCCTTGCGCTGCAGTTTCTGTGCGCCGGCATAATCCAGCTCCGCTTTGCGCAGCGCGGCGCGGGCCTTGGCGAGGCGCTCGGGGCGATCCTCCGCGGCGATTTCGCAAATCACTTCGTCCGCCTCAACCCGGCGCCCCTCTGCCACCGGCAGGGCGGCAATCACGCCGTCCAGCTCCGCGCGAACCTGAACCGCGCGATTGGGCTCGGTGCGACTGTTGACCACCACCCGGGTGGTATAGGGCTGGGCCTGCAGCCTGCGCGCTTTCACTCGCAGCGACTCGCCCGCGTCAGCGGAATTTCCCTGCAGTACCTTTTCCGGCGCAGCGCCGCTTTCACCCAGCAACCCGCTGCCCAGCCACAGAAGTGCCAGCAGAGTCACAATCAGTGCCACGCGATAATTGCGCTGGCCCCAGAGGTTCGACAAAAATTTCATTTCGACAAGCCGCCCCAACATCCAATAAGTGATCATTCACTGACCAGGTTTACCGCGCGCATTTTATGCGCAATATGACCGCCGCACATTGGTCAAATCTGCCGGATTACGAAATCCACAGGGAATTGGATCAGATTTGCGGTTGATAGCATTCCCGCACCAGCCCCACCCGGTGATTCAACCCATAAAAAGTAGTCAATGAAGTGGGGAGGGACGCGGATAACACAAGGAGGGGGTTGGGAGGCGGTGCACAAGGGCGTACACCGCAGGTCTTCGCTTCGCCCCGGGCGGGCAAAACGTCAGGAGAGTATCGACTCCAGGAAATCTGACATATCGGACTCCTCGGCCGCCAGGTGGCCGCTACCGAATTCGGCATTCCAATCGAGTAGGATACGGGCCAGGGACCTGGCCTGATCCGCCAGCGCTACCAGTTCTTCCTTGCTGTTTTTTGGGCCGGTGTACAGCTTGAGACGTCGGTGACTATTGGCCAGCTCGTGGGTCGGGTACTTGGAGCGATACACCTCCAGCTTCCAGCGCAGGGAATGGACCATATTGCGGTAGAAAACCAGCTTGGTGGGAAGGTGCAGCAGAGAAAAGTCTTCCAGGTCGCCGAACAGGGTACAGTCCACCGCCAATACCTGGATATCCTGGCCAACGGGAGCCGCAACAATGGTCGCACTACGCGGCTCCGTCAGCAGCATGGACAGGTCCCCGAAAACCTCACCCGGCCGGATCACCGCCAGTGGCCGCTCTCCATTGTTGGCCGCCGCATCGTCCACATGCACCTGAAGCTCACCGCGCAACAGGAAATAAACCCACTGATCCACATCACCGGCATGCAACAAGGGTTCACCAGCAGATAGCGTCACCAGCCGCGAACGTTTCAACAGGACGTCGTACTGCCATTCACTGGTGGCACGAATATCACGAAACAAATGAATGACATTTAAAAGACGGTCAACCGCATCGCGCGGGTAATCACTGAGAGGTTTGTAATCCATGGAAAAACTGAATTTTATGTCGGTCGGGTATCGGGCCCTGAGCCCGCCGGCGGTGCATGGCGGCACATGAGTGCACTATTTAAGCCAGCATTCTAGGCCGAAAGTGACAGCTGTCTGCCCCGGGCTTTCAGGAAATTGAGAAAACGAGACATTTTACCCATTTCAGGGTTGAACTCCGTTGCAGTTGAAGTAGAGTTGGGATGTGATCCGGTTAATTTTTTGATTTTTCTGTGCGCTTTCTCACACGGTTAAATCACAGCCTTTTCCGGACCTGCACCTTTCGGGGGGAAGGTGCTTTCGAAGCGCAAGAAAAGTTTTCCGGGGTATTTTGATTATTTTTTCAGCGCTTAATCTGCCGGTTTCTTCCCATCCGGCGATTCAGAAGATACCAAAGCAAAATGAAATCTAACAATTTTGTCATTGCCCTGCTGCTGTTCGCCACGGCCCTGACTGCAAAAGCGGCTCCGCTGCTGAATGGCCTGGCGCTGGAACAGCAATTCAATAAAGACCGCTATATCGCTGCAGTATATTCCGAACGCCTTTCCGGAAATGCCCACGAGCTGCTGGACAATAGTATGCCGCGCAGCCTGCAAGTCAGGATTATCGCCGACCGCCTGTCTGCACGCCGTTTCCGCAACCAGTGGATGGAAGGGATCGCCATTAATAACGCGGGGAACACCCTGTCCGGACAAGCGGAAAACATGGTGACCTTTGCCAATCTGTTCAAGGGCCGTTTTATCGCCGGTGACCAGTTGCGCGTGGACTACGCTGCGGACAGCGGCACCACGTCAATTTTTCTTAACGATGTTCTCCTCGGAAAAGTGGCGGACCGGGAGTTCTTCAATACCCTCCTGAACGCCTGGATCGGTCCGGTACCTCCCTCTACGGAATTCCGCGATAACCTGATGCGCTCCGGCAACGTGGATTCCGGACTGCTGGCCACCTACGAAAGCCTGAAGCCGGCAGATGATCGTATTGCCCAGGTCACCGACATGGTTGAGCAGCGCAATGAGCCCAAGGAAGCGGCCCCAGAACCCGCCAAGCCTGAACCCGCTCAGGTTGCCGCCGCCAAACCCAAGCCGGAACTCAAGGCGGACATCCCCGCGCCGACCCTGGCCTCCCTCGGTACCCCCCCGGTAGAGAAGCCCGCAGCCGCTCGCCAGCAGGCGTCGCAACAGAAAACCGCAGCCGCCCAGGCACCCTCCAAGCCGCAACCGCTGAAACCCACCAAGTCCCGCCCGGCGGCTCCGGAAGAGGAGTTCGAGGATGAAGAGGAAGAAGCACCGCTCACCGCAGATATGATCCTGGCGCGCCAGATCTATCACTCCATGCTGCTGCGCCACACCTTCAAACACATCCGCTACCCCAAACGCGCCCAGGAGCGTGGCCAGGAAGGCAGTGTGCGCCTGAATGTCACCATCGATGCCAAGGGTAAGGTAAAAGACGTAACCACCGTGCAGGAGTCCCGCTACGCGAGCCTGAACCGCGAAGCGGTCGATGCGGTCGAGCGTGCCGGGCCCTTCCCCGCCACGCCGTCACAGCTGAATATGGATGAATACAGATTCTCCGTCCCAATCACTTTCCGACTGCCGGACTGAGACAATAAAAAGCCCCGCGAAAGCGGGGTTTTTTATTGCCTGAATCGCACACAGTTAGAACTTTTTCCCACCCCACAACCTGCCAGCGCACTCTCTCCCTCCGCTACCACAGTCCACCGGATACAAGACACCTTTGACCGCAGTCCGGCTTGCTCCCGAACCGAGGTCTGAATACTATCCGGGATCGGGTTTACTAACCCCAAAGATCATTCTGCATAACAAGCCCAAAAGGCCAAAGATGAAAAAGCTGCTTTTACCTCTCGCTATTGCCGGTGCCATTGCCGGTTGCTCCCAATCCGACAAGCCCGCGGCCACAGCCAGCGCCAAGGAATCCCCCGCTGCCCAGGAAACTGCTGCAGTCCAGGTGACCGAGCTGGGCTCCGGTATCGACCTCACCGCCATGAACACCAGCATCCGTCCCCAGGACGACTTTTATGGCTACGTGAATGGCAGCTGGATGGAGAAAACCGAAATTCCGGCGGACAAGTCGCGCTGGGGTGGCTTTAGCATGCTGCGCGACAAGGCCACCAAAGAGGTGAAAGAGCTGATTATGGAGGCCGGCGAGCACGCCGACAGCGTCGACGCCAAGCAGATCGGTGCCCTCTACAACAGCTTCATGAACCAGGACCAGATCGAAAAGAGCGGGCTTTCCGCCATTTCCGGTGAACTGGAAAAAATCGATGCAATCGAGTCCATGGACGACCTGACCCGCTACTTCGCTTACGCGGATATGGCCGGTTACGACGCCCCCTTCGGGACCACCGTTTACCAGGACCTGAAAAACGTCGAATCCTATATGGTGTTCTTCTGGCAGGCCGGCCTGGGTCTTCCCGACCGCGACTACTACTTCGACGAATCCGAAAAAGGCCAGAAACTGCAACAGGCCTACAAAGCCTACCTGGTAAAAGTACAGCAGCTGGCAGGTATCGAAAATGCGGAGGCCGGAGCGGAATCCCTGTACGCGCTGGAGAAGAGCCTCGCTGAACACCACCGCACCCGTGTGGAAAACCGGGATCCGGACAAGTACTACAACAAAACCGCTGCCGGTGACATGGCCAAGCTGATGCCCGCGATCAACTGGGACATCTACCTGGCCGATGCCAAGCTGGACAAGGAAGCTTACTTCTCCGTGGGCCAGCCGGAATACCTGGAAGCCGCCAACAAGGTGATCGCCGACACCGACATGACGACCTGGAAGCGCTACCTGAAGGTCAAGGTACTGACTTCCATGGCCCCGTACATGCACGACGAGCTCGCCCAGGCTCAGTTCGATTTCTACGGCACCACCCTGCGCGGTACCAAGGAAATGGAACCCCGCTGGAAGCGCGCGGTGCAGTTTGTAAACGGCTCTGTCGGTGAGCTGGTCGGCAAGCGCTATGTAGAAAAGCACTTCCCGCCGGAAGCCAAGGCGCGCATGGTCGAGCTGGTAAACAACCTCAAGGCTGCCTACAAGGAGTCCATCGAGGAACTCACCTGGATGAGTGACACCACCAAACAGGAAGCCCTGATCAAGCTGGCAAACTTCACCACCAAGATTGGCTACCCGGACAAGTGGCGCGATTACAGCGCACTCCAAGTGAGCGCTGACAACCTGACCGGCAACGTGCTTGCCGCGCGCCTGTTCGAAGCCAACCACGAGCGCAGCAAACTGGGCAAACCGCTGGATCGCACCGAGTGGGGCATGTCACCGCAGACCGTGAACGCTTACTACAGCCCGGCGCGCAATGAAATCGTATTCCCGGCTGCCATCCTGCAACCGCCGTTCTTCAACATGAACGCCGATGACGCGGTGAACTACGGTGGTATCGGCGGTGTGATCGGCCACGAAATCGGCCACGGTTTCGATGACAAGGGCAGCAAGTTCGACGGCAAGGGCTACCTGAACAACTGGTGGACCGACTCCGACCGCGACAACTTCGAGCACCTCACCGGCAAGCTGGTTGCCCAGTACGACGGCTTTGAGCCCCTCGAAGGCGAGCATGTGAATGGCGAACTGACCCTGGGCGAGAATATCGGCGACCTGTCCGGTCTTGGCATTGCCTTCAAGGCGTACAAGATGTCCATGAGCGGTGAGGAAGCACCGGTGATTGACGGCTTTACCGGTGACCAGCGTGTATTCCTGGGCTGGGCCCAGGTATGGCGCAGCAAAATCCGCGACGAAGCCCTCAGCGAACGCATGAAGACCGACCCGCACTCTCCGGCGGAGTACCGGGTGAAGGGCGTGTTGCCGAACATCGAAGCGTTCTACAGTGCCTTTGACGTGAAGGAAGGCGACGGCATGTACCTGCCGAAAGAAGAGCGTGTTGCGATCTGGTAACAGGTCTCCCGGCTAGCGCCGGGGTAACACGCTCCAACAAAAAAGCCCCGCAATTCGCGGGGCTTTTTTGTTGCGCCGGGTAGTTGGCGCCAGAAACTGTCCTCCAGCGGAGAATTATTAGTAACATTGGGCGAGAGCCAGCCAAAGGAGTCTCCCATGGCCGCAAAAGGTCAGTTTCAGCTGCTCGGCAGCCGCCGCTTTCTGCCGTTCTTCTGCACCCAGTTTCTCGGCGCCTTCAACGACAATGTATTCAAGAATGCACTGATCGTGATGATCGCCTTCCGCCTTGCCGCCAGCGAGGCCAACTTCCTGATCAACCTCGCGGCGGGCCTGTTCATCCTGCCGTTCTTCCTTTTTTCCGCCACCGCCGGCCAGGTGGCGGACAAGACCGACAAGAGCGTGCTGATTCGCCGGATCAAGCTGGCGGAAATCGGCATCGGCGCCTTCGGCGTCGCCGCGCTGTTCAGCGGCAACAATTATCTCTGCCTGGCGGTGCTGTTCCTGCTCGGCGTACAGTCCGCTTTCTTCGGCCCGGTCAAGTACGCGATCCTGCCCCAGCACCTGGCAAAGGCCGAACTGGTGAGTGGCAATGCCCTGGTAGAAATGGGGACTTTCGTATCCATTCTGCTCGGCACCATTGTCGGCGGCCTGCTGGCGGGAAAGACCGGCGAGGGCGAGTCCGGTCTCTGGTGGATATCCGCCATCATCATGACCACCGCCTCCCTGGGTTATCTCGCCGCGCGCAATATCCCCAGGGCCAAGGCCCCGGCGCCGGACCTGAAGATCAATTACAACCCGGTTTCGCAGACCGGCAGAATCCTGCGCGAAGCGGCCAAAACCCCGGCGGTGTTTTACGCCATCATCGGCATTTCCTGGTTCTGGCTGCTGGGGGCGGCCTACCTGACCCAGATTCCCAGCCTCACCCGCAACGTGCTCGGCGGCAGTGAATCCCTGGTGACCCTGCTGCTGTGCTGTTTCACCATCGGCGTCGCCATCGGTTCGCTGCTGTGCGGAAAGCTGTCCGGCGGGCGTGTGGAACTCGGCCTGGTCCCCATCGGCGCGGCCGGGCTGACCCTTGCCGGGGTATTGCTGGCGAGCGCGACCGGTGGCTATACGCCACCTGCAGAGATGACCATTGCCGCATTCTGGGCGAGCCCCGGCGCTTTTTCGATCCTGATCAACCTGACCCTGATTGGCATTTTCGGCGGTTTCTATATCGTGCCACTGTACTCCATGATGCAGGAGCGCTCGGCACCGGAAATACGCGCGCGGATTATCGCGGTAAACAATGTGCTAAACGCACTGTTTATGGTGGTGGCCGCCATCATGGGCATCGTTTTCCTGAACATGCTGGGCGCGACCATTCCGCAGTTTTTCCTGATCATCGCGCTGATGAACGCGGCGGTGGCGGTGTTCGTGTTCAGCAAGGTGCCGGAGTTCGCCATGCGCCTGCTGATCTGGCTGCTGTCCCACACCATGTACCGGGTAAAGCATCAGGGCCTGGAACTGGTACCGGAAGAAGGCCCGGCGATCATCGCCTGCAACCACGTAAGTTACGTGGACGCGCTGCTGCTGGCAGGTGCGGTGCGCCGCCCCATCCGCTTTATCATGTACAAGCCCATCTACGAAATCCCGGTACTGCACTTCATCTTCAAAACCGGCCGCGCCATTCCCATCTGCTCGAGACAGAAAGACCCGGAGGGATATGCTCGCGCGTTTGAAGAGATCGAACAGGGCCTGAAAGACGGCGACCTGTTGTGTATTTTCCCGGAGGGCCAGTTGACCCGAGACGGGGAGCTGCAGCCCTTCAAGGCTGGGATTGAAAAGATTCTGCAGCGCACACCGGTACCCGTCATTCCGATGGCCCTTAGTGGGCTGTGGGGCAGCTTTTTCAGCCACAAGGACGGGCACGCCTTCAGTACATTACCGAAGCGTTTCTGGTCAAAAGTCTGTGTGGTGGCCGGCCAGCCGATGGAGGCAGCGGCGGTCAAAGCCGAGCAACTGCAGGAAACCGTCTTGGGACTGCGCGGCGAACGCCGCTAACGGTTGAGGGAAGCCATGTCATTGCGCCGGGATCCGGCGCAATGACATGACTGGATCACGCGTCCAGCAGACTGCGCACGTAATCGGTCAGCGCCTGGTCCTGGCTGTGCTCGAAGAAGCACGCCTGGAAGCGCTCGCCGGAAACTGCGGTTTTCACCAGCTCCTGATCCAGCGACTTCAGCGCGTCCAGATAATCCTTGGATACCGCATTTTTAACCTGAGTCAGGATGCCCGCGTTGCGCACCTGGGATTCCTTGCGCTCCGGCGGGTAGCCCTGCCCCTTCACGCCGGTAAAGGCTTTTTCAAACATGTAGCGGATATTCAGCTCCGCACCCCAGCCGAAGCCCTTGGCAAAGGGAATGGCCAGCGCATTGCCGTTATTGATCTGTGCAAACAGGAAGGCGTCCGCCGGGTCGATGCAGTAGCCGCAGAAAACGCCGGGATAGGCATTCAGGGACATCAGCGCGCCCTGGCCGGTACCACAGCCACTCACCACAAAATCCACCGCCCTGGAATTCAGCAACAGGCTGCCCATGACGCCCAGGTGGATATAGGTGAGGTAGTGATCGTTATCATCGCTCATGCCGGTATTGAACACGGTGTGCCCGAGTTCACCCGCCACATCCTGCAGCTCTTTCAGCACGATGGCATTTTTCGACGCCTGGCTGAATTCGTTCATCAGTGCGATTTTCATCAGTGGATCTCCGTCTGAATCGGTACGTTTACGCCGGCGGTTCTGCTGTTGCACGCACACAGCAGCCATGCCCCGGTCGCCCCAAATTGGTCAGTCCGGATATTGTACACACTTGCCAAGCAAACTAAACCGGTCTGACAACAACAAAAAAGCCCCGCGGGTGCGGGGCTTTCTGGAGAGTGAGTATTTACTCAGTGCTCTGTGGGCACCCGACCAAAGTCCCCTTCCATTTCTGCGGCCAGGAAGGACATCACTACCCAGGCGGCGACGTTCTGCTTGAGGTTGTCCGGATCCACCTTGTCCAGGGTGTCGTTGGGCGTGTGGTGGTAATCGAAGTAGTCACTGCCGTCCTGGTATAGGCCCATGGCGGGGACACCGCGGGCAACGAATACACTGCTGTCCGGGCCGCCGGAGGACTTGTTGTTGCCTCGCTCGATGCCCAGCGGCGCCAGCAGCTGCATCATCTGGTCGGCGATGGCGAACTTGTTCTCCGGGATACGGGTGTCGAAGCGCCAGATTTTGCCGGCACCGAAATCGGACTCGGACACCATCACGATTTTTTCCAGTTCGTCCCGATGCGCTTCCACATACTGCCTGGCGCCGACCAGGCCAATCTCCTCGGCACCGTAGAGCACTACCCGCAGGGTACGGCGCGGGCGCTGGGGTAGCTCGGCGATCAGTCGGGCAGTTTCCATCACGATGGCGACACCGGCACCATCATCCAGGGCACCGGTGCCCTCGTCCCAGCTGTCCAGATGCGCACCGATAATCACCACCTCTTCCGGCTTTTCGCGGCCGAGCACTTCGCCAATCACGTTAAACGAGGGGCCGTCTTCCAGGCGCTGGTTGTCCACATTCAGTTTTACTTGCACCGGCTTGCCGCGCTTCAGCATGGCTTCCAGCAGGTTGGCATCCGGCGCGGACAGGGCCAGGGCCGGAACCGGGTTTTCCACCCCGTCGATGGACATCATACCGGTGTGGGCGAAGCGGTCGGAGTCGGTACCGACGGAGCGCAGCAGCAGCGCCGCCGCCCCCTTTTCCGCCGCCGCGCGCATGCCCTTGCTGCGCCCCTGTACCGCCGGTCCGTAGCCCTCACCGGTGCGAGCGCGCTCCATGCGCTTGTTGATAAAGGCAATCTTGCCCTTCACCTTGCGCGCCGGTGCCTTCATCAGTGCTTCAACGTCTGCGAACTCCACAATTACCGCGGTCAGGCCGGCTTCCGGGGTGGCGGCACCGTAACCGAGGGAAGTGACCACCAGTGGCTGCGGGAAAGGTGCCACCACTTCCGCGTGGGCGTGACCGCGGGCCCAGCGCTTTACGTCGATCTGCTCGGTGTATACCCGGTCAAAGCCCAGGGATTGCATTTTCTCCTGCGCCCAGGCCACCGCTCGTTCGTCCCCCTTGGTGCCGGCACGGCGGGGGCCCACCTCAACGGTCAGCGACTCTACCAGGCTGTAGGCGTCGGAGGACTCCAGCGCGCGGTCGCGCAGGACTTCTGCCACCGAGAGGTCTTCCTGCTTGAGGGGCGCAGCCTGCGCAGTGGCGACCAGCAGTGCTGCGGCCAGGCCACCGGTAAGATGCATCAGGGGTTTCAACATGTTTTTCTCCAATTTACGGCGCGTTGGAATTATTCGGATTGGTCTTGCGGCGGCAACGCCAGTAACTGTTCACGTACTTCGCGCAGGCGCTCCAGCCCCGCTTCGGTGAACAGATAGGGCATCCTGCCGGTATATTCGGTTTGTTCGATTTCCAGGCACTTGAGCCGCAACTTTTCCAGCGGCGGATCGTGGCGCATGGGGTAACCGGTGAGCACCCGCCACTCGTTGTCATCTGCCTGCCCGGTAATCACCTCCTCCAGGCCATGCAGGAACTGCGCCCGCTCCATGCGAAAGCGCGGCGTGCGCATGTGCATCAGCCCCCACACAATCACAGCGAAGACCGCGAACGACAGGCACAGGGTTATAACAATTGTCATTGCCTACGCCTCCAGCAACAGCTTGATCGCCACCAGCAGCGTGGCGACGATGATGACCGGCTTTACCAGTGCGGCACCGCGGGCAATCACCAGGTTCGACCCCAGACGCGCACCGACAAACTGCGCGCCGGACATACACAGTGCCAGCGACCACAGCAAATGGCCACCGGCCATGAAAATAATCAGCGAGGTAGTGTTGGTGGCCAGCACCAGCGGTTTGGTATGCGCCGTGGCCCTGCGCATGTTGTACCCCAGCAGGGCAGCAAATGCGAGGGCATAAAAGGACCCCATGCCGGGGCCGAAAAAGCCCCCGTAAAAGCCGACGCCCCCGCCCACCAGCAGGTTGAACCAGCCGTTGCCCATTCGCGGCTTGCCATCCAAATCCGAAATCCGCGGCGAAAAGGCAAAATACAGCGCGATGGCAATCAACAATACCGGCAGCAGGGTGCGCAATTGCTCGCCGCCCAACCGGGTTACCGACCAGGTTCCGGCAGCCGCCCCCGCGGCCGCGGCCAGCAACCCCGGCCACAGGGGACGGAAATCCAGGTGCCCCTTGCGAAAGAAATTGAGAGTGGAGGAGAGAGTGCCGAACACACTCTGGAATTTATTGGTACCCAGGGCGTCCAGTGGTGGGATGCCGGCCCACAACAGTGCCGGCAGTGTGATCATGCCACCGGCGCCGGCAATCGAGCTGATAAAGCCTGCGGCGAACGCCACCGCGGTCAAAATCAGATAAACAACAGCTGTCAGCTCGCCGGTAATTTCCGTCACGGAATCCCCAGTCTGGCTCAGGCCGCCTCGTCAAAATCCGTCTGGTTTTGCGGGTTGCGCCCCTGGTATTTGTGAAAGCGCTTCTGTATCTCGCGCATATCGATATCCCTGTCGCCGGTAGGGCGATAAAGGGAATCCACCACAACCCGCTTGGAGGGAAAATCCCACGCAATGAGCAACACCGGCACGTCGGCGGCATAGGCTATGCGCAGAAAACCGTTTTTCCACTTGTCGGTTTTCTTTCGAGTCCCCTCGGGAGTGATCGCAACCCACATTTTTTCATTCTGGCGAAACTGGTTGGCTACCTGTTTCGCCATCCCCCCCGCCGCCGAGCGGTCGGTGGGAATGCCGCCAAGCGCTTTGAACAGGTTCTTGAAGGGAAAGAAAAAAGCCTCTTTCTTCATCAGCCAAGAAGCTTTCAAACACAGCGCCATAATAAATGGCATCGCTACGATAAAGTCCCAGTTGGAAGTGTGCGGAGCCAGGGCCACCATCACCTTCTTTTCTGGCGGAAACTCGCCCTCAAGACGCCAGCCAAGCATTTTCACGATCAGCAGGCCGAGGCCCTTGGTAAATGCATTGCCGGCTCGCGGCATTTCTTCCGGCAGCCCGGTGGGAATTGTAGGCTTTTTGGCAGCGCTCACTTTTTTCAGTCTCTTCTGTTTTGTCACCGCAACGCTTTCTGTTACGGCCAAATTTGTTTACTGCGAAATCATTGCCGTAACGGCAATCAGTGCTCGCGGGTCGCATAGAAACGCACATCCGGATAGCGCTCCTCTGCCAGCTGCAGGTTTACCCGCGTCGGCGCCAGATAGGTCAGGTGGCCGGAGCCGTCCAGGGCGAGGTTGATGCTCGCCTTGCGCTTGAAGTTTTCCAGTTCCTTGGCGCTCTCACTGTCGACCCAGCGGGCGGTATTTACATTCACGTTCTCGTAAATGGCTTCCACCTTGTACTCGTCTTTCAGACGGTAGGCCACCACCTCAAACTGCAGTACCCCCACCGCGCCAACGATAATGTCGTTGTTATCCAGGGGGAAAAATACCTGGGTAGAACCCTCTTCCGACAGCTGCTGCAAGCCCTTCTGCAACTGCTTCAGTTTAAGCGGATCCTTCAGGCGGATTCGGCGAAACAGTTCCGGGGCAAAGTTCGGGATACCGGTAAACTTAAGGGCCTCTCCCTCGGTAAAGGTATCGCCAATCTGGATGGTGCCGTGATTGTGCAGGCCGATAATGTCACCGGCAATGGCCTCCTCCACATGGGTGCGGTCGCCGGCCATAAAGGTCACCGCATCGGCAATTTTCACATCCTTGCCGATACGCACATGTTTCATCTTCATACCGCGGCTGTAGGTGCCGGAGCAGACACGCATAAACGCAATGCGGTCGCGGTGCTTCGGGTCCATATTCGCCTGGATCTTGAACACGAAACCGGAGAACTTATCCTCGCTCGGCAGCACCTCGCGCTCACTGGTTGCCCGCGGCTGCGGACCCGGGGCCCACTCCACGAAACCGTCCAGCATCTCGCGCACACCGAAATTACCCAGCGCGGTACCAAAGAATACCGGTGTCAGCTCACCGGCGCGGTAGGCCTCCAGATCAAACTCGTGGGTAGCACCGCGCACAAGGTCGATCTCCTCGCGAATATCTTCCGCATCTTCCCCCAGCAGCTCGGTCGCCTCGTCAGAATCCAGCCCCTTGATCTGGATATCCTCGGGAATCGTGTGCCCCTGCCCCTGCTTGAACACATGAATGGTGTCCGTATACAGGTTGTAAACACCCTTGAAGTGCTTGCCGGAACCCAGCGGCCAGTTGATCGGCGCCGCCTGGATATTCAGCACCTCTTCAATCTCGTCCATCACCTCGATGGGATCGCGGATATCCCGGTCCAGCTTGTTGATAAACGACAGGATCGGCGTCGTGCGCAGACGACAGACATTCATCAGCTTAATGGTGCGATCCTCAACACCCTTGGCGCCGTCAATCACCATCAGCGCGGAATCCACCGCCGTCAGTACCCGGTAGGTATCCTCGGAGAAGTCCTCGTGCCCCGGCGTATCCAGCAAGTTCACCACCCGCTCCTTATACGGGAACTGCATCACCGAGGACGTCACCGAGATCCCCCGCTCCTGCTCCATGGTCATCCAGTCAGAACGCGCGTGCGGCCCCTTCTTACCCTTCACCGAGCCCGCCAGCTGGATCGCATTCCCGAACAACAGCAGCTTCTCGGTCACCGTGGTTTTACCGGCGTCCGGGTGAGAAATGATGGCAAAGGTACGGCGGCCATTGATGCCCGCCAGGCTAGAAGACTGACCCATAATGCAACTTGAGACTGGATAAAAAACAGGCGCGCATTATACACGTCTGGCGCGCTGGAATCGCTGGAAATGGCGATTTAAGGGGCCTAGACTGCGGCTAAATTTCATTACTGCCACTATCTAGTGTCAGCGAAATACGATGCGAAGGATTCGATGGCCGGGGACAACTTGCGGGACCGTCTGCGGCCTGGATGGCCGCAGCCGAGCCCCCATGGATGGGTTCACGGCGTGTCCCGCAAGTTGTCCCCGGTCAGCGGATCCGCCACGGGATTCAAGCAATGAGGTGAATAATGAGTCAGGAACGATTGGAAGCGCTGCAACAGGCCCTGTCTGAGCAGCAGGTACAGGGCTTTCTGGTGCCCCGCTGCGACGAGTACCAGAACGAATACGTGCCCGCCGCAGACGAACGCCTCGCCTGGCTCACCGGCTTCACCGGCTCCGCCGGCCTCGCCGCCACCACCATCGAACGCACCGCACTGTTCGTCGACGGCCGCTACACCCTCCAGGCCAAACAGCAGATCGGCACCCAGCCCATCGAACAATGTAACCTGGTGCCCGCAGACATCGCCAACTGGCTGTGCGACGCCCTCGGCGAAGGCGCCATCCTCGGCTACGACCCGCGCCTGCACACAGAACCCGGGCTAGCCCCCCTGAAAAAACGCCTCGACGAATGCGGTATCACCCTGCGCGCACTGGACAGCAACCCCATCGACAGCATCTGGCAGGACCGCCCCGCCCCCCCAAGCGGCCCCGCGCGCCCCCACCCCCAGACCTTTACCGGGGAAGACTCCGTCAGCAAACGCCAGCGCATCGCCAGAATACTAGAGCAGAAAAACCAGGAAGCCCTGTGGCTCGCCAACCCCGAAGTCTGCGCCTGGCTGTTCAACATCCGCGGCAGCGACATACCCCACCTGCCCGTGGCACTCTCCATGGGATTCCTCTACAAGGACGGCAGCGCCACCCTGTACCTGGCAGAGAACGCAACCGGCGACGCCCTGCGCCAGCACCTGGGCCACGACGTGGAACTGGTCAGCGACAAAGCTGCACTGTTCGCCGCCGCAGAGCGCCAGCATGTGCAGCGTGTATGGGCGGACCCGCTGCTCACCAACTGCTGGACCCTGCATGAACTCAGAAACCGGGAAATGCAGATCCTGCAGGAACGCGACCCCATCACCGGGGCCAAGGCGCGCAAGAACGCCGTGGAGCTGGAAGGCAGCCGCGCCGCGCATATCCGCGACGGCGCCGCGCTGTGCGAATTTCTCGCCGAACTGCCGGACGCGGTGCAGGGAGGGAACTTCGGCGAATTGGAAGCGGTAAAACTGTTGCGGGAAAAACGCGAACAGCGGGAAGGCTTTACCGACGACAGCTTCGATTCCATCTCCGGCTACCGCGGCAACGGCGCCATCGTCCACTACCGCGTCACCCCGGAATCTAGCCTGCCCATGGAAGCCAGCGGCATTTACCTGATCGACTCCGGCGGCCAGTACCCGGACGGCACCACCGATGTCACCCGCACCGTGGCGCTGGGCGAGTTCCCCGCCGCGGCAAAAGATCATTTCACCCGGGTGCTCAAGGGACATATCGCCATCGCCGCACTGCGCTTTCCGGTCGGCACCTGCGGCGAACAGATCGATGCCTTCGCGCGCAAGTCCCTGTGGGATGCGGGCCTGGATTATGCCCATGGCACCGGGCACGGCGTCGGCAGCTTTCTCAGTGTGCACGAAGGGCCCCAGCGCATCGGCAAGGCCAGTAGCAACGTCGCCCTGGAAGCCGGCATGATCGTATCCAACGAGCCGGGCTTCTACCTCACGGACGAATATGGCATCCGTATCGAGAACCTGGTTTTCGTCAAAGAGAGCGCGGCGTTTTCAGGATTTCTGGAGTTTGAAGAGCTGACCCTGGCACCGATCGAGCGCCACCTGATTGAACCGGCGCTGCTTACAGATGCGGAATTGCAGTGGCTGAATGACTACCACGAGAAAGTGCGCGAGACGCTGACACCACTGGTTGACGAGAAAACCCGGGCCTGGCTGGCTGATGCGACGCAACCGCTCGCGCACGGCTGACAGCCTGGCAACGGTCGCGGGCAGTGCCGCCTTTATTCTGCCGCCAGCTGCCCGCGATTTTGTAAAAACGGAACCAGCTGGGCCAGTACCCGCCGGCTTACCACCGGCTCCAGCGCATGCCCCATCCCCGGAACGGCGACAAAACGTGCACCGGGGATCTTTTCCGCCGTGTCCCGCCCGTGATCCAGTGGCAACAACGGATCCTCCTCACCGTGAATCACCAGTGCCGGCGCCTCGATACGCTGCAGTAACGACGAGCGGTCACCGCTGGCGAGAATCGCCTGAAACTGGCGCACCACGCCCGGCGCGTAACTACCGCGGTTCAGCACCCGGACCGCGAGCTGCCGCGCATAGTCCTCACTGAAATATTCCGGTGAACCGATGGTGCGGGCAATAGCCATGCGCGTGGCAATATTCTCGCTGCGACTGTCGCCCGCCCTGGCGCCACTGGCCAGCGCCTCGATCGCTTCGGGAGAGGATTCCGCCAGGCCGGGGGCGCCGGAACTGGACATGATTGAAGTGAGGCTGGTGGTTCGCTGTGGATATTCTGCCGCCAGTACCTGGGCGATCATGCCGCCCATGGACGCGCCCACCACGTGCGCGCGCTCGATGGCAAGCGCATCCAGCACTCCCACGGCATCCGCGGCCATATCATTGAGCGAATATGGCGGCTCGGGATTAAACCCCACCTTGTTGCGCACCAGCGCCCACCACACCGGTGGCGCGGACAGCTGGTAAAATTTCTGCGACAGCCCCGCGTCGCGATTGTCCAACAATACCACCCGGTAGCCGGCATCCAGCAGCCCCTGCACCAGGGTGTCGCCCCAGTGCAGCATCTGTGCACCCAGTCCCATGATCAGCAACACCGGCTCGGCGTCTGCCGACCCCATATCCTGATAGGCAATCGCAGTGTCGTTTACGGTGGTGAAGTGGATTGGGTAGCGGTCAAACGGGCTGCTAACGGAGCCGTTTTCCGCAACTGCCGGCAACAACTGCAGGGAAAAAATCAGCAGAACACTATGCACCAGGCGCTTTGCTGCCAGTACTTTCGATTGCGTCATTGGGAAGCCTCCCGCTCCGTAGCGCCATTGGCGGTATCCGCCGCCTGCCCACCGATATAGTGCCGCAGCCAGAAGAAAGCCGCCGCCCCCAATACCAGGTTGGAGACTGCGGTTGCCGCAAACAGCCCCTGTATACCCCAGAATGTGTTGCCGAGCCATGCCAATGGCAGGTACAGACCCAGCACGCGCAGAAATGAAATCAGGGTGCCGGGCAGCGGGTGCCCGAGACCATTGAATGCCGCATTCGCCGACATCACAAAGCCATAGCCGCAGTAACTGAAGGGCACCAGGCTCAGGTAAGCCACGGCCACCGCCAGCACCTGTGGAGAATCGCTGAACAGTGATGCCAGCGGCCCACCGAGCAAAAACAGTAGTGCGGCGAGCAACACACCAAAAAGCAGACAGAAGCGCCCCAGTACCTGCACTGTCTGCCGCAAGCGTTCATCCTTGCCCGCACCCGCATTCTGCCCCATAAATGGCCCGACGATGGAAGACAGCGCATAGAACACGATCAGCGCCATTGGCTCGATGCGCAGCGCCACCCCCAACCCGGCCACGGCATCGACACCGTGAACAGCAACCAGCGCCACCACCACGCCTCCGGACATGGGGATTATCACGTTGGTGGCCATTGCCGGCAGCCCCACTGCCAACAACGTCCGCCAGGACTCTCTGAGCGCGGCCCACTGAAAGGTCGGCAGGGCAAGTATCTGCTCTCGGCGCACCAGAAAGTACAGCGCGGCCAGAAAACTCACCGCGCGGGCGATGACCGTGGACAGTGCCGCCCCCTGCAACTCCAGCCGCGGGAAGCCCAGCAACCCGAAAATCAGCAGCGGGTCCAGGACCAGGTTGAACACCGCGACCGCGATCATGATACGCCCGGTCAGCGCGCTGTTGCCGATGGCGCGCATGGCGGAAAGCGCCACCATGGGTACCACCGCAAACACCGCCCCCAGGTACCAGGTCTGCATGTAATCACGCACCAGTGGCAGCAGCGATTCGTCCGCACCAAGCAGGCGGAACAGGGGCCCCACGGTGACGAGCCCGAGCGCGGTGACGAGTACCGCAATGATGAATGCGAGCAGCGTGGCGTCGGTTACCAGCCGGCGCACCCGCGCCATATCTCCGGCCCCGTATGCGCGCGCCACTGCAGAAGAAGTGCCGGCGCCCAGGCCGATTGCCAGGGCATTGATGACCATCACCACCGGGAAAGTAAAACTCATCGCCGCCAGCTGCCGGTCCCCCAATTGGGCAACAAAGTAGGTATCCACCACATTGAATGACATGGTGGCGAGAATGCCCCAGACCATGGGCAGGGCGAGGCGATGCAGGTGGGCGGCCACCGGGCCTTCGAGCAGGGATGGCTGAGTATTGGGGGATAGCATGAAATTTCCGTAATACAGCGGACGCGGTGGCAACTACAGTACCAGACTCATCAGCAGCGCGTCTTCCCGGCTGCCGTCGGCTTTCGGGTAGTAGTTCTTGCGGCGGCCGTCTTCGGAAAAACCGAGCTTGTGGTACAGGCTGCGGGCCGGGCGGTTTGACGCGCGCACCTCCAGCAGTACGCGGGCGATTTCTTGCGGCAATTGCGCCAGCACCTGTTGCAACAGACTGGCCCCCAGTCCCTGGCGCCGGCAGCTGCTGGCCACGGCAACATCGAGCACTTCCACCTCGTCCAGCAGCTGACTGGTCACACAGCAGGCAAAAATATCCTGCCCCTCAGCGGCGCGCAAAACCCAGCAGGTGTGGCCGGATTTCAGGCTGTCGCGATACTGGCCGGCATTCCAGGGATGGGTGTGTGCTTCGCGGGCGAGGCGCGCCAGTGCATCACAGTCGGCAACGGAGGCACGGGCAAAGTGCAGGTCCGCCAGCGGGGTGGCGGGCAGCGAGCGATGGCTTGAAGGAGCATTCACAGCGGGGCAACTTTCGTGATCAACCGTGGGGAAACGCAGGATATCAGCGCCGCGTGTGTTCCGGGTAGAGTTTGCGCAACAGCTGCCACAGGTCCCGCTTGCGCAGGGGCTCGTTAAGCAGCTCGGAGAGGCTGGGCATGCCCACCACTTTGGCACCCTGCCACTCGCTCACCGGTTCTTCCAGCGGGGCCGGGGCACAGAACTCCCGCGCCTGGCTCCCCATCAGCCAGATGGACTTTACCGGCTTCCTGGCGCAGGCGGCTTCCAGCCAGCTGCTGCAGGTATCGCGGGCATCCTCGGCACCAGCAGCCGCGGCAAAGGGGTTCTCCGCCAGTGGCCACCTGAGCTTGTCCCGCTCTGTCGCCAGCTGGTGCCACCCCAGGGCGCGGGCAATATTGCCAAACAGGGTCTCTACCGGCAGTGCGGTGCCCGGCTCGCGACTGTCGATGGCGAGAAGCTCCCCCCCCAGCCACCAGCAGTTGAGCACAAATGGGCCGACCCGCTCCGCCGGCGGCGCCACGGCAACCGGCTTCGCCGGTTGTGCGGCAATTTTGGTCTCAGCGGTAAGGCTGCCGATGACCCGGCCGACATCCGCCACCGGGGCAGATTCCGCGGACGGCGGAGCGGTCGCCGCCGCGGTCGCCACCGCGGCCGTTGCCGCAGGTTCTGCCGCACCGACTGCCGCCATCAATGCCGCTGCAGCGGGCGGTTCGGCAACCTCTTCCGCCGCTGGCGGCAGCAACGCCTGTACCGGATCCGGGGCGAGCGGCAGGCGGAACCTGGGCATATAACTGGTTACACCCAGTGCCGTAAGATATTCCGTCCGCTGTAGTTCGTTCACTCTAATCCCCAAATCCCAACCAGGACCTAAACGCCCTGCTGTTTGCTACTGTTGCTGGCGAGCAAGTTTAAAGCATCCAGGTAGGCTTTGGCGGATGCAACGAGCACATCGGTATCCGCACCGACCCCATTCACCAACCGGCCTTCCCGCTCCAGGCGCACAGTAACACCGGCCTGGGAGTCGGTACCCTGGGTAACCGCGTTTACGGAATATAGTTTCAGGTCCGTCTTGCTGTCCGCCACGGACTCGATAGCCTTGAAGATGGCATCTACCGGGCCGCTGCCCTCGGCACTGCAGAGGGAGGTTTCACCGTCGATCTGCAGCTGCAATTGCGCGTGCGGGGTGGTACCGCTCTTGCTGAGCACCTCCAGCTCCTGCAGCTGGTAGTGCTCAACCGGATCTGCGGCACCGGAAATCAGCGACTGCAAGTCTTCGTCAAAGATTTCGTGCTTCTTGTCCGCCAGATCCTTGAAGCGCTGGAACAGCACGTTGAACTCCGCCGGGTCGGAGAAATTCACACCCAGCTCTTCGTAGCGCGCTTTTACCGCAGCGCGGCCGGAGTGCTTGCCCAGTACCAGGCGGTTCTGGCCCCAACCCACGTCTTCCGCGCGCATGATCTCGTAAGTTTCGCGGTGCTTGAGCACGCCGTCCTGGTGAATGCCGGACTCGTGGGCGAAGGCATTGGCACCGACGATGGCCTTGTTTGGCTGTACCGGGAAGCCAGTAATGGAAGAAACCAGTCGCGAGGTCGGCACTATGTGGGTGGTGTCGATGCGGGTTTCCACCGGATAGAGATCCTGACGGGTGCGCACAGCCATCACGATTTCTTCCAGTGACGCGTTGCCGGCGCGCTCGCCGAGGCCGTTGATGGTGCACTCCACCTGACGCACACCGTTCATCACCGCGGACAGGGAGTTGGCCACCGCGAGACCGAGGTCGTTGTGGCAGTGGGTGGAAAAGATGGCCATGTCCGAGTTGGGTACATTCTCGATCACCCGCTTGAACATGGCTCCGTATTCACCGGGTTCGCCATAGCCTACGGTATCCGGAATATTGATGGTGCCGGCACCGGCCTTGATCACGGCTTCGATAATCCGGTACATGAAATCCGGCTCCGAGCGGCTGCCGTCTTCCAGCGAGAACTCCACGTCATCGGTAAACTGGCGTGCGGTTTTTACCGCTTCCACCGCCTGGCGCAGCACATCTTCCGGATCCATCTGCAACTTGTACTTCATATGGATCGGAGAGGTGGCGATAAAGGTGTGAATGCGGCCGGAGTTGGCCTTTTTCAGGGCTTCGCCGGCGCGGATGATATCCGGCCCGACGGCGCGGGCAAGGCTGCACACGGTGGAGTCCTTGACGATCTCCGCCACCGCCTGCACCGCCTCGAAATCCCCCTGGCTGGCAATGGCAAAGCCTGCCTCGATCACGTCCACCCTCATGCGCTCGAGCATGGTGGCGATTCGGATCTTTTCCTCTTTGGTCATGGAGGCGCCGGGGCTCTGCTCACCGTCGCGCAGAGTGGTATCAAAAATGACTAATTTATCTTTTTTAGTGTTCATCAGGGCTCTTCTCCTAAGCTGGCCCGAGGCTAAACAGCGGTTAAGCCGCTGTCTACGCGCTGCTCAAATTTAGTGCGGAATTCTGTCGTGAGGTACGGGAATAAAATTATATGCCGCAAGGCGGCAGTCGTAGCGGGAGCGCTAGCAGGCGAGCAGATAGGCAGGCTGGGTGGGCGCTGTTGCGCGCTGACATGGCCGGGGGAAAAATAGAAAGGGATCCGGAAGAGACCGGGCACCGGACTTGCACTATCGGGATAGTGACGGACATGGCTGTTGCTTCTATCTGGTTAGTAGGGATTTGCCTGTGATCGGTCGCAGTGACCGCAGGGCCGACTATACGTTTTCCAGTCAGGCAAAATCAACATTCATCCTATTTTGCCATGCAAAAATGCACGATTAAGCAAAAATAAAAGTGCATTAGCGAACAAGCAAAAACAAACATCCTAAATTTTCCCATCCGGCTGCAGTTCATCCAACAGCAGCCACAACTCCCTGTGTAATGCAGACAAACGCTCCGCGGGAACTGCCAGCTCGCCCAGCGCCCGGTCCCTCCAGGCCTGGGCCTTTGGCCGCAGTGCAAGCCCCCCTTCCGTGAGCCCGACCAGGGTCACCCTCTCATCCGACTCCCAGCGGCGACGAGAGACCAGCCCCTGCTTTTCCATGCGTTTGAGCAGCGGCGTCAGGGTACCCGAGTCCAGCATCAGGCGTGCGCCCAGTGCGCTTACCGTCCACTCACTGACCGGCCTGCCGTCCTGGTCCCACTGCCATAGCAACAGCAGAACCAGGTACTGGGGATAGGTAATGCCCAGCTCCCGCAACATTGGCTGGTATGCGCGGATCATTGCCCGCGAGCAGGCATAGAGGGCAAAGCAGAGCTGGCGGTCCAGCGCCAGATCCGACCTGGAGGTATCCTCTTCCATCAGAGCAGCTGCTCAATATCCGCAGCAAGCTCTTCCGGCTTGTCTTTGGGCGCGTAACGATTCACCACCTCACCGTCGCGATTGACGAGAAACTTGGTGAAATTCCATTTGATCCCCTGGGTACCGAGAATCCCGGGTGCCTGCTTTTTTAAATAGGAAAAGAGCGGGTGCGCACCGTCACCGTTAACTTCCAGCTTTGCGTACACCGGGAAGCTGACCCCGTAGTTCAACTCGCAAAACTGCTGGATCTCGCTGTCACTGCCCGGCTCCTGCTTTCCGAACTGGTTGCAGGGGAACCCGAGAACTACCAGCCCGCGGTCCTTGTACTGCTGGAACAACTCCTCCAGCCCCTTGTACTGGGGGGTAAATCCGCACTTGCTGGCCGTATTCACGATCAGCAGCACCTTCCCCTTGTACTGATCCAGGGTCGCTTCGCTGCCTTCACTGGTTTTCACCGGTATCTGGAATAAATCCGCCATAAAAGCCTCCTCAGGGTTAGAGTGCCCACAATTATATTGCACACAACCTAAATAGCAAGAACCCCCCGTTCCTCCTGCTTACCCCGCTAAATTCCTCTTATCTGGCCTGCAGGGCTTTATTGTGAGAATCATTATCAATAATATTACGCAACTTGATAACTTAAGCCCTATGGACAGCTTTTCATGCGTTACGTTTTCCAGATTCTGTCGACACTACTGCTTGCCGGCAGCCTGATTGCCAATACTGTGGCCGCGCCCGCAGACCCGCTGGAGCTTCGCCAGCTGATGCAAATGGCGGAATACATTGGCGTCGACTACTCCGAAGCCGTGGTCGACGGCAAAATCGTCAACAACGACGAATACGCCGAAATGCAGGAGTTTTCACAGTTACTGCTAGACCGCGGCAGGGCACTCCCGGCGTCTGGAAAATCCGCAGCCATCGAGCGTCAGACGAAGGCGCTGAAACTGGCAATTGACAACAAGGCGGGGCTCGCTGAGGTGCAAAAGCACACCGCTGCGCTGCGCCAAAGCCTGTTGGAAATCTCCCCCCAGCTTTCCCTGCCTTCCAAGTTATTGCCAACGGAAGAAACCGCGGCCATTTACCAGCAGCAGTGCGTGAGCTGCCACGGGGTCGAAGGCAAGGGCGACGGTGCGCTCGCCGCACAGCTGGAACCACCTCCCACGGACTTTCACGACCGCGAGCGAGCAGACAACCGTTCGCTGCTCGGACTGTACGACGCCATCAGCAGCGGCATCGACGGCACGGGCATGACCGCCTTCAAGGCGCTGGATGATCAGCAGCGCTGGTCCCTGGCTTTTTATGTGGGTGGCAAAGCGTTTGCCGGAGCTGACGCACCCCAAGGCACCGGAGCGATCACCCTCAACGACCTGGTCCAGTACAGCCCTAACGTACTGAAAAGCAATAAAGCCGAAATCCGCGACGAGCAAATCGCGGCCCTGCGGGCGAATCCTGCCTCCCTGTTCACGGCAAGCAAAGGCGGCGCCTCCTCCATTGATGTTGCCCGCAGCCAACTAGAGGCAGCACAGGCTGCCTACAACGCAGGCGATTACAGTGATGCGCGCACCCTGGCCATCAGCGCTTACCTGGACGGTTTCGAGCTGGCGGAAAGCAGCCTCAACTCTCACGACAGTGCGCTGAGACTGTCCATTGAACGCGACCTGCTGGCCCTGCGCGGCCAACTCAACGCAGACAGTGACCCTGCTGAGGTCACCAGCAATTTCCAGGCAATATTTGACCGCCTGGACCAGGCCAAAGAACTGATTGAAGGCGGCAGTCTTTCCAGCGGCGCGCTGTTTCTCGCCAGCCTGATCATCCTCCTCCGTGAAGGCCTGGAAGCACTGCTGGTTGTCATTGCGCTCTCCACGGTGTTGATCAAGACCGAGCGCCGGGATGCCATCAAATATGTGCACTTCGGCTGGATTGCGGCGTTTGCCGCTGGCTTCGCCACCTGGCTGGCAGCCCAGAACCTGGTCACCATCAGTGGCGCCAGCCGTGAAATCATGGAAGGCGTCGCCGCAGCCGTGGCCGCAGCCGTGCTCTTTTATGTGGGCTTCTGGATGCACAGCAAAACCCAGGCCCACGAGTGGCAGCGCTATATTCACGACAACATCAACAAGCATCTGGGCGCCGGAACCCTGTGGGGGATCGCCGGTCTGTCGTTTATCGCGGTATACCGCGAAATCTTCGAGACCATCCTGTTCTACCAAGCGCTGTTGAGCCAGACCACCGCGGGACAGGAATCCTCTCTGTGGGGCGGCCTGCTCACCGGTGTGGCGCTATTGGTGGTGTTCGGCTGGCTGATGGTGCGTTTCTCGAAGCGCCTGCCGATCGGCAAGTTCTTCTCTGCCACGACCTTCATCCTGCTGGCGCTGTCCTTCATCCTTGCCGGCAAGGCCATTGCTGCACTGCAGGAAGCGGCGTTAATCAGTATGACGTCACTGCCGGTAGACTTTAGCTTCGACTGGCTGGGTATCTACTCAACCTGGGAAGGCATTAGCGTCCAGACAATAATCCTGATCGTGTCGCTCTATCTCCTGCTGAAGGAGCGGCACACTGGAGGCCAGGCAGCCCCCTCAAAGACTGCTGGTTAATTGCCGATAGACGCAAAATACCCCGCAATGCGGGGTATTTTTTTGCCTTCTGAGTAACACCCCATCACCGCGGAAACATTAACAGTATCGCTCCCCTTGTCTCACCCAACCTTAAAGGACACGTCGAACCAGTACAGACTAACTCTTGCACGAACCACAAAGTCTGCCCCTCGCGAACGGCATGTATCTCAGTGAAAAATAGCCAACCCGCTGAAAACCAAGTCCGCGATAGTTTTTTTCGAGAAGCCGGACCTCCTCCTGGTCACGGGGCTGCGCCACAAACTTCTCTTCGTCATTGCGCTGCTGGAAAGCCTCAACAATCACCCCGCTATTCACTTTATCGATAGCATCAAGGTAGAACGTCCGCTGCCCGTCGGTTAAAACTCCTGTACCGCTTCCGTCCTGAATCCAGATATCGTATTTCAAACCCCGCAACCAGTCCGCGTAGTTGGCCGGAGACTGCCACCCCGTAAAAAAGCTTGTTGTCGACCAGGGTTTGGACGTGCGTTCTGCAAGTGCCGCGTCCCATTTCCCCAATTGGTCGCGGAGCAAATTTTGACGTTTAACGGAAAACCAGTATCGGTCATCAAACTCTGCCGGCAGATACCAACCAGAAATTTTTTTCTGCACAGGCCTAGCTGCCAACTGCTCAAGTATCCGCAAATTCTTCACCAGGTAACTGTTGAGATATGCGCCGACTTCAAAATCCGTCCCCGTTATACGGGTAAAGAAATCCGGATCAGAATACAGGCCCATCACCACACTCAACCCCTGGTCATGGGCTATACCTACAACCTGCTCAAGCCATCCACCAGCACCCCCGAAATCCGCATCTCCGTAACGACTCCACTGCACGACAATACTGGTAAAGCCAGCGTCTCTCGCCTCCGCAAAGATTTCCTGCCATTCATTTCCCCCGAGAACCCCATCGGTATTGTGGGGCTGATAGAAAATCGTATTGGCTGTAGCAAAAACCGGCAGCAGACAAACCAGAAAGGCCATTAAAGCTTTCATCAGAGCCTGGCCTCCAGCTTCAAGAACACCCCGTCACCGTCGAAATAATTGGAGTCGATATACCTCTGGTACTCAAACTTCAGAGAGTAGCTTTGCCGATAGGCGTCGTAATCATTTTTCCCGGACCAAAAATTAAACGCAAAGCCAACACCAGCACTGACACAGGAAACAGGCTCTTCAGATATTTCGCCAGCCAGGGAATTACGCAAATAATCTGCCTGCAAGAAGCCGTACGGTTGAACTGTCGAAGGTGCCTTCAAGAAGGTCTTAAACTGTGGACCCGCGGAATAACGCGCGAACAGTGAATAATCTTTCGCTTCGACCCAATAAGCGCCATCCAGATAAAACTGCTGGACGAACCAGCGATCCACGCTCACATGCCAGTCATTTTGAGCGGAAAACGCGCTAAGCAGGTCAGTTGATGCCCTCAACATCACGTCTGTGCCGGATCGCCCCTGTGCGAACGACCTGTGGTTTAGCTCCGCCATCGCACTGACATCCAAACCCAGATCCGGCTTCCAGTGGACACCTACGCCGGAGGTGTGAGACAGCCCCGAAAACCGATGATCCGTTGACTCAGACACAATCGCGCGCCCGTATACGGATAACGCTCCCCACCCAGTCGAGGCGCCATCCACCAGCCGATAGTCGTAATCAAGTTGGACACCCCGGCTATTAAAGGCACTACCATAAACTAACTGATCACTGCCGCCCCCTCCTCCACCAGCGCCACTCCAACCGCCCACATAGAAACGATGGCGCCTTGTGAGCCTTTCATGCATACGCTGGAATGCATATATTTTATCGTTGACCGCTTCCGATGAAGTGCCAACAGGTGGAAGATCGGGATCCAGTTGATCGAGTAATTGCTGAATCTGAGCCGTTGCCTCAGGGGACCTACCCTCTGCCGCTGAAAGATAGATATATTGCTCGCGGAGCGCACTGTATTCAGGAACCGCTCGTAATGCTTCAAGTAACCGCGTAGCAGACTCTTCCCGATCCATATCACCCGAATTAAATGCCAAATGTGCCTGTGTCTCTGCCGTCACATCTGCGCGCCCAGCCAGCTGCGACTCATCGGCCTCGGCAAGCTCGATATTGCCTTGCTCGCGCAATAACATGGCGCGAGAATACAAGTACTCGGGATTCAATTCAGCTGAAGCCGCAATTGCCTGATTGAGCCGCTGCGCCGAAAGCGCCAGCTCACCCCGTAATCTGGCGATCATGGATCCGGTAAACCACCACTGCTCGGTCTTTATATCGGCCTGTCGCCACCACCGTTCAGCAAGCACGGCATCTTCCGCGGCAAGCGCAGATATCGCAGCGGCAAACGCCTGGTCATCAGACAAGCCACCACGCTCTAGCTCCAGCCACGTATCCCGCGCAGCACGATAGTCGCCTCCATAGTGATAGTTGTATGCTTGATAGATCGCTATCCCCTCCACGCCGCGAGAAGCAGCCACCGCATAGTAATATGCTGCCAGGCCAGGGGCTGATACCTCGTAGCATCGCGCGAGTATTACGAAGTGCCTGCTGGCATGAAGAGTAGGCGCAAGTTCGGTGAGTTCCTGGCACGCAGCCGAATTTCGCCAGAGATCTCCAAACTTGATCGCAAACCCCATACTGAAAGGAGCATCGACCATTTCCTGCAAGACAATCTTCTGCTTAGCTGGCGGAAGAAGATGAAGTAACGAGAGCAACCGTTCATTCAGCAGCTCCGGATTTTGCGTCTGGTCAAAAGGAAAGTTTCGCTCCAAAAGATCCGCCGCGGCATTGTCCTTTTCGCCGAGCATATATAGGTAAGAAGCCTGATCCAGTATTCTGTCACGGGAAATGTCACCTGAGGATTTCTCGTCACGGAATACTTCAGCACGAGAACCAGGGTCGATAGAGTTAGCCAGCACTTCTTCATAAGACTTTGCCGCCTCTAAATAACGTTGTTCCTGTTCGAGCGCGCCGGCGAGCGCCAGTTTCAGATCTGGAACGAGTATTTGATCTTTGCGTGACTCGAGCAGGTGGATGATTTTCGCATGGCGATGGGAGCCAATATAAATATCCACCAAGGCCCTCAACCTTACTATTTCCAGCTTCCCGTTAAAGGATGTTTTCCGCAAGGCATCTTCGTCTCTCAGGTTTATCGCGGCATTCAGCCAATCAGCGGCACGATTTTCTTGTGCACAACTTTCCAATTCTTCTTTAGCCCGTCCTTTTTGGGCCAGCTCTAGCGCCAAATCAATCAAAAACATGCAGCCGCGCTCACCACCCTCTTTGAGCAGCTCGCGCGCCGCGTGGAAGTCTCCCGACGTAACCAAGAGGCGGGCATACTGCTCCTCCTCGGACTTTGTCAGTCGGTCTATTTTTGACAAGCGCTTAAATTGACGCCTGGCGAAATCATCCTCCCCCATCGTAACCGCCCGCATAATACTGGCGCGGCGCAGCGCTAATTCGCCACTCACATCTAAAAATTGGTTGGACGCGAGAAACGCTTCCAGGGTACGGAACCTGCGCATGTTGAGCAGCGCAAAACCGTAACGCAGTGATTCGCTGTCGCGCAAGGGCCGAGAATGCCCGATTTCTTCCACATCGGATACAATACGCTGCCATCGATTCGCCTGCTCATCATATGCAGTTTTCAGTGACAGCAACTCAACCCGGTCCTCGCCAATAGCGTATTCCAGAGCCCCTTCCAGAAACGCCAGTGCTAACTCCGGCCCGCCAGACTTGAACAACCTGTGAGCCACGCCTTCCAGAACCCCCCTGCACCTTCCGGGCATGCATGCGCTCACCATGGTCGAAATATCACCGGCATCTAGCGGATCGAAAGTCTCCAGCAACAGAAATAGAAATTTATCTCTCGCAGGATCCGAGCGGGACATGACTGGCTCGAGCACTTCGAGCGCACCGCCATAGTTCCCCCTTCTCATAAGAACATGAGCTAGGTTTGCGCGTATTTCCTGGCTGGTGGGTTGCAGTTCCAGAGCGCGCCGGTAGCTCTGCTCCGCAAGAATAAGGTTTCCTTCCTGCTCGGCCCGGAATCCTCTATCAAGGTAGGGAAATAAAACGTATCGCTGATATTCGGATTGCTGACGTTGAACCACGTCGGGTGACAGGTCCTCTGCTTGCACCCCGCAACAAAACCCAAAAACTACGAACAACATCCATTTCATTCAATCCACCGAAATCCATCCTTAGTTATGCGCGATCCCATTTATCTTTGGCTACTCGATATCTGTATAGTCATACTTCCCGCACCATAGCTTCGAGCTCCTCAATATCGGAACGAATACGCAACCCGCGCAGCATATTGATCTCTCTCTCACAGAGGGAGAGGTCGCTTTCAGTAATAATCCCCTTTTCCACAAGCAACCTGCCCAACGAACAGTCATCTTTGCCCAATTCGAGGCAGACCTGTGATAAAACCGCAGGATGTACTTTTTTCGTTCGCACAAGAAAATCTTTTAGCAGAACCCGATTGAAACACTCGTTCCATTCGGGAATTTCCGTGAAAAATGATTCTTCGGAACCGACTTTCGACGCTTCCTCGGTATTCCAGAGATCAATTGCCATCGCGACAAATCCTGGCGGCGCCACGACACACTGAACCTGAAGTCCCGTAGCTCTCGAGATAGCAGCTTTGGCGATTGGGGAAACTCTTTCTTCCGAGGCGATCATCAGAATTCCGTCGTTAAGTCCGACGGGAATAACGCTGTATTTCATCGCCAGATGAAGCCCGAGCACGTCAGTTATCTTTCGATCTATGTGCCACAAACTTTTCGTCAAAACTCCCAAACCGGAAACTTCTGCCTTCAAGGTCGCCACATCTTCTCCAGAAACCCGACCTGTATAAATAAGGTATTGATAGACATCAAAACCTTCGGGACAGTGCTGCTGCCATGACGTGAGCCAGTCTTCAGTAAAGTTTTCGAATTCCTTGACCACATCAAGATCTTCAATCCGGGTACTTTTTACTTCCGGGAAGTGATGTGTCGTTTTATCCCAGGGAACAGCAGATACCGAGTTTGCTGACAACACTTGCCTTATTGCTCTAATACAAGCCCAAAAATTAATTACATTACCCCAAACCATTCTCGGCAACGACAGCAATCCCTCCAATAGACCGTAATACCTTGAAACAAAATACATTCGATGGAAAATACGACTAACAAGAAAGGTCATGTTGCAGAAGATCAAAAATCGTACGACACTATCTTCAGAAAAGTCCGCAAGAAACCGGTAGCCGTTCGGCACGAAATACTCATACAGGAATAGGAAGGAAAGATTTAGAACAACCAGTATCGCGGAGAAACCGAGCAGATTGGTTATACCACCTCGTCGATCGCGCCATAGGAAATAATTCATTCGAAAAGATTTGGTCCAGCCCAAGGATTTGTACCCCTGAAATACGATACCGACAATCCATCGTGTTTTTTGTCTAACGGCGGTCTTCAAGGTGTCCGGGAAAAACTCACGAACACAGATCACACTTTGATCCTGAGTATTCGACCCAAACTTTTTTTCCCTTTTTGTTTCCTCAGTTAGCACTTCGCTGCGGACAAAGATCTCCTTGATACCCAGAAGCTTCAATCGAAAACCGATGTCATAATCCTCCGTGAGGCTATGAGTATTAAATGTTTCTCCCTCATTGAGCTTGCGAAGAGTTAATATCGCATCACGACTGAAACAGGTCCCGACACCGGCACTCGGAACCTGGCCAGAAATCCAGCCCCTGACAACCACATCCTTTCCATGTAGTTCCGAGAATTCGTCCGCATAATGTCCTGCCGTGAATTTATGCCACTCACGCCCAAACGGGTATACGGGGATCTGGATAAAACCGTGGGTGTCCAGCATGTAGTTGTACATCAACAGTTCGTAGCTACTCACTACATCTTCCGCATCATGCAAGATATAGCCCTGAAACTGGATTTTTGCGGCCGACTCAAACTGCCCGATAGCAATCAGTATATTGTTGAGGCAGTCGGCTTTAGATGTGGGTCCCGGCCTGGCACATACAACCTTATGTATGTTCGGATAAAGCTTGCAGACATCATCAACCTCGCCTTGGGTCTCCAAGTCGTTCGGATAGGTTCCCACAAAGATCTGATAATTTTCATAATCCAGGGTTTCGACCAGTAATTTGGCCATCGGCGCCACGACACCAATCTCGCGCCATGCGGGAACCATGATCGCAATCGGTTTCTCCGTCTTCCGATACAGGCTTTCTTTATTGTTGGGTACAATCGTCGGTCGACTTTCATTGCTATATTTCGAAAGTCGTGTCTTGATTTTCAGCAGCCAGTAAGAGGCATCTACGAAAATGTCATCAAGGCCAAAGAACAGCATGCAGAATGCGAGTCCGATGAAAACCCACTTCAAGCTGTAGAAATAGGTCGCAACGAGCACCACCAGATCAGGCATTCGCTGCCTCCTTTGGATGCTCCTGCTGTGGCTCAACCAGCGCGAGGAAGGTCTTTATATCCTCCCAAATCCGGGTGGCAGCTTGTCCGTCTCCAAACGGGTTTTCCATGCTCCTGAGGGGCTGTGCCAACCAATAACGGACCTGTTCCTCAATAACACTTGCATCCGTGCCAGCCAAAACCGCCTGACCACTTTCTATAGCCTCGGGGCGCTCCGTGGTCTGCCGCAGTACCACACAGGGAACGTTGAATCCTGGAGCCTCTTCCTGAATCCCCCCAGAATCAGTAATTGCCAACACAGCTTGTGACAGGCAACGCTGCAACTCGAGATAGCCCAGCGGACGACTGAGCACAACATTCGGAATGTCCGCCAGAGTGTCTAGAACAACCGATGACACCGCGGGGTTGGGATGAACGGGCAGTACGAACTCTAGTGCCGGGTATTCATACGCCAACCCCCGAATCACTTCGCAAAGGAGCTGAATCTTCGGCCAGTTCTCCCTGCGGTGCATTGTGACCAGCACCTTGTTTCGTCTTTGGTCACATAGCGCCATCTGTCGTGCAATCAGCTTCTGCGCATCAACGACGGTATTCCCGGTAATCGTAATTGTATGTCTGCATGCGCCTTCTCTCAGCAAGTTAGCGGCAGCTCGAGGGGTAGGTGCATAGTGACGACTTGCCAACATGCCAACAATTCTTCGGTTGCTTTCTTCTGGATATGGATTTTCGAGATCACCAGAGCGCAATCCGGCTTCTACATGAGCGATAGGGATGCGGCGATAAAATGCCGCGAGCGCTGCCGCGAGAGTGGAGCTGGTATCACCGTGCACTAGCACCAGGTGCGGCTGGCGCCAGTCCAGAATATTATCAATTGACTGAACCAGCCCTCCCAGTAAGTCACTAAGCCCCTCACCCGGCGGGCGGTCCAGTATTACGTCAGGCTTGATATCAAACTGAGCAAACATTTCCCGGGCAACTTTGCCATGTTGACCGGTGTGACACCAGAGCAAGTTGATGCAGGGTTTTTGCTCCGTAAGTTTTAGGTACACAGGCGCCATTTTAATTATTTCGGGCCGGGTTCCGGTAATGAAAAGAATGGTTTTCAAAGCAGACCTCTTTACTGATCTCCGGAATAAAGAAACCTGTGACTTCGCATCGACTGCGAACGACAGTGCTTCCAACTTCCCTGTCGGAGATGGCATTGATTTACAGCGGCGGCGTATCTATCTCACCCGCCCTCACATACGCGAGACTCATCACATCGCTTTCGTGATTCTAGTCACACCGCGTCGGCCTGCCATGGAGCGGGAATAAATAATTTCGCCCAAGTCGACAAGGCAAATATCATTTAAATTAACGCCAATTTTCCCTCATTCTTTCCCAAACCCTCCTGACCTTCTGGTTGATCTGCTAAACATCAATAATTCCAAGCAGATCACAAAGTTGGCACGTCTATATCTTTTTGATTTGCCAATTTTCATGACTGAACTGCGTTGCTAAGACTCTACGACGCTCGTAACAGGTACTTTGTATGTGGCACAGCTTTTTAACCGACATCAAAAATTTAAATTTGATGACGGTCTTAGTACTTTTTTTCGGCCTAAGCAGTGCACATGCACAGGTTTTCCAGCCGGATGGTAACCACCGTAAACTCACACCAACGCCAGGTACGGCGGTGAGGGCTGGTACTCCGGATAGAAATCAAGATGCATGCAATGACAGGGAAAAAACTGACCCCTGCAGAAGGAAGAAAGAAAAACTTAAAATCGAAGCCAGACAGCTATTCAGGCAGTTTCGAGATAATCCAAAGTCGAAGTTACATCAGGCGGCACAGGAAAAATCCAGTTTAACCGACCTGCTGCTGGCTCAAAGTGAAGGCGGGAGCGGGGAGGCATCACTGCTGGCCAGTCTGGGAATCGGCGCGCCCTCTCGGTCAATCCTCGTGCTGTATGATGCCCCCGCAGGAGTGCCCTATGCCAAGCTCGGGTATACCTACGCCATTATGCTGTCGAATGTGCTCGGCCACTTTAACGCGGACATCACGCTGATGGATGTGTCCAGCTATGCCGCAGGCGAACTGGATAATCATGATGCATCTTTTTACCTGGGAAGCTATTTCGACAATCCCCTGCCACAGGCATTTCTAGTCGATGCCAGTAACACCACCAAGCCCCTAGTCTGGTTTAGGTATAACATCTGGCAGCTTGCGTGGAACAGCGCTTACAGCTTTTCACAAGTCTTCGGCTTGAGCTTTTACGGCTTGAGAGGGCTCGACAGCCAGCCCAGCGAGAACAATCCATCTCCGGGCTTCTTCGACACGGTGTCCTATAAAGATCGATCGCTTATCAAATACTATGATTACAATGTGGAGTCTGGCGTCATCAACTCGGACCCGGATGTCGGTTGGATGGGTATCACTGACTCCACCAAGTCTGAGACTGTCGTCAACATAAGCAATAGCGTAACCGGAGAGTCAATCCCATATATTTCTCGCTCAGGTAATTTCTGGTATTTCGCTGACCTGCCGCTCTCTTACATCGGACCACGTGACCGTTATCTGGTGCTGTGTGATATTTTGCACGACGTACTGGAAATTGATCATCCCCCCTCCAGGTACTCTATGCTGCGTATCGAGGATGTCGCCGCGCTCGTCAACTTCAGAAATATACGACGCTTATCTGACTTCCTGAGTGATCGAGGAATCCCATTTACAATCACTGCGGTCCCATTCTATCGCGATCCGGCCGGCGTATTTAACCAGGGCATTGCTCAGGAAATTTACATGGCGGATTCGGAGGCCATGCTCAGCTCTCTGAATTATGCCGTAGAGCGAGGAGCCAAAATCTCCCTGCACGGCTACACCCATCAGTACAGGGAGGAACCCAACCCTTATAGCGGTGTCACCGGGGATGACTTCGAGTTCTGGCATATTCCCAATAATGCGCCCGTGAGTGAAGACTCGGAGGCATGGGCAACGCAGAGGATGCTGTCTGGTTACTATGAGCTACTTGAGAACGGCTTTATGCCATATACCTGGACTACGCCGCATTACCAGGCTTCTCCCAACGCTTATCGCGCTTTTGGTACCTTATTTGAAAGCCGCTACGAACGTTCGCTTTACTACACGTCCACTTCACCAGAATTAAACAGGGACACCAACGACCCGGCACGCGATTTCGCTGCGGGGCAGTTCTTTCCATACCCGATCTCTCGGGACTTCTACGGAGCGAAAATCTACCCTGAAAATTTGGGAAATATTGAATACGACATCCGGGAAATTGACCCCGCTTCCTTTATTGATTATTCATGGGAAGAGGTATACCTGAATGCGGTCTACGCCGGTGTGATCCGCGACGGAGTGGCCTCTTTCTTCTTCCATCCGTTCTGGCTGGAAAGATCTCTGGGGGTCCACGGCTTCTCTGACTTCCGTAACCTAGTCAACGGTATATCCGATCTCGGCTATGAATGGGTCACACCGGATGAAATATAGGCATGAACGTGGAATAGGGCCGGGAATTAATTTCCGGTATCCAGTTCTCTCCCCAGCAGTTACAGGATTTTAGCAAGCGTTCAAAAACCGCCGATCAATCATTCAGTGACATGCCGTGGTGATACCCGGCACCGCGCCCATGGTGCATAAGTTTGCAGAGATAACGACCTTTGATCTCGCAAAATCACGAAGCGATCTGATTTTTCGGTTTTTTCCGGGTTATGCACAGGCTCGTTACTCACAGAATCACTGGATAGAGCTGGGGATAACTACGGGATATTGGCGCTGAGTGGCACCACTACTGGGTTTGCCAGTGCGTTTAAAAAACCGTCGGTGCGGCGCAAGTCAGGTTTTGAGGATAGCGTTACAAAAAAGGCCGCCCAATCGGGCGGCCTTTTTATTTTTTTATGTTTCCGTAAACCGAAAAGAAGAAAGGCCGTACAGTTTCCTGTACGGCCTTTCGGATTTGATGCCTGACGATGACCTACTCTCACATGGGGAAACCCCACACTACCATCGGCGATGTTGCGTTTCACTTCTGAGTTCGGCATGGGATCAGGTGGTTCCACAACTCTATTGTCGTCAGGCAAACTGGCTTGGGTTGGATGGTCTTACAAGCATCTGGCTTGGCCTTCCTGTTATCGCTGTTTGCCTCGGCCATATTGCTGACCGGCGATAACCCCAAATAAGTCGGTAAAACAATCTGTAGTAATACACCGCAAGTTGCGCGTCTCTCGTTTGGACACAATCCAAATCGTTAGTAACCATCTCTGTTGTATGGTCAAGCCGCACGGGCAATTAGTACTGGTTAGCTCAACGCCTCACAACGCTTCCACACCCAGCCTATCAACGTGGTAGTCTTCCACGGCCCTTCAGGACTCTCAAGGAGTCAGGGAGATCTCATCTTGAAGGAGGCTTCCCGCTTAGATGCTTTCAGCGGTTATCCCGTCCGAACATAGCTACCGGGCAATGCCACTGGCGTGACAACCCGAACACCAGAGGTTCGTTCACTCCGGTCCTCTCGTACTAGGAGCAACTCTTCTCAAATCTCCAACGCCCACGGCAGATAGGGACCGAACTGTCTCACGACGTTCTAAACCCAGCTCGCGTACCACTTTAAATGGCGAACAGCCATACCCTTGGGACCGGCTTCAGCCCCAGGATGTGATGAGCCGACATCGAGGTGCCAAACACCGCCGTCGATGTGAACTCTTGGGCGGTATCAGCCTGTTATCCCCGGAGTACCTTTTATCCGTTGAGCGATGGCCCTTCCATACAGAACCACCGGATCACTATGACCTACTTTCGTACCTGCTCGTCATGTCTGACTCGCAGTCAAGCGCACTTATACCATTATGCTCATTGCATGATTTCCGACCATGCTGAGTGCACCTTCGTACTCCTCCGTTACTCTTTGGGAGGAGACCGCCCCAGTCAAACTACCCACCATACACTGTCCTCGATCCGGATTACGGACCAGAGTTAGAACCTCAAACATACCAGGGTGGTATTTCAAGGATGGCTCCACAATGACTGGCGTCACTGCTTCAAAGCCTCCCACCTATCCTACACAAGTAGGCTCAAAGTTCAGTGCAAAGCTGTAGTAAAGGTTCACGGGGTCTTTCCGTCTAGCCGCGGGTACACTGCATCTTAACAGCGATTTCAATTTCACTGAGTCTCTGGTGGAGACAGCGTGGCCATCGTTACGCCATTCGTGCAGGTCGGAACTTACCCGACAAGGAATTTCGCTACCTTAGGACCGTTATAGTTACGGCCGCCGTTTACCGGGGCTTCGATCAAGAGCTTCGCCGAAGCTAACCCCATCAATTAACCTTCCGGCACCGGGCAGGCGTCACACCCTATACGTCCACTTACGTGTTTGCAGAGTGCTATGTTTTTAATAAACAGTCGCAGCCACCTGGTCACTTCGACCGGCCTCAGCTTAGGGAGCAAGTCCCATCACCAAAACCGGCGTACCTTCTCCCGAAGTTACGGTACCATTTTGCCTAGTTCCTTCACCAGAGTTCTCTCAAGCGCCTTGGTATTCTCTACCTGACCACCTGTGTCGGTTTAGAGTACGGTTCGCAATTGCCTGAAGCTTAGAAGTTTTTCCTGGAAGCAGGGCATCAACCACTTCACCTACAAAGTAGGCTTCGTCATCAGCTCTCAGCCTTAGGGACCCGGATTTGCCTAAGTCCCCAGCCTACTACCTTAAACATGGACAACCAATCGCCATGCTGGCCTAGCCTTCTCCGTCACTCCATCGCAGCAATTGCAAGTACAGGAATATTAACCTGTTTCCCATCGACTACGGCTTTCGCCCTCGCCTTAGGGGCCGACTAACCCTGTCCCGATTAGCGTTGGACAGGAACCCTTGGTCTTCCGGCGGGGAGGTTTTTCACCCCCCTTGTCGTTACTCATGTCAGCATTCGCACTTGTGATACCTCCAGCAAACCTCACAGTTCACCTTCAGCGGCTTACACAACGCTCCTCTACCATGCTCATAAGAGCATCCGCAGCTTCGGTTATCAGTTTGAGCCCCGGTATATCTTCCGCGCGGGCCGACTCGACTAGTGAGCTATTACGCTTTCTTTAAAGGATGGCTGCTTCTAAGCCAACCTCCTAGCTGTCTGGGCCTTCCCACATCGTTTCCCACTTAACTGATATTTGGGACCTTAGCTGGCGGTCTGGGTTGTTTCCCTTTTCACGACGGACGTTAGCACCCGCCGTGTGTCTCCCGCGATTGCACTCCACGGTATTCGGAGTTTGCATGGGGTTGGTAAGTCGGGATGACCCCCTAGCCCAAACAGTGCTCTACCCCCGTGGGTGAGACGCGAGGCGCTACCTAAATAGCTTTCGAGGAGAACCAGCTATCTCCCGGCTTGATTAGCCTTTCACTCCGATCCACAGGTCATCCCCTAATTTTTCAACATTAGTGGGTTCGGTCCTCCAATTGATGTTACTCAATCTTCAACCTGCCCATGGATAGATCGCCGGGTTTCGGGTCTATTGCCTGCAACTGAACGCCCTATTAAGACTCGATTTCTCTACGGCTCCCCTATGCGGTTAACCTTGCTACAGACAATAAGTCGCTGACCC
>ENA-ORCV01000208-ORCV01000208.1-marine-metagenome-genome-assembly--contig:-NODE-208-length-73274-cov-4.875637_pt1 | contig 73274 bp, 61 predicted proteins | sample MGYA00237779_ERZ508509 | MGnify/ENA primary metagenome ERZ508509 (study PRJEB26180, sample SAMN06268772) | marine metagenome | isolation source: Bioluminescent Bay, La Paraguera, Puerto Rico | place... | reverse complement strand
CTATTGCCTTGGTCAAACTGAGGAGAAAATCCCATGATCATCGAACCCAAGATCCGCGGCTTCATCTGCACCACCGCTCATCCCACTGGCTGCGCCACCAATGTGCAGCGCCAGATCGATCATGTCGTGATCAAGGGACCCATCCCCTCCGAGCGCAAGCGCGTCCTCGTGCTGGGCTGCTCGACCGGCTATGGCCTCGCCTCGCGCATCGTCACCACCTTCGGCTCGGGCGCCGATACGGTCGGCGTATCCTTCGAGCGCGAACCGGGCGAAACCAAGCCCGCCTCCGCCGGCTGGTACAATAACCGCGCCTTCGAAAACCGCGCCCGCGCCGCCGGTTCGAAAGCCGTCACCATCGAGGGTGATGCCTTCTCGGACGAGGTGAAGGCCCAGACGGTTCAGGCCATCAAGGAAACCCTGGGCCAGGTCGACCTGATCGTCTATTCGCTGGCCTCTCCTGTCCGCACAGACCCCAAGGACGGCGTCACCTATCGCTCGGCCATCAAGCCCTATGGCAGCCAGGTCACCTCCAAGACGCTCAATACCGGCACCGGGGAAGTCTCCGAAGTCACTGTCGAACCGGCCACCGAGGAAGAAGCCGCCGCCACCGTCAAGGTCATGGGTGGCGAAGATTGGGAACTCTGGATCGCTGCACTCTCCGACGCGGGCGTGTTGGCCGATGGCTTCACCAGCCTCAACTACACCTATCTCGGCTCCGAGCTGACATGGCCCATCTACCACAAGGGTACGCTGGGCAAGGCCAAGGCCGATCTCGACCGCGCCGCCGCCGCCATCCGCGCCGCCCATGGCGAGAGTGCCGCCCATGTGGTTGCCCTCAAGGCCGTGGTCACCCAGGCCAGTTCCGCCATTCCGGTCGTGCCGCTCTATGGCACGCTGCTGATCAAGGTCGAGGACGAAATGGGCCTGGGCGAAGGGCCGATCCAGCAGATCGACCGCCTCTTCCGCGACAAGCTGCAGGGTACCCTGGTCCTGGATGACGACAATCGCATTCGCGTCGATGATTGGGAACTGTCCCCCGCCATGCAGGCCGAATTAAAAAAACGCTGGGCCGTGCTGAACACCGAAAATCTCGCCGACCTCGCCGACCTGCCGAAATACCGCGAGGAATTCATGAAGCTCTTCGGCTTCGCCGTCGGCGGCGTAGACTATTCCAAGGACGTCGACCCGCGCGTGGTGGACTAAGGCCATCACCCCACCCTCAATTCCTCCCCATTAAGGCGAGGGATTAAGGGTGGGGGTGAGCCGCACCCTACTCCCGATACTCGTGTTCCCCGCCCTGCCAGTCGCGCACGGTAAAGCATCCATCCGACCCGGTGATCGACCCGGCGCCGATGTCGGCCTTGCCATATCCCCCCGGGATATCGAGCACATAGACCGGCTGGCACAGCCCCGAAATCCGGCCCCGTAGCGCGCTCACTAGCGCCTGCCCTTCCGCGATGCTCACCCGGAAATGCCCCGTCCCCGGCGCCAGGTCGGGGTGGTGCAGGTAATAGGGCTTGATCCGGTTTTCGACGAAGCCGCGCATCAGGTTGGCCAATGTCTCGACATCATCATTGACGCCCCTAAGCAGGACTGTCTGGCTGATCAGAGCAATCCCGCCGGCAAGCATCCGCTCGAACCCGGCTTTCGCCGCATCGGTCAGCTCGCGCGGATGATTGGCATGTACCGCCAGATAGGTGGTCTTGCCGCTGGCGGTCAGCGCCGCCACCATCTCGCCATCGATCCGCTCCGGCTCGACCACCGGCACCCGTGTATGGAAGCGCACGATCCTGACATGCTCAATTCCGGCGAGCCGCTCCATCAGCGCCCGCAATCGCCGCGGCGAGAGGACCAGCGGATCGCCGCCGGTCAGGATAACCTCCCAGATTTCCGTGTGGGCAGCGATATAGGCCATGGCTGCATCCAGCTCCGGGCCGGTCAACGTCCCCAGACCCTGCGGTCCAACCATTTCCCTGCGGAAGCAGAACCGGCAATAGACCGGACAGACATGCACGGCCTTCAAGAGCACCCGGTCGGGATAGCGATGCACAATGCCTTCCACCGGCGAATGGGTGAGGTCGCCGATGGGGTCAGCACGTTCCTCGGGGGTCGTCACCAGTTCCTTGGTCGTCGGCACAAACTGGCGGGCGATCGGATCGTCCGGGTCGTTCGGATCAATGAGGTCGAGGACGGCGGGGGTAATGCCGATGGCGTATCTTTCCGCAACGGCGGAGAGATTGTTGCTGAGCTGAACCAGCCCGGCAGCGACGAGGCCGTCGACCGTCTTGATGGCACTCATTCCGCCACCGGCGCCCACAGCACCGCCTCGATCCGCTGCGCGCCCGTAGCCAGCATCACCAGCCGGTCAAAGCCCAGAGCCACCCCGCTCGCCTCAGGCATGAAATCGAGCGCGGCAAGAAAATCTTCGTCCACCGGATAGCGCTCGCCATAAATGCGCTGCTTCTCTTCCATCTCCGCTTCGAACCGCGCCCGCTGTTCGGCCGCATCGGTCAATTCGCCAAAGCCATTGGCCAATTCGACACCGCAGGCATAAACCTCGAAACGCTCGGACACCCGCGCATCCCCGGGCACACGCCGCGCCAGCGCCGCCTCGCACGCAGGATAGCGGTCCAGCACGGTGACCCGCCCATTGCCCAATTGCGGCTCGACCTTTTCGACCAGCACATGGGTGAACAGGTAACTCCAGCGCCGGTCCTCCGGCAGCGCCATGCCAAGGCCTTCCATCTGCGCGGCCAACCCCGCATCATCGGGCACACCATTGCTGTCCATCGTCGCCAGAAGCTCAATGCCTGCATAGCGTTCAAACGCTTCAGCCACACTGATCCGCTCCGCTTCGGCAAGCGGATCGCAAACGCGGTCGCGAAAGGTGAATTGTGCAATACCGGTGCTCTCAGCCGCCAGCCGGATGACGGCCAACGTATCGGCGATAATCGTCTCGTATGGTTCCCCCGCCCGATACCATTCGAGCATGGTGAATTCGGGATGGTGCAGCGCGCTGCGCTCGCGATTGCGCCAGACATGCTGCAGGCTAGCAATGCGCGTTTCCCCGGCGGCCAGCAGCTTTTTCATGGTGAACTCGGGCGAGGTGTGCAGATACATGTCCTGCCCGAGCCCGTCATTGCCGATCATCGTCGTGTCGAAGGCATGCAGATGCGTCTCATTGCCCGGCGAGCGCTGCAGCCCCGGCGGATCGACCACGAGGAAGTCGCGCTCGGCCATCCACTGGCGCACCACTGCATCGATCCGCGCGCGCGCCAGAAGGGCGGGCCGGCGATACATATGCCGCTCGGGATGCCACCAGGGCGATGTGTCAGAAGCTCTCATGCTCGGGTTTCTTGCCGTCCGGACTGGCTAATGAGCGCGGAATATTGTATCGGGCGCACCACAAAAGCGAATTCCGGCGCCCGGACGGCCCTGCCTCTAGCCCGCGCCAGCGACACGAACAAGGAAGAAATATGGTCAAGGTCATCGCCTCGTCCCTGCGCAAAGGCAATGTCGTCGAGCAGGACGGCAACCTCCACGTCATTCTCACTGCCGAAAACGTTCACCCCGGTAAGGGCAACTCGGTGACCAACGTCACCATGCGCCGCATCTCCGACGGCGTGAAGGTCATCGGCCGCTGGCGCACCGTGGAAATGGTCGAGAAGGCCGACGTGGATGATCGCGAATATGACTATCTCTATTCCGACGGCGAAGGCCACCACTTCATGGAGCCCTCGACCTACGAACAGATCACGGTCTCGGACGATGTCGTGGGCGACCAGAAGGCCTATCTCAGCGACGGCATGAAGGTTCACCTCATGACCCATGAGGGCATTGCCCTCTCCATGGAACTGCCCCAGCGCATGACCTTCGAGATCGTCGAGACCGAGCCGGTGGTCAAGGGCCAGACGGCGTCCTCGTCCTACAAGCCCGCTGTGCTCAACAACGGCCTGCGCGTCATGGTCCCGCCGCACATCGATGCCGGCACCCGCATCGTCATCCTCACCGAAGACAATTCCTACGTCGAGCGCGCGAAGGACTGATCGCTGGGTGCCTACGGCAACAAAAACGCCCCGGTGGGGCGTTTTTAGGCGATCAGGCCCGGAGAGCTACGCTCGCAGGGCCCTGCCTCAGACAACAGGCACAATAATACTGCGCTTCGCGCGGCAAAAATCTCCCCAGTGGGGAGATTTGAGGTCATCAGGCCTTGAGAGCTATGCTCGAAAGGCGGACACCGCTTCGCGCCGACAAAACTCCCCAGTGGGGAGTTCTGAGCAGGTCAGGCCCGCTGGGCCCAGTGCATCAACAATCACAATGCAAAACGGGCCCTCTGGGCCCGTTGTCATTTCTCGTCGAGGTTTCGCTCGGCCTCCGTCCAGAACAGCTCGGACCGGTCGGGCGGCGCTCCGCCGGCCAGCCATCTGTCATAAGCAACCTGGCGGATGAGCGCCTGCTTGGCGCGCAGCCAATAGGCCATGGCCTGCCCCTCCGGCCGCCCATCCTGTTCCCACAGGAAATAGGCGGTCCGGCGGATCTGCTCGGCCACGGCCGTATTCTTGTGCATGGCTGCGCCCGGCGCAGATGCCGTCAGGCAGCGGCCTTCAAATTCACCGCCGTCTTGGCCAGCTTGGTCAGCTTCTCGTCGGTCGCCTCTTCTTCCTTGAGGGTCTCGAGGAAGAGGTTCATAGCCTCGGTATGGCCAAGCTGCTTGGCCCAGGTGGCCAAGGTGCCGTAGCGGGCGATTTCATAGTGCTCGACTGCCTGTGCCGCCGACACCAGGCCGGCGTCCAGTGCCGGTGTACCCTTAAACTCTTCCATGATTTCCTTGCCTTCCTCGATAATGCCGAGAATGGCGTCGCAGGTCTTGCCGCGCGGGCTCTTGCCGAGCAGTTCGAACACCTTCTCGAGGCGCTCGACCTGGCCTTCGGTCTCCGCCCGGTGCTGCTCGAAACCGGCCTTGAGGTCTTCCGAAGTGGCCGCCTTGGCCATCTTGGGCAGGGCCTTCAGGATCTGGCGTTCGGCGTAGTAGATGTCCTTGAGGGTATCGAGGAAGAGATCGTCCAGTTGCTTTTCGGCCATTGTCTTCAGCTCCAGTTCTGAATGAGATGATGACGCTGGCCGGAGAACGGCGCGACCGCACCGAAGTTCCGGCACGGCCCGATCACTTGTTGAGGCTAGGCGCCGAACCGTTCGCACAACCACGCCATCTGCTCCCGATCCTGGAAGGGGCCGCCGCCTTCGTGATTGTTGAACTCATATTCGACAATGCTTTTGTCCGTTCCAGCAAAGGCCTTGTAGGCACCGTAGACCGTCGAAGGCGGGCAGATGTCATCCATCAATGCCACCGAAAACAGCGCCGCCGCCCGGCTCTGGCTGGCAAAATTGACCCCATCGAAGTAGCGCAGGGTTTCGAACACCCGCTCCTTCTTGTCCCGGTGCTGGGCGAGGTAGCGCACAATCTCGCCATAGGGATCGCGCGCCGCCACCCGCACCGCGCGGGGAAAGTCGCACAGAAACGGCACGTCCGGCATCACCGCCTTGACGCGCTCATCGATGCCGGCCACGGCCAAGGCGATGCCGCCTCCCTGCGAGCCACCACAAACCGCGACACGATCCGCATCAACGAAATCCTGCCCGATGAGCGCGTCGATCGCCCGCACGCCGTCGGTGAACAGGCGCCGGTAATAATAGTCTTCCCGGTTAAGGACGCCCTTGGTCATCACGCCGGGAATCTGGCCGGTCGAGCCGACCGGGTCCGCCGTGGCGCCGGTGCTCCAGCCGCTGCCCTGGCCGCGCGTATCCATGCGGAAATAGGCAAAGCCCGAGGCGGCCCAATGCAATTGCTCATGCGGAAAACCGCGCCCGCCCCCATAGCCCACATATTGCACGACAAGCGGCAACCGCCCTTCCCGGTCCCGGGGCAACACCAGCCAGCCCTTGACCGGATGCCCGCCAAATCCAGGAAAGGTCACGTCGAAGACCTCGACCAGCTTGAGCGTGGTCGCCGCCGGCTCCAGCACGGGGTCGCCACCAAGCCCGCGTGCCTCTGACAACGTCGTTTGCCAGAAGGTGCCGAAGTCATCAGGCAGCGTGACTGCGCTCTCGTAGAGATCGAGGGCGGGATGAACGATATCGGGAAAAGGCATGTCGGGTCCGATTGACGTGGTTTGACCGCGCCAATCTGCCCCTTAAGAACCGGATTATCCAGCCCGCAGCGTTATTTGCGCACCGATCACTGAGCCCGGAACAGGCTACGATGGTAGCCCACCATCGTCAGTTCCGGCCATAGCGAGACATTGTCGGGCAGTGCCATATTGCGGCCCTGCGCATCGCCGGGCTCGACCATGTCGGGTACGATTTCGGGATGCGCGGTATAGGCGCAATAGGCGTCATTGACCAGGATATGACCCTTCTCGAGCAATCCGGCGACAACCGCCTCTACAACAATGGCGTTTCCGGGAGCCATCGGGCCCCCATGTCCGAGCGGCTGGAACAGGAAGACCTCCAGCTCATTGGCGGCTTCGTCAGGAGGAAAAACCTTGCCGGTTACGGCACAGCGATTACCGTAAATGTCCAGCATCAGGCGTCGGAACGCGACAGCGTCATCCAGCGCGAACCCGCGTTGAACGCCTTCATAAAAACCATAGGAACGGTCGTGTCGCGTCACCGTATTTCCCCCATCGGGGGAAATATTTAGGCAAAACGCCCTGCGCGACAATGGCCAAATTGGCCGCGAACCCACTGTTATCGATGACAGAGTCTATCGACTGACCGTTTCTCGGTAATGGGCCAGCACTTTTGACGCATCGACCCCGATACAGACGGTCTGCGGCGGTCGATTCGCCCAGTCCGGATGACCACCTTTTCGTGTCTCCGGCATCTGGATCGTCTGGCCAACCGCAATGCCATCGCGCTGCACCAGCACCGGTCCGCGGCGGGTCTCGAACCACTCTGGATGGAGCGCATAGGTCACAGCCAGCAGATCATGGCCCACGACACCGGACAGGCCCATGATCTCCCGATAGAAGCGGGCATAGTGCTCGCACATCTGAGACAGCAACGCGCCATTCTCGCCCACTTCCTGCGACAGCAGGGCGAGATAGTCGGTGTCAAGAATGATGTCATGCGTTACATCAAGTCCGACCACGGCAACCGGCCATTCAGCTGCGAAGATTTCGTCGGCCGCCACCGGATCGCCGAAAATATTGGCCTCGGCCGCCGGGGTGATATTGCCGCTCCGCCCCTGATAGCCGAACGCACCGCCCATGATCACGACCTGCTTGCCCAGCCGAGCCACGTCCGGCTCCGCGCGCAGCGCCAGCGCCAGATTGGTCATCCGCCCGACTGCGATCAGGGTCACCTCGCCCGGATGCGCCTTCAGCGTGTCGATGATGAACTGGCTGGCCTCGGCCGGATGCAGATCGCTGTCGTCGATGGCGGGAATGTCGATCTCGCCCAGCCCGTTGACCCCATGCACGATCACCGGCTCGGCCTTGTCCACCCCGTCCAGGGTTCGTCCCGCCCCGCGCACCACCGGCGCCGAGAGCCCGAAGCGCTGCTTGAGAAACAGGGCATTGCGGGTCGTGGTGGCGATATCGGCATTGCCCACCACCGTTGTCACCCCGAGCAGATCGATCTTCGGCAGCTTGCTCAGATAGAGCAGCGCCATGGCATCGTCGATGCCCGGATCGGTATCAAAAATAACTTTCATCGTCTCATTCACTTCCATCAGGCCCGCCGCAACCGCGGCAGGCGCTAGGCTCTAGCCCATTGTTGTTCTGTTGTCGCTGCGATGCTCTAACATGAAGCGGCTTGACTATCGATCATTTTTGACCAAACGATCAAAAATCGACCGAAGCACCGGAGGGACCCATGCGCTTTGGATATAAGGCCTCGGCCGAACAGTTTGCGCCCAATGATCTGCTGCGCTTCGCGGTCGAGGCCGAACAGGCTGGTTTCGATTCGGTCTTCGTATCCGATCACTTCCAGCCTTGGAAGCACACGGATGGACATGCCCCCTTTGCGCCAGGCTGGATGTCAGCCGTTCTGGCCCGCACCGAAAGGATCGTTCTGGGCACCTCCGTGCTCACGCCGACCTTCCGCCTCCACCCCACGGTGGTCGCACATGCCTTCGGCACCATGGGCGCCATGTTTCCCGGCCGCGTCATCCTGGGGGTCGGCACTGGCGAGGGGCTGAACGAGGTCCCGGCCACTGGCATTGAATGGCCCGAACTCAAGGAACGCTCGGCCCGCCTGCGCGAGGCCGTCCGGCTGATCCGCCAACTCTGGACCCAGGATCGCGTCAGCTTCGAGGGCGAATACTACAAGACCGTCAACGCCACCATCTATGACAAGCCCGCCGAACCGGTGCCGATCTACATTGCTGCCGGCGGCCCGCTCAACGCCAAATATGCCGGTCGCGCCGGGGATGGCTTCATCTGCACCTCGGGCAAGGGCGCTGAACTCTATGTCGACCAGCTTCTGCCCAATGTGGCGGCGGGCCGCGCCGAGAGCACGCTGTCAGGCAAGCCCTTCGAGCGCATGATCGAGGTCAAGGTGTCCTTCGATACCGACCCCGACCGCGCCCTGAACGACACCCGCAACTGGGCCGCATTGTCGCTCTCCGCCGAGGAAAAGCACTCGGTCAAGGATCCCGAGGAAATGGAGCGCCTGGCCGATGCCTTGCCCATCGAGCGCGTCGCCAGGCGCTGGATCGTTTCCTCCGACCCCGATGAGCATGTTGCGCAGATCAAGACCTATATCGACTATGGCTTCGACCACCTGGTCTTCCATGCGCCAGGGACTGACCAGAGCCGGTTCCTGGCGCTCTATGCAAAAGAGATTCTGCCAAGGCTGCGGAAAGTGATCGGATGACCCCGCGCTTTTCCGTCTGGGGTGTCCCCGGCATTCCCGAAATCCAGCCCGGCGACGACCTCGTCGCCCTCATCACAACCGCCATCGAGGCGCAGGCAAAGACCGACTCCGGCACCGCTCTCCAGCCCGGCGACATTCTCGTCATCACTTCGAAAATCGTCTCCAAGGCCGAGGGCATGCAGGTGCCCGCCGCCGATCGCGAGAAAGCCATCGCCGCCGACACAGTCCGCGTGGTGGCCGAGCGCGTGCATCCCGGTGGCACCTTCCGCATCGTCGAGACGCGGCAGGGCCTCGTCATGGCCGCGGCCGGCATCGACATGTCCAACGTGCCCGAAGGCACGGCTCTGCGCCTCCCTGCCGATCCCGATGCCTCCGCTCGCGCGCTTTGCATCGGCCTGCGTGAGTGTTTCGGTGTCGACATCGGCGTCATCATCACCGACACCATCGGGCGCGCCTGGCGGATTGGACAGACCGATATGGCCATCGGTGCCGCGGGCATGCAATTGACCGACGATCTGCGCGGTGAAAACGACGCCAATGGCCGCCCCCTGCACGTGACCCAGGCGGTCATCGCTGATGAGATCGCGGGCGCCGCGGATCTGGTCAAGGGCAAGACCACCGGCATCCCAGTGGCGGTGGTGCGTGGTCTCGGCCGCTTCGTGCAGACCCTCGATGCCCCCGGTGCCCGCACCCTGGCTCGCACAGGCGATGATGACATGTTCCGCTTCGGCACTGCTGAGGCCTACCGGCTCGGCTATGAAGCTGCGCTGGCCGAAATCAACTCCAGAAAAAAGCAGAAGCAGGACTGACCATGCGTCACCTCGGTCAACTCACGTTCATTTTGCCCCTGCTGGCACTCCCGGCCCAGGCGGCCACCACCTATCCGCTGACCCTCGACAATTGCGGGTTCACCGTAACGATCGAAGCGCCACCCGAACGCGTCGTCACCATCAAATCCACGGCCACCGAACTCCTGCTCTCATTGGGCCTCGGCGATCACATCGTCGGTGTCGGCTTTCAGGACGGCCCCCTGCCGCCACACCTGGCCCTCGGCGGGGCCGGCATTCCGGTCCTGTCCGACAAGCTGCCCAGCCAGGAAGTGGTGCTCGAGGTCGAACCCGACTTCATCTATGGCGGCTGGGAGAGCAATTTTGCCGCTGACGGCGCCGGCGAACGCCCAACGCTAGCCAATCTGGGGGTGGCCACCTACGTCGCCCCCGCTGCCTGCCGCTCGATCAAGCCCGCCAAGCTCAGCTTCGATCAGCTCTTCGCCGAAATCGAGGAGATGGGGATGATTTTCGATGCCGAGGATGCCGCATACCGGCTCATTGCAGAACAACGCGCCACCTTGTCGGCGATCCAGCCTGACCCGCGCGGGCTCACTGCCCTCTGGTACTCCTCTGGCACCAAGACCCCCTATGTCGGCGCCGGGCACAACCCCCCCGCCATGATCATGGAAGCGCTTGGCCTCGAAAACATCTACGACAATGTTGAGGAAGGCTGGACCTCGGCCAGTTGGGAAGCCATTGTCGATGCCAATCCCGACGTCATCGTGCTGGTTGATGCCGTGTGGAACTCGGCCGAACAGAAAAAGACCCTGCTGGCCGAAAACCCCATCACCAGCCAGCTCGATGCTGTCGTCAACAAGCGCTACCTCATCATCCCCTTTCCCGCAGCCGAAGCCGGCGTGCGCAATGTGCCCGCCACCGCCGACATGGCCGAGCAGCTGAAGCGGTTGACCTTCGCGGAATGAAACGACCCAGGTTGCCCCACCCCCATTCCCTCCCCATCAAGGGGAGGGAGGCGCTGGGCCGAGCCGTGGTGTGGGGAGGGACCACAGGTGGGGGTAACGGCACCTCATGACCCGCTTCTCCTTCCTCGCTCTCTTGGCCCTCACCCTCCTCAGCGCCGTGGTCGCTGTCACCCTCGGGCCTGCCGACATCACGCCCAACGAGGTCTGGTCTGTCATCCTCCACCATCTCGGCCTTTTCCCTGAAAGCCCGGTCTCCCGCCTGCGCGATGCCATTGTCTGGGAACTGCGCCTGCCGCGTGTACTGACCGCGCTGGGCGTGGGCGCAGGCCTTGCCCTCTCCGGCACGGTGATGCAGGCGATCACACGCAATCCCCTCGCCGATCCCTATCTTCTGGGCCTCTCCTCCGGTGCGGCGCTGGGCGCCGTCACCTTCCTGCTCCTCGGCCTGGCCTTGCTGATGCCGCTCGGCGCCTTTTTGGGCAGCCTGGGCGCACTGGCCCTTGCCCTTGTCATCGCCACCCTTCTGGGCGGCGCGACTCCCAGCCGTGCCATCCTGACCGGCATCTGCATCTCGGCCCTGGCGTCTGCCGCAACCTCTTTCCTCATCTTCTGGTCGGCAACCGGCGACAGCTATCGGGAAATCCTCAGCTGGCTGATGGGGTCCTTGTCCGGCTCGCTATGGGCCGACGCGGCCCTGGCGGCGGCCGTGCTCCTGCTCTGCGCCCCCCTCATCCTGGCCAATGGCCGCGCTCTTGATGCCTTCGCCTTCGGCGATACCGCCGCTGCGAGCCTGGGCATCGATGTTCCACGTTTGCGCTGGACGCTGCTGGGCGCCACGGCCCTGCTCACCGGCATCATGGTGGCCATTGGCGGCGCCATCGGCTTTGTCGGCCTAGTGGTTCCCCATGCAGTTCGCCTCGCCGTAGGATCGGGCCACCGCAAACTTCTGCCCCATGCCATGCTGGCCGGCGCCATCTTCATGCTGTGGACAGACACAGCCGCTCGCACGCTCTTTGATCCGCGTGAACTGCCGGTCGGCGTCATCACGGCCCTGATCGGCGCGCCGGTATTCCTCCTTGTCCTGCTGCGCTACAGGAGGATCACATGAGCCTGTTGATCACCGGACTTTCAGTGCAGAAATCCGGCAGGCCCATCCTTACCGATGTGAGCATGGCGGCCCCTTCCGGCCGCATCACCGGCCTGCTTGGCCCCAATGGTGCCGGCAAATCGACGCTGCTCGCGGCAATGCTGGGCCTGTTACCCGCCGAGGGGCGCATCACCTTTGACGGGCATGATCTTCCCAATATGTCGCGCCGCGCCCGCGCCCGCATGCTGGCCTATGTCGAACAATCCGCCTCGACCGAGGAACGCCTCACGGTCCAGGATGTGGTGGCGCTCGGGCGCATTCCGTTCGAGGCGGCCTGGCAGGCGGCACCCAGCCCGGAAGATGCGGACATCATCGCCCGGGCGATGCAGGAGGCCGGAGTCGCCAGCTTCGCCAGGCGGCGCTTCGCTACCCTTTCAGGCGGCGAACAGCAGCGCGTCCAGCTTGCCCGGGCTCTGGCCCAGCAGCCGCGCCTGCTCTTGCTGGACGAACCGACCAGCCATCTCGATATTCAGGCCCAATTGCAGCTCCTGACCCTGCTGCGCAGGAAAGCCGATGCGGGCGTCACAGTGCTCATCGCACTGCACGATCTAAATCTGGCCGCCCGGTTCTGCGACCATCTGGTGGTCCTCTCGCAGGGGCGGCTCGCCGCCTCCGGTACACCGCCCGATATTCTCAATCCCACCCTGCTGCGGGACGTCTATGGGGTTGCCGCCCGGCTGCTGTCCGATGAAACCGGCGGACCACCCACAATCGTCTATGACAGCGCAATCCCCGGGTCCGCGACGTAAATACCCGATTGACATTCGTGCCTCGGACACTCAAAAATTTGATCGACTGGTCAAATTTCCGGGCCACAGGAGCGCAGGGGAACAATATGGAATTCGGCATCACCTTCAAGGGGTTTATCGAACACGAGCGCGCCCGCTACCTCGTGCGCGCCGCCGAATATGCCGGCTTCTCCTATTGCTGGTTCTATGACAGCCACATTCTCTGGCGCGATTGCTACGCGGCCATCGCCATGTGCATGGAACACACCACCGACATGCGCTTCGGCCCCTTGGTCACCAATCCGGATGTGCGCGACTGGTCGGTCGCTGCCTCCATCTTCGGTTCGCTTTCCAAGCAATCCGGTGGCCGTTTCGACCTTGCCGTGGGCCGTGGTGACAGCTCCATGCGCGTCATGGGCAAGAAGCCGGCGACCCTCAAGCGCGTTGCCGAATTCATCGACAAGACCAAGGCCATGGTGCGCGGGGAAGAAGTCACCTATGGCGAAATCCCCGCTGCCGTGAAGTTTCCCTGGGCCGTCGGCCACGAAATGCCCAGCTGGATCGCCGCCTATGGCCCACTGGCATTGAAGACTGCCGGTGAGCATGCCGAAGGTGTCGTGTTGCAGATCGCCGATCCGGGCCTTTGCAAATGGTTCACCGACCAGTGCATTGAGGCCGGCAAGGCCGTCGGCAAGGATATGTCGAACTTCCGCTCCATGGCCGCCGCCCCGGCCTATTTCGGCGACAAGAAGCGCGCCATCGAGCATGTGAAATGGTTCCCCGCCATGGTGGGCAATCACGTGGCCGATATTGTCGAGAAATACGGCGCCGATAGCGACAAAGTGCCATCGAGCCTCACCAGCTATATCGAAAAGCGCCGGGGCTACGACTATTCCAAGCACGGCCAGGCCGATAATCCCTATCTCGATTTCATCACCGATGATGTGGTGGAGAGCTTCTGTGTGCTCGGCGAGCCCGAGGACCACATCAACAAGCTGCATGAGCTGGAAGCGGCCGGTGTCACCCAGTTCAACATCTATCTCGACAGCGGCGACGAGGAAGAAATCATCGCCAATTACGGGCGGCATGTCATTCCCGCCTTCCGCAAATAATCCCGAGGCGCGCCACAGAGCGCGCCTTTTGCTTTGATACCTTTATTTGGGCTCACCCGGCCCTCAACCCCTCCCAACAAGGGGAGGGATGGAAAGTGCTTAGTGCCAGTGTTCATCGTCTCCCTCCCCCTTGTGGGGAGGGTAGCGCAGCTTGGCCATCAGGCCGTAGCGAAGCTGGGTGGGGGTCTGGGCTCCCGCAGACATCGAACCACTGCACCCCCACCCTTGATCCCTCCCCACAAGGGGGAGGGAGACGCAGGAACCGCAAACAAGCTGTACGAGACCGGAAATGTTCGACCTCAAGCTCACCAATGCCACCCTGCCCGACGGCCGAACCGGCTTGGACATCGGCATCCGCCAGGGGCGCATCGCTGCGCTGGAGCCCAAGCTGGCTGGTGAGGCCGGCCAGACAATCGACGCTGGCGGCCAACTCGTTTCACCGCCTTTCGTCGATTGCCACTTCCATATGGACGCAACCCTCTCGCTCGGCCTGCCCCGCTACAATGAAAGCGGCCTCCTGCTCGAGGGCATCCAGATATGGGGGGAACTGAAGCCGCTCCTGACCCAGGATGCGGTCATCGAGCGGGCACTGGCCTATTGCGATCTCGCCGTGTCGCAAGGCCTGCTTGCCATCCGCAGCCATGTCGACATCTGCGACACCCGCCTCCTCGGCGTCGAGGCCCTGCTCGAAGTCAAGAAACGGGTCGCGCCCTATATCGACCTACAACTGGTCGCCTTCCCGCAGGATGGCTATTATCGCTACCCCGGTGCAATCGATCTTCTCAACCGCGCCCTCGACATGGGTGTGGACGTCGTCGGCGGCATCCCCCATTTCGAGCGCACCATGGCCGATGGTGCAGCCAGCGTGAAAGCCCTCTGCGAAATCGCCGAAAAGCGCGGCCTGCTCGTCGATCTGCACTGCGACGAAACCGACGATCCGCTGTCCCGTCACATCGAGACGCTGGCCTATGAAACCCAGCGCATCGGCCTCAATGGCCGGGTCAACGGCTCACACCTCACCTCCATGCACTCCATGGACAATTACTATGTGTCCAAGCTCCTGCCGCTGATGGCCGAGGCCGGGGTCAGCGCCACCGCCAATCCGCTGATCAATATCGGCATCCAGGGTCGCCACGATACCTATCCCAAGCGCCGCGGCATGACCCGCATCCCCGAAATGCTGACCTATGGCATCACCTGCGCCTTCGGCCACGACTGCGTCATGGACCCCTGGTATTCCCTGGGGCAGGCCGACATGCTCGAAGTCGCCTCAATGGGTCTGCATGTGGGTCAGATGACCAGCCGCGAGGCCATGCGACAGTGCTTTGAGCTCATCACCAGCGGCCCGGCAAAAATCATGCATCTGGACGGCTATGGCATCGCGGTTGGAAACAAGGCCGACATGGTCCTGCTCCAGGCCGCCGACCCGATCGAAGCCATCCGGCTAAAAGCCGCGCGCCTCGCTGTCATCAAGTCCGGCAAGGTCATCGCTTCGGCGCCGCGCCGGGAAAGCACACTCGACCTGCCGGGACGGCCCGCAAGCCTTGACGCATCCAGAACAGGCCCGCGCTAGACAATGCAGCCGGCTCAGGGAGCCGGCCGCTTTAACTCAGTCCTCTTCCACGAAGACTTCGGCCCGTTTCCTGCGGATCGATGGCAGTACCGCCACAATCACCGCTGCCAGCGCCATGGCCAGCAAGGTCGCCGAGATCGGCCGTTCGATGAAGATCATCGGATCACCGCGCGAGATGATCATCGCCCGCCGCAAATGCTCTTCCAGCAGCGGCCCCAGCACGAAACCGAGCAGTAGTGGCGCCGGTTCGCAGCCGAAGCGGATGAGCAGGTAGCCAACAATGCCAAAGAAGGCGATCGCATAGATGTCATAGACGTTCTGGTTGATCGAAAAGGTGCCGATACAGGCGAACAGCACGATCGCCGGGAACAGCACGCGATAGGGGATCGAGAGCATCTTCACCCACAGCCCCACCAGCGGCAGGTTGAGGATGACGAGCAGCAGATTGCCGATCCACATAGAGGCGATGATACCCCAGAACAGCGCTGGCTGTTCGTTGATGACATTGGGTCCCGGCGTGATCCCTTGCAGGATGAACGCCCCGATCATCAGCGCCATCACCGGATGGGCGGGAATGCCCAGCGTCATCAGCGGAATGAACGAGGTCTGAGCGGCCGCATTATTGGCCGATTCCGGCCCCGCCACGCCCTCGATGGCGCCCTTGCCGAACTCCTCTGGGTTCTTCGACAACCGCTTTTCCGCCGAATAGGAGGCGAACGCCGAAAGGATATGCCCGCCACCCGGCAGGATACCCAGAATGGACCCCAGGCCCGTACCCCGCAGCACCGGCATGATGATGCGGCGGATGTCATCGCGTGTCAGCCACAGGTTCTTGACCGCCTTCACGCCGACTTCCCGCTCGTGCTCGTTTTCGAGATTGCGCAGGATTTCCGCGACGCCAAACACGCCCACTGCCACGGCAACGAAATTGAGCCCGCCGAACAATTCCCGGAGCCCGAAGGTGAAGCGCGGCGTGCCCGTATAGATATCCTGCCCCACCATGCCCAGCAGCAGCCCGAGCACGATCATGCCGAGCGCTTTGAGGATCGAGCCATGCGCCAGGGCAATGGAAACCAAGAGACCCAGCACGATCAGCGAGAAATATTCCGGCGCGCCGAAATTGAGGGCGGCCCGCGCCAGCGGCGGCGCAAATGCGGCGAGGAGGAAGGTCGCCACCGATCCGGCAAAGAAGGAGCCGATTGCCGCCGCCGCCAGCGCCGGACCTGCACGGCCCTGACGGGCCATCTGGTAGCCGTCAATGGCGGTGACGGCGGCCGAGCTTTCGCCGGGCAGGTTGATCAGGATCGCCGTGGTCGACCCGCCATATTGGGCGCCATAATAGATGCCCGCCAGCATGATCAGCGCCGTCTCCGCATTGAGCGAAAAGGTGATCGGCAGGAGCATGGCGATGGTCGCAGTCGGACCGATGCCCGGCAGCACGCCCACCAGCGTGCCGAGCAGCACACCGACAAAGCAATACAGGATGTTGAAGGGATCCAGGGCGACCGAGAAACCCAGCGAGATTGAAGAAAACAGGTCCATCCGGCCCTCCTAGAAGCGCAGCCAGGGGCCGACCAGCGGCACGATCATGCCCAGCCCGACCACAAAGATCAGCAGGCACAGCACACACAGGCCCACGGAGATGATCAGGGCCGAAACCAGATTGTTCTTGACCGACGACATGGCCGTCACGAAGCCGGAGATCAGCACCACCGGGATGAAACCAAGCCCCCGGATGGTCGCGGCAAAGAACAGCACCGTGCCCAGGACGAGCGCGATGCCGCGCCACGGCCAGGGCGGCGCTGCCTCCTCGTCAGGCTTGCCAATCCCCTTGGCGGCGACCGCAATCCCCAGGGCAACCAGGATACCGCCGAGCACGATGGGCATGAAGCCGGGGCCCATGCGGAAGGGCGTGCCGAATTCGTATCGCATCGCCTCCAGCGCAAAATAGGCGCCGAAGGCCACGAAAATCGCCCCCGATGCCAGATCGTTCTTTGACGCGTTGAGTGCCATGCCTCTCCCCCAAATCCCGTAGTGCCACAGATCTCGTCCAACCCACCGAAACGACACCTCCCCCTTTGACGGGGAGGGTGCGCATCGCATGCGTGGATAGTCCGGACAGTTGAGCGCCGCAGCTCCTGCCGCGGCGCTCGCACTTACTTACTGCGCCGAGACGCCGGCAGCAGCGATCACCTCGGCCCAAAGGCCGATCTGGCCTTCCAGCTTCTCGGCCAGCGCAGCAGGCGTGGCCAGATCGGCAGGAACCGGATAGGTCCCCAGCTCGGCAAAGCTGTTGCCCACCGTCTCATCGGCAAGGGCCGCCTGCAGCGCCTGGCTCAACCGGTCAATGATCGCCGGATCGGTTCCTGCCGGGGCATAGAGACCGTGCCAGATGGCCAGCTCGAAGTTCTCCACCCCACCCTCGGCCATGGTCGGCACATCCGGCAGCACGGCAATGCGCGAGGGAGTCGTTACGGCATAGGCCTTGATTTCACCGGCCTGGATCTGGCTGGTCGTGTTGGTGGTCTGGTCACACATCATGTCGATCTGCCCGCCGAGCAGGTCGGTCATCGCCGGTCCCGTTCCCTGATAGGGCACTTCGGTCATCTTGGTGTCCAGCGCATCCATGAACAGCATGCCGCACAGCTGGCTGGCCGCGCCGATACCGGCGTTGGCGTAGGTGATGTTCTCGCCGTTTTCCTTGATGTAGGCGATCAGGTCTTCCAGCGAAGCCGGCTCGAAATCCTTGCGGGCCACGATGGTCATCGGCACCTCGGTAACCAGGCCGATCGGCGCAAAATCTTCCATGGGCGCATAAGGCAGGCTGGCATAAAGCGCGGGCGCGGTGGACATGCCGATATGGTGCAGCAGCAGCGTGTAGCCGTCATTGGGCGCCGCGGCCACCTGCCCGGCCCCCAGCGTCCCGCCGGCTCCACCGACATTCTGCACCACCACCTGCTGGCCAAGCTCTTCGCTCATCGCCGCGGCCACCAGGCGCGTAACGGTGTCGGTCGGGCCCCCAGCCGAGAACGGCACCACGATCGTCACCGGTTGCGTGGGGTAGTCCTGGGCCATCGCGGCCACCGAAACCAGGCTGGAACCGGCGGCAAGGCCAAAGGCGAGCGTCTTGAGAATGGTCTTCATGATCTGTGTTTATCCTCCCAAACTGCGTGACCCCGAAATCCTCCCGGGGTTCGCCCCACCCTTTGCAAGCTCCGTGCCAACGCAAAAACGCAAGGCAGATATGCAATTGTCGGAGATCATGTTAACTGGATTGGCAAGAACTTGCCGATGATCAGGCAGGGTCCCGGCAAAATTCTGCCAGCAGGAGCATCATGGCAAGCTTTGGCACCACATTGCGACGCTGGACGGGGCGACGGCACATTCCTGCCATTGCCGCCGGTCTTGCAGTTGTGCTGCTGGTCTTCTGGGTCGCCTTCGAACTCACCCTGACCGCTGCCATGCGGGACGCCGAAACCCAGGCCCAGCGGCGCCTTGCCCTGTTTGACCGGACCCTTGAGGCGATCATCGAGCGTTTCCACTACCTGCCGGTTGCCATCTCTCAGGCCCGCGAAACCCGCGCCGCACTCGACAACCCCAGCGACCCGGCCGCCATCGAAGCCGCCAATGGCTTTCTCAGCCAGCTCAACGAAACTGCGGGCGCCAGCGAAATCTTCCTCATGGAAGATACCGGCAGCGTGGTCGCCGCCAGCAATTGGTGGACCCTGACTAGCCTTGTGGGCACCAATTATTCCTTCCGGCCCTATTTCGCCGACGCCATGGCGCGCGGCCGCGCCGAATACTATGCCTTCGGCATTTCCACCAATGTGCCGGGGCTGTTTCTGTCTCAGCGCGTTGATGGCCCCGACGGTCCGCTGGGAGTCGCCGTCACCAAGATCAATTTGGGTGAGATCGAAGCGGCCTGGTGGCGCTCGGGCGAGCTGATCGGCATTGTCGATATCAACGACGTGGTTATCCTCTCCACCCGGCCGGACTGGCGCGATCGGCCGCTGCAGCCCATTCCCCTGTCCCAGGTCTCTGCCATTGCTGGGCAGCAGCGTTATGGCGAAAATGGCATCGACAATACCGGTATCATGGCCGATCGCTGGCAATCGCGCGGCGCCGAGTTCGCCCTTCTGGCCGGTACCGATCCGGAAACCGCGGGCTATTTCATGCTGCAGGAGTTGCGCCTGCCAAAGCATGGCTGGAGCATTCTGGCCTTCACGCCGCTGGCGCCGCTTTATGCGAGCGCGATCACAATGGCCATGGCAGCTGCCCTGGCCTGTGCCGCGCTCATTCTCATTGTCGTCCTGTTCGAACAGCGTCGGCGCCTCGTCGCCCAGCGTCTGGCCGATCACAATCAGCTCGAACAGCGCGTGGCCGAGCGCACCGAAGATCTGCACACCATCAATGAACAGCTGCGCGCCGAAATCGCCGAGCGCGTCCGTGCTGAACGGGCCGAACGCGAGGCACAGCAGGGGCTGGTCCAGGCCGCCAAAATGGCCAGCCTCGGCCAGGCTCTGGCTGGCGTCGCCCATGAGGTGAGCCAGCCGGTCGCAGCCCTTGCGACCCATCTGGCCAGCGCCCGCCTGCTCGAACAACGTCGCGGCGGCACCGAGCTGGGTCCGGTTCTGTCGGCCATGGACAAGGTGGCCGAACGCCTCTCGAGCCTAACCGGGCATCTCAAGACCTTCTCGCGCAAGGAGACGCAGGCCAACCAGGAGGCCGATATCGGCGTGGCGATCGCCAACGCCCTGGATTTGACCGACCACCGCCTGCGGCAGGTCGGTGTCGACGTGGAATATCGCCGTCCCCGCCCCCCGATACGGGTCTCAGCCCATCCGGTGCATCTGGAACAGGTGCTGATCAACCTAATCGCCAATGCCGCAGATGCCATGCAGGACGCGCCCATGCGGGTGCTCTCGATAGGTGTCAGCCACCAGAACGCAACGGCCAGCATTGCCATTGCCGATACCGGTATGGGCATTGCGCCTGCCGACATGTCCAATCTGTTCGACCCGTTCTACACCACCAAGCCGGCGGGCAAGGGCCTGGGCTTGGGCCTCGCCATCTCTTATGGCCTCATTCGCGACAGTGGCGGCACCATCACAGTGCGCTCCAAGCCGGGCCAGGGCAGCACATTTGTGGTGACGCTTCCTTTGGCGGATGCCAACAGCATCTCGCCTTCTTCCCTTGTGGGAGACGGTGCCCGAAGGGCGGACGAGGGGACCACGATCTTCACGCCGGTCCGTAACGCGGGCGGAACCTCTCACACGTCTCGGCCGGCGGCCGATCCTCCTGCCTCCATAGGAGGAAAGGGAAAAACGGCTAATCGGGAACAAAAGGCATGACCACCCCCTCGGTCCTCATCGTTGACGACGAAGACATGGTGCGCACCGCGCTCGAACAATGGCTGCGTCTGTCCGGCTTTCAGACCACAACGGCCAGCGACGCGACCCAGGCCATCGCCGCCATTGACGACAGCCACCCTCATGTCGTCCTCACCGACGTGCGCATGCCCGGCCTCTCTGGCCTCGACCTCCTCCGTTCGATAGCCGAGCGAGGCCTACCCACCGAAGTCATTTTGATCACTGGCCATGGCGACGTCCCCATGGCTGTGGAGGCCATGCGCGCCGGTGCCTTCGATTTTCTGCAAAAGCCTTATGTGCCCGATCAGCTGGTCAACTCCATCACGCGCGCCGCCGAGCAGGCGCGGCTGAAGCGGGAACTCGCCGATCTGCGCCGAAGACTCGATGGCGGCGAGAATGAACTGGCCACCCGCATGGTGGGGAGTTCGCCCGTCATGCAGGACCTCCGCCGATCAGTACTGGAGCTGGCCGCAATTCCGGCCGACCTCATCCTTCTGGGAGAGACCGGCACCGGCAAGGAGGTCGTCGCCAGGTGTCTTCATGATTTCTCCCCGCGCGCCAAGGGACCCTTTGTCGCCGTCAACTGTGCGGCCATTCCGGCTGAGCTGATCGAAAGCGAGCTGTTTGGCCATGAATCAGGCGCCTTTACCGGCGCTTCGGGTCAGCGCGTGGGCAAGTTCGAATATGCCAATGGCGGCACCCTGCTTCTCGATGAGATCGAATCCATGCCCCTGCTCGCGCAGGCCAAGGTGCTGCGGGTGATCCAGGAGCGCGTCGTCGAGCGCGTCGGCTCCAACAAGCAGATACCGCTCGACCTGCGCATCATTGCGGCCTCCAAGGTCGATCTCAACGCCGAGAGCCAGGCTGGTCGCTTCCGCGCCGACCTCTATTACCGGCTGAACATGGCGACCCTGGACCTGCCACCCCTGCGCGAGCGCGGGGATGACTGCGTCATCCTCTTCCACCACTTTCTGGGTGAAGCCTCTCGCCGCTTCGGTCGCCCGGCGCCCGGCCTTCATCCCGCCGACATCAATGCGCTTCTGGCCCATGGCTGGCCCGGCAATGTGCGTGAACTCAAGGCGGCGGCCGACCGCTTTGCCCTCGGCCTCGGGGCAACAGGCCGTTCCATCGGCGATATTCTGGGCCAACGCACCCCGCAAATTTCCGGCGCGAGCCTGGCGGAACGCGTCGCCGCCTATGAGCGGCACCTGATCGAAGCTGAGTTGGACCGCCATGACAATTCCATCGCCGCCGCCGCCGAGGCCCTGCAGGTGCCGCGCCGAACCCTAAGCGAAAAGATGAGCCGGCTCGGCGTCCGGCGCTAGTCGCATCCCTTGGTGAAACAGCCTTCAAACCCCCACGGCCTGCTGGCCATCGGCAGGCCAAGATGCCAAAAGACCTGACCATGATCCCAATTATCGACACCCATCTGCACCTCATCGATCCAACGCGGTTCACCTATCCCTGGATCTCCACTGGCCACCCGTTCGACCGGCGCTGGACCATCCAGTCCTACCTGGAAGAAGCCCGCCCCCTGGGCATTGAGGCAGCGCTGCACATGGAAGTTGACGTGGCCGAGGCCGACATCGAAGCCGAGACCCGTCATGTCCTGGAACTCGACGGCATTGCCGGTGCCATTGCGGGCTGCCGGCCCGAGCACGCAGACTTCCCGCAACAATTGGAGCGCCTCGCCGCCATCCCGGGTGTGAGGGGACTGCGCCGCATCCTGCACGAGGCCCCCGACGAGCTGAGCCAGTCCACCCAGTTCGTGGACAATCTCCGCCGGCTCGCCAGCCACCAACTCACTTTCGATCTGGTCGTCCGTCACGACAAGCTGCACATCGGCGAGACCCTGGTCCGGCGCTGTCCGGATGTGACCTTCATCCTCGATCACTGCGGCGCGCAATATATCAATCTGTCGCAGCCCGGCAGCTGGCGGGAGAACATCACCGCGCTGGCAAAGCTGGAAAATCTCAACGCCAAGATATCGGGCATCATGGCCTATGCTGGCCCCGGCTGGTCGGTCGACCAGCTCCGCCCCTATGTCGAGCATGTTATCGAAAGCTTCGGATGGGATCGCGTGGTCTGGGGTTCGGACCACCCGGTCGTCACGCTCGGCGGCTCGCTGACCGACTGGGTCGGCGCGACACGCGAGATTATCAAGGGCGCCAGCCAGGACGAGCAGAACAGGCTGCTCCACGCCAACGCCCGGCACATCTACCGGCTCTAGCCCTGCTCGGACCCGCAGGCCTATTCGATCATGATATGGCGGATCTGCGTATAGTCGATCAGCGACTGCATGGAGAGATCGGACCCATAGCCGGAATTCTTCATGCCGCCATGGGGCATTTCCGTAGCCATGACGCCATGCGTGTTGACCCAGGTGACGCCATATTCGAGCGCATTGGCAATAGCCATGGCCTGGCTGCCGTTCCGCGACCACACCGATGAGCCCAGCCCGTATTCTGAGGCATTGGCCCAGTCCACCGCCTGTTGCTCATCGGCAAAGGGCGTGATGCTCAGCACCGGCCCGAACACTTCCTTCTGCACGATTTCCGCCTCGATAGGCGCAGCCACCAGCGTCGGCGCAAAGAAATAGCCCTCGGCCTCCGGCGCTGCCCCCTGCATCACCTCGAAACCCTCCTGCCGCGCCCGCGTGACGAAGCCGTCCACCCGCTCCAGCTGCCGCTGGCTGATCACCGGGCCGAACTCCACATCGTCCCGTTCGGGGCGGCCATAGACCAGCGTGCCCACCATGGCTTCCAGCCGGTCGGTCAGGCCCTGCACCACATCGGCATGGGCAAAGATGCGGCAAGCCGCGGTACAATCCTGGCCGGCATTGTAAAAGCTCGCCTCGCGCAGGGTTTCGACCAGCTTGTCCAGGTCGGCATCCGCGCACACGATCACCGGCGCCTTGCCGCCCAGTTCCAGATGTGTACGCTTGATCCTGTTGCCGGCTGCCGCCTGCAACACTGCCCGGCCGGTCCGCACATCGCCGGTCAGCGAGATCATCCGCACCAGATCATGCGAGATCAGCCTGTTTCCGACATCCGGGCCATTCCCACAGATCACGTTGACGACGCCCGCGGGCAGGATATCCGCAAAAATCTCGCTCAGCACCAGAAGGCTCAGCGGCGTCATTTCCGAAGGCTTGATGACCACCGCATTGCCCGCTGCAATCGCCGGCGCGATCTTCCAGGCCGCCATCAACAGCGGGTAGTTCCAGGGTGCGATCTGGGCGACGACGCCAATCGGATCGCGCCGCACCATGCTCACCCGGTTCGGCGAGCGATAATTGCCGGCCGCTGGTGCCGGCATGTTGCGGATCGCCGTACCGTAGAAGCGGAACACATCTGCCACATTGACCAGTTCGGCCGCCTTGACGAAGCGCAGCGGTTTGCCGGCATTGCGCGATTCCACCAAGGCCAACTGGTCGGCCCGCGCTTCAATGGCGTCGGCAATGGCCAAAAGGGCAGCGCTGCGCTCGCGCGGCGTGCGCTTCGACCAGTCGCGATAGGCGCTGTCCGCAGCGGTCACGGCAGCCTCGATCTGCGCATCGCTGGCCGAGGCCACTTCCGCCAGCGGCTTGCCCAGCGCTGGCTCGAAGGCAGTTTCCACCTGGCCCTCGCCGGCGACAAAAGCGCCATCGATAAACAGGCGCGTGTTCATCTCACCCATGCCAATTGTCTCCGCTCGTCCGGGCGCCCCTGCGCCACATCCGCAATCTTTCAGCACGGCCTCCCGCAACGCGTCAGCACCTGCTAGTCTGATGCTATGTCACACAAAAAGGGCGACGCACAGGCATGAGTTCCGATCCGACCGCAAACGAAGATATCGTCTCCTGGCTTGCGGATAACCCACAGATCGAAGTCCTGCACACCGCCGTATGTGATCTCAACGGCATCCTGCGCGGCAAGCGCATTCCCATCGATCAGGCGCAGCGCGTGGCCGAAAACGGCATCCGCATGCCCCTCTCCATTGTCGGGGTGGATGTCTGGGGGGAAGACATCATGGGCAATCCCATGGTCTTTTCGTCCGGCGATACCGACGGCATCTGCAGCCCCACCGGGCGCGGCGCCCTGCCCATCAACTGGACCACCCGCCCGAGCGCCATGATCCCGCTCTGGCTGTTCCAGGATGCGCGCACTCCCTTCCTCGGCGACCCGCGCCAGGCCCTCGCCCATGTGCTGCGCCGCTACGCCGAACTGGGACTCGAACCGGTCGTGGCGACCGAACTCGAATTCTATCTGGTCGACCCCGATCCGGACTCCGCCCAGCCCCCCATCTCCCCCTATACCGGCAAGCGCCTGGACTCCGATGCCATTCTCTCACTCGATGAGCTTGAGGATTTCGGCGAGTTCTTCCGGGACGTGTACCAGCAATGCCGGCAGCAGAACGTGCCCGCCGATACCGCGGTCGCGGAAAACGGCATCGGCCAGTTCGAGATCAATCTCCTGCACACCAACGGCCTCAAGGCCGCCGACGATGCGGTGCTGTTCAAGCGCATCGTCAAGGGCGTCGCGCGCAAGCATAATCTCGTCGCCACCTTCATGGCCAAGCCCTATGGCGCCCGCTCGGGCAATGGCTTCCATGTGCATTTCAGCCTCAACGACGCCGCCGGCAACAATGTCTTTGACGACGGCACCGAGAGCGGTTCGGAGGTGATGCATCATGCGGTCGGTGGCTTGCTCGCCGGCATGGCCGAAACCACCCTGCTCTTCGCGCCCCATTTCAATTCCTATCGCCGGTTGCGGCCCGACACCCACGCGCCCAGCGCCATATCCTGGGGTTACGAAAACCGCACCACCGCCGTGCGCATTCCCGGCGGCAATCCCAAGGCGCGGCGCATCGAACACCGCGTCTCGGGTGCCGACGCCAATCCCTATCTGGTGCTGGCCGGCATCCTCGGCGCCGCCCTGGTCGGCATCGAAGACCAGATCAAGCCGCCCAAGCCTTTCAAGGGCCGGGCCTATTCCGAGCGCCTGCCCAAACTGCCCGCCGACTGGGCATCCGCCGTGAACGCTTTCGAGGATGGGGACATGGTGCCGCGCATCTTCGACAATGCTCTGCAATCCATGTTCGTCGCCTGCAAGCGCCAGGAGATCGCCGGCTTTGCCTCCCAGGTCACCGACCTTGAATTCTCTGCCTATCTGGAGGCCATCTGATGGCTGACGCGTCCTATGCCGGAGACGGCGCCTATCCACCAAGCTATTACGCCGCCTCCCGCAACATCATCCGCCAGCCGGTGCGGCTCGAAGGCAGCGTCGAGGCAGACATCTGCGTGGTTGGCGCCGGCTATTCCGGCCTCTCGGCGGCCATCAGCCTTGCCGAACACGGCTTCAGGGTCGTGGTTGTCGAAGGCGCCGAAGTGGGTTGGGGCGCCTCGGGTCGCAATGGCGGCCAGGTCGTCAACGGCCTCAACGCCAGCCTGGGCACGATCCAGCGCCGCTATGGCCAGCAGACGGCCAACTTCGTCGGCGGCCTGCTGCAGGAAGGCGCGGGCATCATCTATGACCGCATTGAGCGTTATGGCATCCAGTGCGACCTCAGGCGCGGCAATATCTACGCGGCCTATACGCCCAAGCACATGGAAGAGCTTAAGGCCAAAAAGGACCTCTGGGCCTCCCATGGCATGAACGACCATGAACTGCTCGACAAGAACCAGATCCGCCAGCATATCGGCTCGACCGTCTATGAAGGCGGCATGATCGACCATTCGGGCGCCCATATGCACCCGCTCAATCTGGCCTTGGGGGAAGCGGCGGCCTTTGAAAGCCTTGGCGGCACCATTTTCGAGCACTCACCCGTCATCCGGGTCGAGCAGGACGCCTCCGGTGCCACGGTCCACGTGGCCGGGGGGCAGCTCCGCGCCAGGACTGCGCTGATCTGCGGCAATGCCTATCTGGGCAATGTCGTGCCCGAGCTGACCGCCCGCGTCATGCCCGTTTCCACCCAGATGATGGCGACCGAACCGCTCGGCGAAGACCGCGCCAACGCCCTTCTGCCCACCGGCATGTGCGTCGAGGATGTCCGCTATATTCTCGACTATTTCCGTCTCTCGGCCGATCATCGCCTGATTTTCGGCGGTGGGGTGGTCTATGGCGGCACCGATCCCGCCGACGTTGTCGCCAAGCTGAGGCCGAACCTCGACAAAGTCTTCCCTCAGCTGCGGGACGTGAAGATCGACTATGCCTGGAGCGGCAATTTCGCCCTCTCCTTCTCGCGCGTTCCGCAATTGGGCCGCTTGGGCAAGAACGTCTATTTCGCCCATGGCTATTCCGGCCACGGCGTCACCGGCTCGCACCTTTTCGGGCGCATCCTCTCCGAAGCCGTACGCGGTGACATGACCCGTTTTGACACCTTCGCCAGCCTGCCCTGGATCCCCTTCCCCGGCGGTCGTATGTTCCGCGCGCAATATTCCACGCTCGGCTCTTGGTGGTACGCACTCAAGGACAAGCTTGGGATTTAGAAGGCAGGATTGTAGTTGAAATAGAGCGGGTTTGAGAGCGCCACCATGTTCTGGCTCTGCGCCATGGAATTGGGCACTTCCGGATATGGCGCCTGCGGTCCTTCGATCTCCACCCGATAATAGTTGCGCTCGCCAATCCCTGGCGTATCGGTGAATTGCACGCTGCGCGTGTCCGCATCCGTCACCAGGCTGGCAAATGGGCTCCGGTTCTTGATCACCCGCACGGCATAATTGGCGCCGGCAATGCCGCCGCCCACCAGGCGCACCTCGAACCGCACCTCCCGCCCATCGGGTTTGACATTGTCGCCCATCATCATGTCCATCACCCCGTCCCCGTCCGTATCGGCATAGAGCTCGACCCGCGGATTATAGGGGTTGGAACTGACCGAGGCGCGCCCCTGTTCCAGGGCCTGCAGAATGGCCGGCTTGCTGCGCTCGGCGGCAAATATCCAGGTCGTCGGCGTGCCGACATAATTGGACGTGGCCTCCACGGTTTGCGGCACGATCTGGTCTGGCCGGTCGGGTACGCCATGATGGGCATCACTGCCCCCACGTGCCCCCAGCATGCGCCCGGATAGCAGCATGTCATCCCAGATGCGAACGCCGGGAATATTCTTGGGCCACACGCAGCCGTTCCAGATTTCAACCGAATCCGCCAGGTCGAAGGAAAAGCCGTAATGGTTCTTAGTGCTGGGATGGTTGGCCGACATATGCACCCCCAGTTCCTGCTTGAGCTTGAGCAGGTTCCAGTCCCGGTCATCGCGCGCATCGAAAACGCGCTGATGATCATAGGGGTCTGACGAGAGAATGTTGATATGCCCGCGCGGCGCCGTCAGTTCCGCGCCATAGAACAGCAACACGCTGTCAGACCGGAATTCCGGATCGGCCCAGGTGTGGTGGGCCACCGCCCCCATCACATGCACGTCGTGGTCGGTGATCGCGAGGTAGTCAAAACCCATGCGCTCGGCAAAGCCGATGATCTTGGACTGCGGATTATTCGTGGAATCGGTGCTGTGCCGGGAGTGCAGGTGCCAGTCGCCCTTGACCCATACCCCTTGCGAGAATGTTTCGGGGGCCGGCAACGTGTCGGGGAGCGGAGGGATCATCATCAGGTCTCCTGGGCCGTTGTGGTCAGGCAGTGAGCTTGAGCGTTACAATCTGGAACGGCGCAAAGCGCAGCGTTACCGCACCATCTGCGATAGTCAGTCGCTGTCCCTTTTGCTCGAGCAGGTTGACGATTTCGGCATTCGTGATACCGGCCGGAAGGTGCAGCACCGCTTCGTTCGCCCGGCCATGCGTCTCCCACAAGCGCACCACAATGCCCTCGCCGCTTTCGCTCTTCTTGAGTGCCTCGAGGGTGACGCCCTTGCCGTCGAGGCGAAGCGCTGAACCCGTATCCACCTGACCCTTTGCCGCACCCGCGACCAGTCTCAGGGGAAGGTTATAGGCCTCGGCGCGGCCGGGAATATCACTGTCCAGCAGGCCGTGATGCACGACCAGCGCATAGCGGAACCGGTGCTCGCCCTGATCCGCCATCGGCCAGGGATAGGTGGGCGATTTGAGCACAGTCAGCCGCAGGGTACTGCCCACGACGTCATAGCCATATTTGCAGTCATTGAGCATGGCCACGCCGAAATCGGGCTCGGACAGATCAACCCAGCGATGCATGACGGTTTCGAACCGGGCCTGGTCCCAGGATGTGTTGCGGTGGGCCGGCCGACGCACATGGCCGAACTGAATCTCCGCTGTACTCTCGCGTACCAGCAGGTCCAGCGGGAAGGCAGTTTTGACCAGCGTGTCATGCTCGTGCCAGTCGACATAGCTGTCGAAGCCGAGCTGGTCGCTGCCGGCCTCCAGTGAGACGACCTGCGCCAGTCGCGAGCCTTCATAGCGCCACTCGAACCTAATGGCCGCCCGATAGGGCCCGGTCTCCACCACCTCTGCCGAGACCAGCTCATCGATATCCCAGACCTGGTCCTCAAAGCTCTCATCGATATCCCAGGCATCGTATTCGACCGGCATGTCGCGATAGGCCTGGAAGCGGTTGGCAACTTCGCCTTGCGGGATCAGCTCGCGCTGACAGCGCTTGTCGACCAGGGAGACGATCCTGCCCTTGGCGTCGAACCTTGCCGCGATAAGGCTGTTCTCCAGCACCGAGGTCGAGACGTTCAGATCTGCCGAACCGGCAGCAGCGGCGCCTGCGGCAAGTTTCACCGGTGTCAGGGCCAGCGGTGCCAGATCGCGCACTGGCACACCCTGGCATGTGCTGCCGTCGGCCAGGTGTAAAGTTTGCGTCGCCAGGTCCGCGCCGCCCGTCGTGACTGTATGGGGCGCATCGGCTTCAATCTCGATCAAGCCATCCCGTAGCCGGCCCAGCGCATTGAACAGCGCGAACTCTCCCTGGGATACAAGGTTGCCCCCCAGCTCTGCCCGCAAGGTCTCGGCACGGCCGAAGAAGTCCGCATAGTCCCGGTCACTGTCATCGAAAACCGCCCCGATCGACGAACCGGGCAGGATGTCGTGGAACTGGTTGAGCAGCACGATCCGCCACAGCTCATGCAATTCGCGTGCTGGATAGGTCATGCCTGCCCGCTGCTCGGCCAGCACCGCCAGCGCCTCAATCTCGCGCAGGATCTGCTCAGCCCGCCGGTTGTTGCGCTTGTTCTTGGCCACCGAGGTCAGCGTGCCGCGGTGGTATTCGAGATAGAGTTCGCCCACCCAGGTGGGATAGTCCTGCGGCCGTTCGGCCATGCGCCCAAGCAGGCGCTCGAAGAACGGCCACATATGCTCGTGACGCACGGCGGGGCAACCGGGGATGCCCTGTTCCATGCGGCGGATGTTTTCGAGCATTTCGCGGGTGGGCCCGCCGCCGCCATCGCCATGGCCATAAACCAGGAACAACTCCTTGTTGAGGTCCTGCTGGCCATGGCGCCGCCAGGTCCCCATCACATGGGTCGGCTTGAGATCGGGGCAATAGGTGGTGCCGATGCTCTTGGAATCGTAATTCTGCGTGGTCAGGAAATAGGCCGCCACCGTGCTGCCATCGATGCCCTCCCAGTGGAAGGTCTCGTTGGGCATGCGATTGGTGTCGTTCCAGCTCAGCTTGTGGGTGATGAACACATCCACATCCGAGAGCTTCATCAATTGCGGCAATGCCGCCGAATAGCCGAAGGTGTCGGGCAGCCAGAAGATGCGTGGCGTGACCCCGAAAGTCTCCTGGTGATAGGCGATGCCATGCAGAATATGCCGGACGAAGCTCTCGCCATTGGTGATGTTGGCGTCCGGCTCCAGCCATAGCGCGCCCTCGATCTCGAACCGGCCCGTCTTGACCTGCCCCCGCAACCGCTCGAAGACTTCGGGATAATCCTCCGAGAGATAGTCCAGCAGCACACCCTGATTGTACATGAAGCGATAGTCCGGATATTGCTCCATCAGCGCCAGCGCCGTGGACATGGACCGCGCCATTTTCTGCCGCGTCTCGCGGATGCGCCACAGCCAGGCCACATCGATATGGGTGTGCCCGGTGACCGTGATCACCGGCTTTTCCTCGAAATCGGCCGCCGCATAAATTTCCGCGCCGATGGCCTCGGCCCGGCGGAGCGATGCCGCAAACCGCTCCGCATCGCCCGGCCGGAAATCGACCTCACGCAACGCCCGATCGACCCGGGTCAGAATAAAGTGCCGCCGCGGATCGTCTGCCGCCAGAAGCCGCGCGACATTGAGCGGCACGCTAAGGTCGTAGAACACCTTCTCGACGAGCGGATCATGCAACATCAACCCCATGGCCATGCCGTGCTGGCGCCGGTCCTCGATGGTCCCGGCCTCGAGCAGGATGTCAAAGACCTCTCCGGCCAGCCCGTCTTCACTCAGCAGCAATTCCTGGTGGTTGCCATCCACGCCCTGGGCAATCTTGCCGTTGACCCGCACCAGGCATTGCGGGTCCGACCGCCCCCGCGTATTGCCAAACTGCGCATCGACCTTGAGAAACACCCGTCGCCCCGCCGCCGCCTCCGGCAATTCAAAGCGTGTGGCAAACCAGAAATAGCTTTCCGGCTCCCCCCAGACGAGTTCCGGATCGACCGCCTGCCAGTTCGCCGGGTCCTGCCCGACAATCCTGCTCCGCTCTTCCGGCAGCCCCCGGCGGAACCGCAGCGGCAGGGTTGTATCCAGCCGCTGGAAAATCCGGCTCCGCAGCCGGGCGAGAAGATGATCGAGCTTTTCAATGCGCATCGTTGAATTCCGGACCGGCCCAAGGCCGTAGCTTGCGTGATGGTTCAGTCTCTTTAGCGCCGCAGGCGCCGCCTACAGCCTTTCGGTGGTGATCCTGGGGACCACGCCACCAAACGGCTCCTGTTCTTCTGCCTCTCCGACCAGCAATCCCCTGGACCAGTCAAGCCCGAGGCCCCGCGCGCCGGGCCGTTCCAGCACCAGCCTGTCGCCACCCTGGAAGCGCAGCACACAGCGGCCGACATAGGCTTTGAAGGTCATAAGGTCCTGGCCCTCAGCCACGATGACGGCCCAACCCTGCTCCCGCCCCTGCTGGCGATATTCAATACCGGCGCAGGGCCCGCTCTGCATGGCTTCGAGCGGCGACATGGCCTTGTAGGCCACCAGGCCCCCGCCCCCCTCGAGGATCAGTGTATCGCCATCGAGGTGGTGGACCAGCCCCGCCCGCGCAGCATAGACATGGGTGAAATCGAGCCGGGCTGACGCGCCCAGCCGATACAGCACCAGCGCCGCATTGCGATGCTGGCCAACGCGCGGCAGCACCCCATTGCCACCCCAATAGGACGGACGCTGCTGCCCCCAGGGGTCGTCTTCACCCGGATGGTTGAGCCAGCTCCGGGCCATGGGATGGCTGGCAAAGCGCAGATCGAGCACATGCTGCTGGTGGCCATAGCCACCCGCCTTGGCACCGCTATTGGTGGAAAGCTGCACATCGGCGGTCTTGTAGAGGCTGAGCAGGGCCGCCGGACCATAGCCCTGGCTATAACGGGCGAGCACCACTTCACCCGCGGCCGGTTCGGCATAGCGGGCCAATTCCGCCGGCGGCTCATAGGCGCCCGCAGCGAAAAGCGGCAGTGAGGCGACGCCCGTATTGAGCCAGCCCGATCCGAAGGCCACGGCCGCAAAAGGCGCCAGCTCCGTCAAGGGACCCGCCCGCAATTCCTTGTCATAGGCCCGCCCCATCGACCCGGCAGGAACGCCGGCCATCGTATGCAGCGCCACCATGGTGAAGATGCGGTCGCAGAGCACCTTTGCCCGCCCGGCAATGGGCTCCGGCGCCAGTTCCGCGAGCGCCAGGAGCCCGATGAAATCCACCGGGTAATAGGCCGCCGAGTTCCATTCGGCCAAGCCTTCCTCTTCAACCGAGGTCAGCCAGAGATCGAGCCGCCCGGCCGCAATTTCGGCCTGCTGGCGCCCCGTTCGGCCCGATGCCGTGAACCTCGCTTCCGGAAACGCCAGCCCGGCCAGAAGCTGGGACACATGGAAGCACAGCGCATGGTTCTCGCTCCAGAACCACATCACGTCATTGCCCGGTTCATCCACCCAATAGCGGAAATCGATCAGGGTCTGCCGGGTCTTCTCTGCCAGGTCAGCGGGAAAGTCACTGCCGTGCCGCATCCACGCCCAGAGCAGTGGCACCGAGACGAAATCGGCACAGTCGCGCCGCTCGGCAATGGTCAGCAGCGTCTCCTCGATGATCGGCCGCAACCGCGGATCATCGGCCCTGCCGGTTTCCAGCAGCGCCACGGCCGTGCCCATCCGGTTTTCGCCGTTGACCGCCGCATGCTCCAGTGCCCTCGCCTTGCGTGCGGCCAGAGTGTCGCCCAGCGATTTCGGCTCAAGCGTATGCAGGATCGGGCAACCAATACCGCGCGCGACGCGGCTGTCACCGGCCACGAAAGTCAACTCCAGATTGTGATAGCCCTGCGGCAGGTCCGTGCCCTTGCAGAGCGTGACCTCACGGGCCCCGCTCGGCAGGGGAACGGTCGTGTCGAGCAGGGTCGCGTGGGTATGCGAGGTCGAGGTGACGACAGCACGAATATCGATCGCCATGCCGGCAGGCGTATCGAAGACCAGCGTCACATCATCCCCCGCGGTGATCACATCGCCGCGTGTCCGCACCTGGCTGGAGAGCGATTTGAGCGTATCGACATTGCTGCCGAGCTTGGCGCCGGGCAGGAACACGTCGAGCTGCACATCGTCCAGCAGTACCAGTTCATAGAACCAGTTGATGTCCCGCTCGGCCATGTCCTCGGTCAGAACGACGATCTCGCTGCCCCCGGCCTTGAGCGGCAGATGCACCACGGTTTCTTCGGTGCTGTTGCGGGTATAGGGCTCGAACCGGCCGGCCAACGCGCCGTCCACCCAGATATGAACGCCCCCGCGGGTCGACAGGCGGAACGAACAATAGCGATCCTCCGGCGCCGCCACCCGGGTCCGGCACCAGCGCGCCAGGCGCGTCGGACGATGCCGGAACTGGCTGAACTCCACCCGGCGATTGCTGCCCGGCAAATAGAGGCTCTCGACTGCCCAGTCGGTGCGCAATTGCACGCTGCGCGTGGCCACCTCCTGCCAGGTTGCCACCCGGCATGGCAGGTCTCCGACATCAACGAAGCCGTTGATATACTTGTAGTTTTGCGGGTCGCGCGCCGGCGCGGCCTCGCCGGGAAAATAGCGTGCGTCAACAGCGGAAAGCTCCCATGCGTTCAGGCTGTCGCCACGGGCAATCCGCATCAATGGGGTCGTCATGAAAGGACTTTCAGTTCGCACTCATCAAAAAAAGGGCGCCGGCCCCCGGTAATGCAGCAGGTCTTCCAGCTGCTCCAGCAGGGCCGGCAGTTCTTCGGGAGAACGGATGGTATAGTCGGGATGTTCGCTGATATCGGCCGCCACATGGCTACGCAGGCTCGACCAGGCCATGAAGACCGAAATGATGCCGAGCGCCTTGGCGCCCTTGATATCACGCGACAGATTATTGCCCACCATGACGCAGCGCCAGCTGTCGGACCGGTCCAGGCCCACAGCCTCAAGGGCCGTATCGAACATGCGTGCATCGGGCTTGAGCGCACCGACATCCTCGGAAATCACATGGGCGTCGAACAGGTCCCACAATTGATGATGACCGAGCAGGTTCACAAAGCTCTGCCGCGGGCCGTCTGCCACCAGCACGAGGCGATAGCCCGCATCCTTGAGCGCGCGCATCGTCTCGGCCGCCCCCGGGATCAGCTCGCCACGCAGCACCACTTCACTGCCCGGCTCCTTCTCCTCGGTGCGCTCATCGACCAGCGTGTCGCCGCAATCCAGCAACACCGCCTTGAGGTGCGGCAGCTCGGCGCGCAAACGAGCCAGCTCGGCCTCGATCCGACGCGGAATGGCCGCCTCCCATGCCGGCCAGGGCATCAGGGATACCGGCTGGGCCAGCGGCACATAGTGGTGGCTTGGCGCAAAGGCGTCGCGCCGCATCTTGAGCCGGGCCAGACGATGGTCCTCGCCATTTGCCCGATAGACGCCCCGTTGCGCGAAAGGATTGCCCAGATGCACACCCTCCAGGCCCGCCAGCCGGCCACATAGCGCCGCCAGCTTCTTTCGGTCCCTCTCGCCCATCAGGTCCGGGCTCGCCCAATGGGCGTGTTTGCCCGCCTCGACATAGACGAGCGCGCGTCCGTCGCGCATCTCGGCCCGGCCTCCACCCGCATCCATCACCAGGCGTCCGCCATGGGCCGAGGCTTCAACCCGCACGATCTGACCGTCCGCGCCCGCATGCACCCATACATGCTCGAGGTCGTAGAGGTGCCCGATGTCCCAGTCATAATAGATCGCGTATTCGACCGTCACCGCCGCCGCGGGTTCGACCCAGAATTTGGATGACGGCGACTGCCCGGCCTCCCGGAAAACAGTATAGCCCATGGCCACCGGTCGATAGGGCTCGCGCGCGTCCAGCATCAGCTGGGGCGCCAGTTGCGCGGCCAGATCGAGCTCGGTGACCATTCTCATGCCATCGCCCCGACCAGCGACAATTCTTCCGCAAAGTGGCAACGGACCTGGCGTCCATCGGTCACTGTCCGCAGCGCCGGCACCTCGGTGGCGCACTTAGCCTGCGCATAGGGGCAGCGGGGGTGGAAGCTGCACCCCGGCGGCGGATTGGCCGCATTGGCGATCTCGCCCTTGAGCGGCACGCGCTTGCGCGTACGATTGCCGCGCGGGTCCGGCTGCGGCACCGCCGCCATCAGCGCCTCGGTATAGGGGTGCAGCGGCTTGGCGAAGAGCTGCGCTGTGGGGGCCACTTCCATCAGCCGGCCCAGATACATCACACCAACGCGATCCGAGATATGCTCGACCATGCCCAGGTCATGGGTGATGAACAGATAGGTCAGGCCGAACTTTTCCTGCAGGTCCTGCAGCAGGTTGATGTTCTGCGCAGCGACCGACACGTCCAGCGCCGACACCGCTTCGTCCGCTGCGATGAAGCTGGGATTGAGCGCCAGGGCGCGAGCGATGCCGATGCGCTGGCGCTGTCCACCGGAAAAGGCATGCGGATACCGGTTGAGGAATTCGGGGCGCAGCCCCACCACCTGCAACAGTTCTGCAACGCGGTCGCGGATTTCCGCCTGTGTACCCACGCCATGGATCACCATGGGCTCGCCCACCAGCTCAAGCAGCGTCATGCGCGGGTTGAGCGAGGAATACGGATCCTGGAAGATCATCTGCATCTCCCGGCGCATTGCCCGCATCTGCCGGTCAGTGAGACCGGACAGATCGACAACCGAACCATCCGCCTGGCGGAACAGGATCTGCCCCTCGGTCAGCGAATAGGCGCGCAGCATCAGCCGGGCGACGGTCGATTTGCCCGACCCCGACTCGCCCACCAGACCGAAGGTTTCGCCCTTGCGAATATCGAGCGACACGTCGTCGATCGCCTTGACGTCACCCACCTTCCGCCGCAACCAGCCGGCGGTGATCGGGAAATACTTTTTGAGGTTGCGGATCGAGATCAGCACATCGTCCGGCATCGCCGCAGCATTGGTCATGGCCTCAGACATGGGCGAGCTCCTGGGCAAAGCGGTCGGCAATATGGCAGCGCGACATCTGTCCATTGAAGCGCTTCTCGGGCGGGTCCTGCACCTCGCAAAGCCCGGTGATCGCGTGGCTGCAACGCGGGTTGAATGCGCAGCCGCTCGGCACGCTGAAGGGGTCAGGCACCATGCCCGGAATGGTCGGCAGGCGCCGTCCCTGGTCGACCCCCAGCCGCGGGATCGAGCGCAGCAGCGCCTGGGTATAGGGGTGCTTGGGCGCATAGAAGATGTCGTCGACGCTGGCCGTCTCGACAATGCGCCCCAGATACATCACCGAGACCCGATCGGCGATATCGGCCACCACCCCGAAATTGTGGGTAATGAAGATGATCGCCATGCCCAATTCCGATTGCAGGGACTTGAGCAAGTCCAGGATCTGCGCCTCGGTGGTCACGTCCAGCGCCGTCGTCGGCTCGTCCGCGATCAGCAGGCTTGGATCGCAGGAGATGGCCAGCGCGATCATCGCGCGCTGTCGCATGCCTCCGGAGAGCTGGTGGGGATAGGCATCCACCAGTTCCTTGGGACGCGGCAATTGCACCTTGGCCAGAAGGTCGATGGCCCGCTCCCGCGCAGCGGCCCGTCCCAACCCCATATGCAGCTGGATGGTCCGCATGATCTGGGTGCCGATGGTATGCACCGGCGACAGCGCCGTCATCGGCTCCTGGAAAATCATGCCGATATGATGGCCGCGCACCTGCCGGATAGCCCGGCTGTTCCGGGACAATTGGGAGAGCTCGAATTCCTCTCCAGTGCGTGGCCGGAACAGAATTTGCCCGCCCGCATCCACGGCCCGCTTGGGCAGCAGGCGCATGATGGCGCGCGCGGTAATCGATTTGCCCGAGCCGCTTTCCCCGACAATGCCGAGGACTTCGCCTTTGTCCACGTGATAGGACACGCCGTTGACGGCCTTCACCAGGCCCTCCCGCATGGGAAAGTGCACCTGGACATTGTCCAGTTCGAGCAACCGCGCCGGCGGCATGATTGAAGTGGTCATGGTCTTATTGCCCATAGGGATCGGCGGCATCGCGCAGGCCATCGCCCAGGAAGTTGAAGGCCAGCACGGTGAGCACCACCGCGATGCCCGGCGACAGCAGCCAGGGGGCCAGTGAAATCGAACGCAGGTTCTGCGCGTCCTGCAGCAACACGCCCCAGCTCACCACCGGCGGGCGCAGGCCCAGCCCCAGGAAGCTCAGCGCCGTCTCGCCCAGGATCATTTCCGGCACCGCCAAAGTCAGCGCCGCAATAATGTACGAGGTCATCGAGGGCAGCATGTGCTTGGTGATGATCCGGTATTCCGAGGCACCCGCCAGTCTTGCGGCCAGCACATAGTCCTCATTGCGGATGGCAAAGAACTGCCCGCGGACAACGCGTGCCAGGTGGGTCCAGCCAATCAGCGCCAGGATCAGCGTGATCAGCACATAGACAAAGATCGGGTCCCAGGCGATCGGCAGCGCCGCCGCAAGGCCCATCCACAGCGGAATGGTCGGAATGGAGCGGATGAACTCCATCAGCCGCTGGATTGAACTGTCGATCCAGCCTCCGAAATAGCCCGAGATCGACCCCAGGGTCAGCCCGAGCACAAAGGCAAAGGCCACGCCCACCAGACCGGCCGAAAGACTGACCCGGGCGCCATGCATCAGGCGGGAAAACACATCCCGGCCAAGATCGTCCGTGCCTAGCAGATTGATCTGGTTGCGCCGGTCATCGACGCCGAACAGATGGATATTGGACTGGAACAGGCCAAAGAAATTGTAATCATCGCCCGGCTGGAAGAGCCGGATGGGCAATACTTTCTCGGTATCCTCCACAAAGCTCACGCGCGCCGTTTCAGGATCGCGTTCTCTTGCCAGGCCATAGACGAACGGCCCCACGAACGCGCCTTCATGAAACAGATGGATGGAGGTCGGGGGCGCCAGTGTGCGCAGGCGCTGCACCTCGAAGGGGCTGTATGGAGCCACCATGTCGGCAAAGATCGCCGCCAGGATCAGCAGGCTCAGGAACCACAGCGAGATCATGGCCAGCGTATGCTTGGAGAAGCGCCGCCACACCAGCTGCCAAGGCTTTGCCGTATACAGGTCCTCTTTCTTGTCGTTGACGAGCTCGGGCGCGGTCATGGTCTGTTCGGTCATCGCATGTCCCCTTAGGCGTAGCGGATGCGCGGATCGAACCACGCAAGCAGGACGTCGGAAATCAGCGTACCGATCACGGTGAAGACGCTGAGCACGAGAATGAAGCTGCCGGCCAGATACATGTCCTGCATCTTGAGGGCCTGCAGCAGCAGCGGCCCGGTCGTGGGCAGGTTGAGCACCACCGCGGTGATGATGTCACCCGAGAACAGCGCCGGCAGCGCCCAGCCCACCGTGGAAATGAAGGGGTTGAGCGCCACGCGCACCGGATAGCCCCAGACCACGCGGCCCTCGCTCAGACCCTGCGCATAGGCGGTTTCCACATAGGGCTTGCCCAGCTCGTCCAGCATATTGGCGCGCATGACGCGGATGAGCCCGGCAGCGCCGCCCGTGGCCAGCACGACCAGGGGGATCCAGATGTGCTGAAGGAGGTCGATCACCTTGGCCACGCTCCATGGCGCCGATTGGAACTGCGGTGAAAACAGTCCGCCCACATTGAGGTTGAGATAGACAAAGCTGACCCACATCAGGATGAGCGCCAGGAGAAAATCAGGAACGCCCTTGCCCAGGAACCCGAAGACCGTGAACACATAGTCGAGCACGGAATATTGCCGTGTGGCCGAATAGACGCCCACGGGAATGGCGATGATCCAGGTGAAGACCAGGCTAAGGGTCGAGATGGCCAGGGTAATGGCCAGACGGTCCCAGATCAGTGACGAGACCGGCGCGTTCCACTGCAGCGAATAGCCGAAATCGCCGTGGAAGATGATGTTGCTGATCCAGCGCCAGTACTGGATCACCATGGGATCGTTGAGCCCGTATTGGGCCCGCATGGCCGCTTCCTGCGCCTCGGTGATGTACTCGCCCTGATGACGCAGTTCGGCTGCGTAGGCGGTGATGTAGTCACCCGGGGGCAGTTGGATGATCACAAAGGAAATGAACGAAATGAAGATTAGTGTCGGGATCGCCAATAGGGCGCGCCGGATAATAAAGGCGATCATGTTGCTGTTCCTCCGGGCCGGCCCGGGAAATTGGTCGGCCCACGTCACATGAATGGCCCGGGGCGGACAATACCGCCCCGGGCCGTGTCATTTTATTCCTGGTCGAGCCAGAACTGCTGGGTACGGGCGATGCCCACACCGCGGAAGATGTCGTCCTGAACCAGGTTGGGCACGAAGTTGTTCATGCGGTCCGAAACGATGTTCACCAGCACGCCCTCGCCATACACGCCGATGACATAGCCCTGATCCACGAAGGTCGCGATCATCTCATTGACGGCGGCGTCGGCCTCTTCCAGGCTCACGGCCTGCGAAGCCTTGTCCCAGTCGGCGTACATTTCGCGAATGGCGCTGCCTTCAGGCGGCTCCACACCGCTCTCACCATTGGTCTGGTACCACTTGAAGTACTCGGTGCCATAGGACTGGCTGCCCATCATCAGGCGCGGGTCGGCCGGCACATAGGTGAGGCGGTCGAACGGCATCCACTGGAGCTGGAAGTCGTTGTTGTCGCGATTATTGTCCCACTGCGTCCGGTCGATGACGCGCGGCAGCAGCTCGATGCCGACATCGGCGAACATGCCCGAGAGCAGTTCGAGCGTCTTGGCATTGGCCTGGTCGCTGGTCTCGATGGTGACGCTGAGGCGCTGCCCATCCGGGCGGAGACGGAAGCCGGCGCCGTCGCGTTCGGTCAGTCCCAAGCCATCAAGCAGGCTATCGGCCGTGTCCGGATCATAGTCCACCCAGTGGCTGGACAGATCGTCCTTGTGATAGGGCGAACCATTGACCGGCGCCACCGCAACCGCATTGGCAAGACCCGACTGGGTCAGCTCGATGATCGCCTCGCGATCAACCGAAAGCGACATGGCCTGGCGGAAGTCAGCGCTCTGGAACAGCTCCTGCAGCACTTCGTCCTTGACCGTCAGGTTCGGCACGATCGACCAGACGTTGGAGTCACGACCGGGCACGACCTCATAGTTTCCGCGCTCCTCGTTCTCCTTGTAGAACGTATAGTTATCCAGGTTCATGCCGCGGCCCTGCATGTCGATCTGGCCCTGCGCAACCATCAGGTTGAGCGTTTCCGGATCCTGGTACAGGCGGTGCTCGATGCGGTCGATATAGGGAAGCTGGTTCCCCTCCTGGTCCACCGCGTAATAATAGGGATTGCGGACCATGGTCACGACGTCGGCGGGTGCCGGCGTTTCAATCTTCCAGGCGGTCAGCACCGGCAGCTCGGGGTTGTTCCACCAGGCGGTCAGGACGCCCTTGGACCCCCAGAGCCCCTTCCAGTTCTCAACATTGTACTTGGCGGCCGCCGCAGCCAGCTCTTCTTCGCTGGCGTAGTTGTTATTGTACTGGCTCAGATAGTGCTTGGGGAAAAGGAAGCTGGGGCGGTCCAGGCTCGGCTCACCTGTCGAGTCCTTGGCCAGGATCTGCAGGAAGTACACATAGGGCTGGGCGAACTTGATCGTGAAGGTCCGCTCATCCTTGATTTCCAGCTCAAGCGGCTTGCCGCCAGGCGCAAAGGTCGGGTCGATATTGGGGACGATCTCGGTATTGAGGAAGACATCCTTGTACCAGAACTCGACGTCCTCAGTGGTCACCGGCATGCCATCGGACCACTTGAGGCCTTCCAGCAGCGTGAAGGTGAATTCGGTCGAATCCTCGTTGACGGAATAGCTTTCGATATAGCCCGGCTGCAGCACGGCATTGCCGTCGGCATCGGCCGTCCACTTCAGCACGCGCTCTTCCATCAGCTTGGTCGGCCCCCAGCGGTCGCCCGGACCGCTATAGGCGCGGTGCCAGGTGCCACCGTACTGGCCAACTTCGACGGCCTCGACCACAGTCGGGCTGGTCGGCAGCCGCTCGTCAACCGGCGGCAGCTCCCCCGCCTCGACCATTTCCGTGAGCATTGGTGCTTCCTGGAAGGCCCAGGCAGCTGCAGTCATTGCCGTGCTCGACAATGCCGCGATCGCGACAGACGCGATCCACTTCTTGGCGTTCATAGACGTCTTCCTCAGTTTGCGCGGCACGATGCACCCAGTCGGTGACAACGCCAACGCATGCTTTGCCCTGGAAGCGGCTGACATATCGTATGAAAGTATTTTCACGACGCCTTCCTCTCCCTCTCCTGCTTCGACACTTTGGCGTGCAATGCACCTTGCATTTCGTGCGCTTTATGCCGTTACATGCACCATCTTTGCGATAGATTGTTACATCCGCAAGACGAAAAAAATTGCATGAGGGCGAAAATGGGGCGCGATGTGGACTGGAACGAGGCAACTTCCATTCAAGATCGGCTGGAGATTCAAGGACATATGCCGGACCCCCCATCCGGACGGCGCCTAAACGGTAGGCGTGGAAAAAATTCTCCAAACGGTTACTTACGCACGGTAGTGGACACTTTGATGGCCTCCGCATCGCTCCAGCGACCCGCGTTGTCCCGGCGTGTCGGCCTGCCGATCCACGCCGTTTCGGACCTTCTGGCCGATCTGGAAAGCCGCGGCTTCGTCCAGGTCACCGGAGCCCATGGCGGCATGCCTGGACGCTCCCGGCTATCCTATGCCCTGCGTGCCGACGCGGCCCTGGCCATGGGCTTTGATATCGGCGGCACCAAGATCGCCTCTGCCCTCTGCGACATGCGCGGTAAGCTCCTGGCCGAACATACCGAGCCCACCAGCCGGAACGGCGCCGATGAGCTGGTCAGCCAGCTCGCCGCTATCGCTGATCGCTTGTGCAGCCAGTCAGGGCAACCACGCTTTCGCGTCCGCAACACTGTGATCGGCGTGCCGGCCGCGATCGACCAAAGTGGCCGCGCGAGCCTGGCCGGCAATCTTCCCGGCATTGAGGATGTGGACCTCCTCCCACCGCTTGCCCAAGCGCTGGGCGGCAGCGTCGTGCTCGACAATGACGTCAATCTCGCCCTTGTCGCCGAAGCCATGGGACATCCGCCAGATACCATGCAGAACACCGCTTTTGTCGCCTTGGGCACCGGCATTGGCGGAGCCCTCATGGTCCATGGCCAATTGTTGCGTGGCGCCCATGGTGGTGCCGGCGAAATGGGTTATCTGCCGCTCTGGCAGTCAGCCGGTAACGGCTGGACAACTCTGGAAGATCAGGTCGGCGAGGCCGGCATTCGCCGCCGCTATGTGGCAGCAGGCGGCTCAAGCCGGATGAGCGTGCAGGACATTTTCGCTGCCGCCCGTGCCGGCGAACAGGCGGCCCTCGACATTATCGAGGAGACCGCCGGCTTTGTGGCCCAGGGCGTCGTCAGCATTCTCTCGCTTCTCGATGTCGAGCTTCTGGTCTTCGGCGGTAGCATCGGGGCGCGTGAGGAACTCATCGAGCGGGTGCGCCACCATGTAAGCCGTGCCTGGCCGCGTCCCGTCACCATGCGCCGCAGCGAAACCGGCGGGCGGGCGGGTCTCCTGGGTGGGGTGGAGCTGGCGCGTCGTCATATGCTGTCCGGCCTCTTCGGCCCCGCATGACCGCCCCGGGCACTCACGGCCTCAAGGGCCTAGGGCAGCGCACGCACACTGCCTCGGATAGTGAGCTTGCAGCCCAGCTCCAACCGGTGGGCCGGCAAGGCAACACTGGCATTTGTGATGCGCTGCTCGAGCAGATGTAGCGCCGCCGCACCGATGTGGTCGAGCGGCACGCTCACCGTGGTGAGCGAGGGCGACGTGAACTCGCCCAGCGCGACCCCGTCAAAGCCGACAACCGAAACATCCTGCGGCATGGAAAAGCCCGCTTGGCGCAACGCAGTCAAAACCCCCAAAGCCAGGTTGTCCGCCGCGCAGAATATCGCCGTTATGCCGCCCAGCCCGTCATGTTTGGCGATCCAGCGCTGGATGGCAGCCGCGCCCATCTCAGGGAAATATCCCTCGGCAAGGTGCACATAGGCGGTTTCCAGCGACAAATTATTGGCTCGAAACGCATCAAGAAAACCATCACGCCGCCGGCGGACGGTGCTGCGGCCTTCCCAGGTCAGGTGCATGATGTTGCGATGCCCCTGCTTGATCAGCCAATTGGTCACATAGCGCGCCGCGAAGCGATTGCCCGGCGTGACACTGTCGATCTGCATTTCATGGTCTTCGCCGTTCATCAGCACGGCCGGGATGCCTGAACCGGCAATTTCCTGCAACAGTTCGGGGCGATCATCAGCGAGCAGCAATATGCCGTCGACCTTTGCGGCCTTGGCCTGCGCGACCAGTTCGGCCCCGCTGAGGCCGGGCTTGTCCACTTCCACCGGTACAATCTGGATCGAGCGCCGCTCACAGTCCCGCATCAGCCGGCTGAGCAGCGTCCAGGAAAACAGATTGGCCTGGTTGTGCGGCAGCGTATCGCTGGGCACCGCGAGCATGACGCTGCGCAACACCGCGATGGCGGCCTTTTCGCGGCGCTTGGCCAAATACCCCAGCGTGCTGGCGGCATCCAACACGCGCTCGCGTACTTCCGCCGAAATCGGTGCCGTTCCGTTCAGCACGTGCGACACGGTCGATGTCGCCACCTCCGCCTTGTCGGCGATGTCTTTGATTCCGACCTTTCGCGGTATCTGCTCCATCACTCCTGGTCTCCGCCAGACCGGCATCCGCCGGTTTCCCCCAAACCCTGTCGCCACGCTTGCCTGGAACACTGCATATCCGCAAGCGCGCCCAAAGGGAAATCACGCCATCGGCTGCCCCTGCGCCGCACATTTGCCTGCGGGCCGCGACTTTGACACCGCCTCTCCCAGGCGGCCGGCAAAAGAACCCTTGAGCCTCCCTTCCGCCGGCACCGATCCTATTCGTCGCCGGAACCGTCCGCCAGTTGCCCCAGCTTGACCTGGGTCAGCAGGCTCAGCTCGTCATAAACGGTCCACTCGTCAGCGATTCTGCCGTTCTTCCAGTGATAATGGCTCATGCCCATCACCTGCACCCGCTTGCCGGTCGGATCGCCCAGCGTGCCCAATATGCCATAGCCGAGGTGATGTCCTTCCATGATCCAGCGCACGGCAACCTTGGTGCCACCCTCTTCGCAGGGGTTGGACGCCACGTGCTGGATTTCATAGGAGGCGTCGGGCAGCGAGCCGATCAGGCCAAGATGCTGGTGGATGATAGCCGCATGGCCATAAAGCTCCTTCATCAGCGGTCCGTGATACTGGGCGTTCGGAGCGTAGTCCTGGGCAATGCGGCCGAACATGCGCTTGGTGAAGACCTCATGCAGCATCTCGATGGTCTGGGCTTCCACATCATTGTGGGCCAGTGAGGTATCAGCCTTTTCCGCTGGCGGCGTCTGGCCGACAAAGCGGCGGTTCTCGCCGATATCGAGCGAAGTCAGGCCTGCATCAAACTTGGCCTTGGCCGTCTTCATGGCGAAATGGTGCGGATCGAGACCAAGCTGCTGGATGATGGCCATGGTGTCGGCCACCACCCATTCGCGGTAGATCTTGTTCTGGAAGATCATGCAGTCGGCAATGGTACGGCTGACAAAGGGTTTTCCGGTCGGCGGCCCGAAATGGCCGTATTGGGTGTGCCGGCCTGAGCCGGTCACCAGATGGCTGGTAAAGAACCCATCCTTGTCATTGCCGTTCCAGATGACCTGCGTGCCCATGCCCCGGCGCTCGGGAAAGCTCACCAGCCGCTGGATGGTGTCGCGCACAATGTCTTCGCGATTATAGATCGTGCCGGTGGTGCCATAGAGCACGCAATTGTGGGTGTAGTGGGTGTAGATCAGCCCGATATCGCGCTCGTCCCAGATCCTGTGGGTACAGCGGATGATGTAATCAACAATGTCGGTGTAGATGTCATCAAACCCGTCCAGCGACTGGCCGCGCGGGCGATCGGTGGGTGCCAGGTCGACATAGTCGTGACGCTCGACCTGCAGCACCTCTTCCTTGCGGGAGGTTGGGCTCACGCCCTTGCCCTTGTTGGTGCTGTCACTCTCGCTCATCGTGGCTCCTTGGTCTGCTGCCGGCATGGCATTGTGGTCGTTGTTGGGGCCGCTCAGCCAGGCACGCATATGACGCGCCACTGCAGCGGGATTTTCAAGCGGGGCGAAGTGCCCGGCCTTGGGAATGGTGAAGAAACGCGCTCCGGCAATGCCGGCGAACAATTCCTCATGGGCGTCCAGCGGGCAGATTTGCTCGTCCGCCCCCGCCAGGATCAGCACCGGTACGGCGATGGCTCCCAACCGGGGGCGGCTGTCGGCGCGGTTGATGGCCACGTCCGATTGCGCGGCCAGCACCGCCGCTCCGGCGTCGCGCGCCATGGCGATGATTGCGGCCTTCAACTCGGGATTTCCGGCATTGCGTGGCGACACCAGCTTTTCCCATGCATCAAGGATATAGCCCGCCATGCCCTCGATCCTGGCCTTCTCGACCGCCTTGCGCCGAACCTCAGCATTGGCCTGGGGGTCGGGGCGCGGAGTCGTATCGATCAGGGCCAGCCGCTCAATCCGCTCCGGTGCCTGCGCCATCATTTCCAGCGCCACGATGCCGCCCAGCGAGAACCCGGCGAGCGCAAAACGATCCGGCGCGGACTCAAGAATACGCGCCGCCAGTTCCGGCGCCGTCGAGGCGCCTGTCATCGCCATCACCCGCATGTCTGGGTAGTCCAGCTGCGCCATCAGGGGCGCAAACAGGCGCTCGTCGCAAACCGTGCCGGGCAAGAGCAGCAGCGGCACGATCGAGGCGTGCCGGTCACTCTTTGCCAACTGGGTCGTCACATGCGTGTTCATGTCACCGGCGCGTGCCCCCGACGAAAGATCGAGGCTCGTTTCACCAAAAAACTCTGGCAAATTTTGAATACGTATGCAAGATCGAAAGTGAGAGCTGTCGAGACGCCGGACGCCGTTCAGAATGCGTTCATTATCGATAGCCTGGACCTGCTCCTGGAGTACGCAATGACCGATCCCGTTTCCGCGCCTTTCCCCGGTGTCACCTATGTCAAGGCGCCCGAGCGCTCCTCAATAAGCGACAACGCACCGGTCGAAGCCCTGGTCAGCGAGATCATCGCCAATGTCCGCGCCCATGGTGACAAGGCGGTCAGGGACTACTCCGCCCGCTTCGACAAGGCGGACCTCGACGTCTTCGAAGTCACTGATTCTGAACGGCAAACTGCTCTGGCTGAGCTTGATCCGCAGACCCGCAAGGACACCGAATTTGCCATCGATAACGTCCGCAAATTCGCCCAGGCGCAGCTTTCAACCATCTTGCCGCTCGAGGTCGAGATCCTGCCCGGCGTCCATATGGGTCATCGCGTCATCCCCATCGAGCGGGTCGGCTGCTATGTCCCCGGCGGCCGCTATCCCCTTCTATCTGCTCCCATAATGACCATCGTCCCCGCCAAAGTTGCCGGCGTCGACGAGGTCATCGCCTGCCTCCCGCCCAATGCCCACAAGGCCATGATCGCCGGCTGCCATCTGTCTGGCGCAGATAGGATTTTCCGCATCGGCGGGGCCCAGGCCATCGCCGCCATGGCCTATGGCACCGAGACGGTCCCTGCCGTCAACAAGATCGTCGGCCCCGGCAATGCCTTCGTCAACGAGGCCAAGCGCCAAGTCTTCGGCCCCGTCGGCATCGACCAACTCGCTGGCCCGTCTGAGATTTTCGTCGTCGCGGATAAGACCGGCGATGCCGAAATGATCGCCACCGACCTCCTTGCCCAGGCCGAGCACGACATCCGTACCCGCGTTGGCCTCATCACCACCGACCAGGCTCTGGCCGAAGCCACGCTGATCGAAGTCGATAAGCAGCTCGAAACCCTCTCGACCGCCAACACCGCCCGCGAAGCCTGGATCAACTATGGCGAGATCACCGTCTGCGACACTGAAGAGGCGATGATCGCCTATTCCGACCTCATCGCCGCCGAACACCTGCAGGTCCACACTGCCGACTCCCATGCCTTTGCCAAAAAGCTGAGGAATTACGGGAGCTTGTTCATCGGCGAACTGGCCAGCGTGGTCTATTCCGACAAGTGCTCCGGCACCAATCATACGCTCCCCACCATGGGCGCCGGCCGCTATACCGGCGGCCTCTGGGTCGGCGCCTATGTCAAGATCGCCACCCACCAATGGCTGAGCGAGGAAGGCGTCAAGCAGGTCGCCCCGCCGGCAGCCCGCCAATCCGCCAGCGAAGGCCTCGAAGGCCATCGCCGCGCCGCCCAACTGCGGCTGGATCGCATGCAGATCAAGAAGAGCGCGTAACGAAAGGGCCGGTGGAAACACCGGCCCATGTCATTTCTCGTAACCTATTGCGCTAGCTGACCTTATCCGCCTTGGCCCAGGCAGCCCGCAGCTTTTCGACCGTAAACCCGGGTGCCCGCGCCGCCGACAATATCGGCACTTCCTTGCGCATCACCACGTCGATGGCCCAGGCCATGCGCTCGATATGCTCCGCCGGAATGACGACGGCGCCATGCCGGTCGGCATGGATGAGATCGCCCGGCCGCACGCTCATACCGAACACCGTCACCGGGCAATCCAGTTCCGTCACATGCACGAAGGCGTGGCTGGGCCCCACGGCCCCCGCAATCACCTGATAGCCCTCGTCCAGCATGCCCAGGTCACGCAACACACCATTGGTCAGCGTTCCGGCAACACCGAGGCCCTTGTGCTGGGCGACCTGCACTTCGCCCCAGAAACCACCGATGACATGGGGCCAATCGGTGTCCTCGATCACCGCCACATTCGGCCCCTCGCCCGCCGAAACATATTCATAATACTGCATCCGCAGCGCCCGCACTTCGGCCGCCGGCTTCTGCGCCGGCGACGAGGCCCGTATCTTGGCTGTACGAGCAAATCCTACCACCGGCGGCAGGCTTGGATCGGCGCAGACCACCGGAAACTTGGTGAACCCCTCCGCCGTCCGCCCACCCATGACATGCTCCAGCGCATTGCACACAGTCGGCGTATCAGCCTGGCGCAGTGCGGCAAGCGTCTGCGGCGAAATGGTGGGATTGGGTCTCTTTTCCGTCACCTCGCGCTACTCCGCCGCCTGCGCTGCCGCAAACACCGGCGCTGCCGGCGACGCCGCACCACGAATGACGAAGGCGATGGCGTCGGCCGAAGCCGGATTGCGGAAGCCATGCATCAGCCCGACGGGCACGGTCAGTGTATCGCCGGCCCCCATGATCAGCCTGCCGCCATCCCAGGAAAATTCCAGCGTGCCGGACTGGACGAAGATCACCTCCTGCTCGGCGCGTGCATGGGCCGGAATGGTTGCACCCGTCTCGAGCTTGAGGCGGCGCAAGGTAAAGTCGTGCTTCCAGTGCCCGATGATCGGCCCGGCCTTGATGCCGTCCTGGCCGTCAATGTCGCCGATGACGCCCGCTTCCTCTACGCCCGGACCCGCCAGCGGCGAGTTGGGATCACCCTTTATGTCCCTGGACTTGATGGCATATTTGGCCAGTTCGGCCATGGGTGGAGTCGCCAGTTCCTTGAGCTTTTCGGCACTCGGGGGCTGCTCCAGTTCGGCGCCTTCTGGCACCTTCTCGCCCAGGGTCGTGTCGATCAGCTTGCCGCCCTTGAGCAGTTTCAGGCCAAAATCCTCGGCCATCTTGAAGACGCTGGGCGCCCAGACCACCTTGCCGGGGTCGTCATGGCCAAGCACCACGAAGAGGAAGCCCGTGCCCTCGTCGAGCTTTTCAAAGCCGCGGAACATGTGCGTCGGCACGGTCGCCACATCGCCCGGTTCAACATCGATATAGCCGTCGCTCTTGTCCGGACCAAAGACAAAGCGCCACTTGCCGGTATGCACCACGAAGGTCTCGGCGGTGAGATGGCTGTGCTGGGAATTGGTGCAACCATAAGGCTGGCGCGCCGCACCGACATTGAAGCCGTGGGCCTCGGGGATATGCACCACCTGTGCCGGGTTCTCCGACACGCCCGGCCCGATGATGGTGAAATTCTCCTTGCGGTCCGAACCCGGCGTGCGGGCGTCGATGAAGGCGTTGCGCAGCCCCTTCAGGTCTGCATAGCGCACCAGGCGCCTTTCCATTTCGGCTTGGGTCCAGGTCTTCTGGGTCATGATTTATCCCCTTTCGCGAGGCAGGATAGCATTTTTGCATTCGTATGCAATATGGGTTTCAGATGTGGCAAAGCGATGTTCTTTTCATGCATTTTCGTCAGGCTTTGCTGGGTTTGTAGATGCGCCGGCCGTCGGCTTCGACGATGCCGGTCTTGGGCAGGCGCGCGGAGGTCCGCACCACCAGTTCGCCGTTGAGGATGCGGTGCTCGGCTTCGATTTCGCCGGAAGCGATCTGCCCCATCAGCATGCCCACCGTGGCTTCCACCATGCGCTTGAGCGGCTGGCTCATGGTCGTGATGCCATAGGAGGTCCAACGGGCCGGGCCGACATCGTCATAGCCGACAATGGAGAGGTCCTCTGGAATATTGAGCCCGAATTCGTAGCGGGCCACATCCATCACCGCGACGGCCATATGGTCGTTGGCGACAAAGATCGCATCTGGCCTGTCAGACCGGCCCAGCATCTGCCGCACCGCCACTTCGGCTTCGGTCCGGTTGTAGTTGCCCACGCCAACGACAATATCGTCGTGGCCCGCCGCCGCCAGAGCCTCCCGGTAGCCGGCGAAGCGATCGCGATTGGTGGAGGAGCTTTCGATGCCCGAGATGTATCCGAAGCGCTTGTGACCGCCCGCGAGCAGGAACTCGGCGATCCGCCGGCCCCCTTCGCGGTTGCTGGTGGTGACGCTGGAGACCGCGTCGCGCTCGGTGGTTCGGTTGAACAGCACCACCGGAATTCCCGCCGTGGCACACTCTTCGGAGAGGTGCGAAGACAGGGTCGTCGAAGCCAGAATGATGCCGTCGACCCTATATTGCATCAACTGGTCGAACACTGGATCGCTATCGCGATCCATCTGTCCGGTAAACAGGAGCAGGCGATAATTCTCCTTGGCCAACAGCCGGCCAAGTTCCTCAAGCACGTCCGGATAGAACAGATTTTCGAGATAAGCCATCACGACCGCAATGATGCGGGAGCGATTGGTGATCAGTGATCGTGCAATGGCATTGGGCCGGTAGCCCAGTTCCTTGGCTGCATCCATGACCTTGGCGCGGGTCTTGGGGGAGATAGAGGCGCCGGGGGTAAATGTGCGGGAGACTGCGGACTGCGAGACACCGGCGCGCCGCGCAACTTCCGACGAGGTCACTCCCGGCTTTTTTACTCCGCTGTCCATCCGCCATCCACCAGGAGGGCGGTGCCGGTAATCAGCGCCGCCGCGTCGGAAGCCAGAAATACGATCGGCCCCATGATATCCTCCACCCGCCCGAGCCGCCCCAGTTTGATCTTGGACAAGACCCAGGCACGGAAATCGGGGTCGCTGAGGTTCTTGGCCGTCAATTCGGTCTCGATAAAGGTCGGGCAGACCGTATTGACCCGAATATTGCTGGCCCCGAGCTCAATGGCCAAGGCTTTTGTCAGACCTTCAACAGCATGTTTGCTGGCCGCATAGACGGCGCGGTCAGGCCCGCCGACATGGCCCATTTGCGAGGAGACGTTGATGACCGACCCGCCCAGTCCCGCTGCCTGCAATTTGCCGACCACTGCCTGGGTGACAAAAAGCGTAGCGGCAAGATTAAGCTGCATGACGGCCTGATAGTCCGCAGGCGTGATCATGGCGAGATTGCTGTGCCGCCCAGTCCCGGCCGAATTGACGAGGATGTCGAAAGGCGCGCTGTCCTCGACGAAGGCTTTGACGCCGTCCAAATCGGTTATGTCGAGCGCCACGCCCTCCACCGCATGTCCCGCCGCGGCCATCTCGTTGACTACCTTCTCCACATCCGCGGCCGTCCGCGCCGCCACTGTGACATGGGCGCCGGCCTCCGCCAGTGCCACCGAAGCCCCCAACCCGATGCCCCGCGTGCCACCGGTCACCAGGGCGCGCCTGCCGTCGAGGCGAAAGCTGGGGGTCTTGGGCAGGGTCATGTTAGTGATCGCTTTTTCTGGCCGGGGTCGCAGCCGTACCATAGGGCACGTTGCGGCGGCCATAGCGCCGAACGCGAATATTGGCCTGTTCGGCATGGCCGACAAAGCCTTCGAGCATGGAGAGCCGCGAACCATACTCACCGATCATCGCCGAAGCAGCGTCGGTGCTGACGCTTTGCCAAGTGCAGGTCTTGAGGAATTTGCCCACCCATAGCCCGCCGGTATAGCGCGCTGCCTTCATGGTCGGGAGGGTGTGGTTCGTGCCGATCACCTTGTCGCCATAGGCCACATTGGTGCGTGGGCCCAGGAACAGAGCGCCGAAATTGGTCATGTTGTCCCGGAACCACATATCGCGGTCGGTCATCACCTGCACATGCTCGGACGCGATGCGGTCAGCCTCGACCAGCATCTCCTCGTAGCTCTCGCAGACAATGATTTCGCCATAGTCCTCCCAGGATTTCCGCGCCAGATCGGCTGTGGGAAGAATGTCGAGCAGGCGCTCGATCTCGGCCATGGTGTCGCGGGCCAGTTTCTCCGAATTGGTCAGCAGGATAGCGGGCGAATTGGGGCCGTGCTCGGCCTGTCCGAGCAGGTCCGTGGCGCATAGCTCGCCATCCACGGTTTCGTCGGCGATCACCAGCGTCTCGGTCGGACCGGCAAAGAGGTCGATGCCGACGCGCCCATAAAGCTGCCGCTTGGCCTCAGCCACAAAAGCGTTCCCGGGTCCCACCAGCATATCGACCGGCTCAATGCTTTCGGTGCCGATGGCCATGGCGCCAATCGCCTGAATGCCGCCCAGCACATAGATTTCGTCGGCCCCTGCCATGGCCTGCGCAGCAACGATCGCCGTCGCCGGCTTGCCATTGAAGGGGGGCGCGCAGGTGATGACACGCGGACAGCCAGCCACCTTGGCAGTCAGAACCGACATATGCGCCGAAGCAAGCAGCGGATATTTGCCGCCCGGCACATAGCAACCCACGGCATTGATGGGCACATGCCGGTGCCCCAGCGTCACGCCCGGCAGGGTCTCGACGCTGAGCTCGAGCATCGTGTCCTTCTGCTTTTGCGCAAAATTGCGCACCTGGGTCTGGGCAAATTCGATATCGGCGAGATCCTGGTCAGTCAGCTGCGCCTTGCAGGCGTCGATTTCCGCCGGGCTTAGCCGGAAGTCGTTGCGGTCCCATTTGTCGAACTTGAGCGAGAGCTCGCGCACCGCCTCGTCACCGCGCTTTTCGATATCGGCCAGGATGGTTTCAACGGTTGCCCGGACTTGACGATCCGCCTCCGCCCGCTCTTCGACATCCTTACCGCGCTTCAGCCAGATTGGCATGGGTGGCTCCCCTCGATAGTGTTTTCAAGAAGCCGCATACGTATGCAGCAAATAGTTCCAAAGCGCGTTTGAACGCGAGGTTTGGCCGCATCATCGCGGCACGGGTGGTCTTTGCAGGCTGGTGTCGGTGGCCCGCTCATAGGCGTGGCCGACTTGGACGATCCGGGCTTCATCGTGATGCCGTCCGATGATCTGCATGCCGATGGGCAGGCCTTGGTGAAACCCGATCGGCACCGCCAGCACCGGGTGGCCGGACACGTTGAAGCCGATGGTGCGCATGGGCGTCCACACGGCTTCTTTCTCGAAGGGCGCAACGGGCAAGGCCGTGGTCAGCGCGCCCACGGTAATCAGCACGTCGTGCCGGTCCAGCAGCCCATCGACGGTGGCTCGGAAGGCCTCGCCAGCATCACGCGCCCTGGTCACTTCGGCGTCTGTGAGCGCCAGGCCGGCCGCCAGACTGAGATAGGCGCGGCGCCCATAGGCCTCGGGGTTATCACGCAGACCATCGGCATGCAGCCTGAAGCTTTCCGCATGCAGTATCGCCGCCACCGCCACTTCCACACCCGCATAGTCGGGCATCTCCACTTCGTTTACCACAGCGCCAAGCTGCGACAGCACCGATATGGCGGTGTCGATTGCCGCGGCGACTTCGGGCATGGCCTGGGGATCGTGCACAAACCAGTTGCGGGCATAGCCGACCCGTAAGCCGGATAGGGCTTCCCCGATGCGCGAACACGCCGCTTGCTGGCCCACCCGACCACCGAGGACATCCAGGGTCAGCGCGGCCTCGGCGACAGTTGCGCTGACCGTACCGACATGATCGAGGCTGGGTGCCAGGTCGAGTACGCCATGGGTCGACACAGTGCCATAGGTGGGCTTGAGACCCACAGTGCCGCAGTAGAAGCTCGGCCCGCGCACCGAGCCGCCGGTATCGGTGCCGATCGAAGTGCGGATCAACCCGCCGGCAACGGCAGCGGCGCAGCCCGAGGAGGAGCCGCCGGTAATATGCTCGGGATTCCAGGGATTTCGTGCCGGCGGAAACAGCCCGTTCTTGTCCGGTCCGACCGTGGCCCATTCATAGGTCGCGAGCTTGCCGATAATGATGGCACCCGCCTCGCGCAGGCGGTGAACCACCTCGGCGTCGTTCTTGGCAGTTACATCGGCCCGGCCCGGCGCATTGGCCGTCGTGGGCACGCCTGCGACATCGATCAGGTCTTTGATGCCCACGGGGATGCCATGGAGTGGCCCACGGTCCAGACCTTCGGCGAGTTCGCTGTCTGCTTGCGCGGCCTCCGCCAGCGCACTTTCTTCCAGCACACGATAGAAACTGAGATAGACCGGGTCCCGCGCAGCAATGCGGGCCAATGTGGCGCGCGTCAATTCGAGTGCGGAGAGCCGCCCTTCGCGAAGGCGCGCACCCAGCGCGAATATGTCGAGATCACAGATGGCCTCGTCAGGCCGGGCAAGACCTTGCGGATGCTCCTGGGCAGCGAGCCCGTCATGCATCCACGCAGCAAGCTTTTCCACACCCGCTGCCTCGTCCGCAGTCAGCCTCAACCCCGCCGCCTCTAGCGCGGCCTTGAACCGATCATCAAATGCGCCGTCCCGCGCCATGGTTCAGGCCTCGATCCGCGCGCCGCTGGCATTGTCGAACAGATGGCAAGCCGAAGCCGGGATCGCAATGCGGGCCATGTCGCCAATCTCGGCGCGATAGTCCTTGCCCACCTTGATGGAAACCAGCTCCCCTGCCACGCGCATGGAAAGCATGGTGGCCTCGCCCAGCAGTTCAACCGAATAGATCGGCGCTTCAATCTGGCCATTGGCTTCGGCCAGGGTCGCGTCCTCGGCCCGGAACCCGAGCGTGACAGCGCCGCTTGCAGTCCCCGGCAGCCCTTTGATCCGAATGCCCTGGCTGGTGAAGACACCATCCTTCACTTCGCCGCTGACAAGGTTCATGGCCGGCGAACCGATGAAGCTCGCGACAAATGTATTGGCGGGGCGGTCGTAGATCTCCATCGGCGTGCCGACCTGCTGCACCACGCCCTTGTTCATCACCACCACGCGGTCGGCCAGGGTCATGGCCTCGATCTGATCATGCGTCACATAGATCGTGGTAGTCTTGAGCGCGTGGTGCAGGTTCTTGATCTGGGCGCGGGTCGAGACGCGCAGCTTGGCATCGAGGTTGGAGAGGGGCTCGTCCATCAGAAACGCATTGGGCTCGCGCACGATCGCCCGGGCCAGCGCCACGCGCTGCCGCTGCCCGCCCGAAAGTGCCGCCGGCCGTCGCTCCAGGAACGGCTCCAGCTCCACCATCGCCGCCGCCTTCATGACCCGTTCATTATGCTGGTCCTGGGGTATCTTCCGGACCTTGAGCGGGAAACGAATGTTCTCGTAGACCGTCATGTTCGGATAGAGCCCGTAGCTCTGGAACACCATGGAAATATCGCGGTCCTTGGGCTCAAGCTTGTTGACGAGCCGGTCGCCGATCCAGATTTCGCCTTCGGTGATTTCCTCCAACCCCGCGATCATGCGCATGGTCGTCGTCTTGCCGCACCCCGAAGGTCCCAGCAAAACCAGGAATTCCTGGTCGGCAATGTCGAGGTTGAAATTGTCGACGCCGACAAATTTGTTCCAGCGCTTGGAGACGTTCTTGAGACGGATCTGGGCCATGGGATCAGCCTTTCACTGCGCCGGCGGTCAGGCCGCTGACGATCTGGCGTTGGAAGAAGAGCACGAGAATGAAGAGCGGCGCGGTGGCCGAGACCACGGCGGCCACGGCATACATCACATTGCCCGTCTCCTGGATGGAGCCCAGGAAGCTCGAAATCTTGGGCACCATGGTCTGGTTGTCGGCGCTCAGCAACATGGCCGTCACGGCGAAGTCATTGTAGCCCAGCAGGAAACTGAAGAGCCCCGTCGTCACCACGCCCGGCCACATGACCGGCATGATCACCAGCCTGAAGGCCTGGAAACGGGTACAGCCATCCACCATGGCGCTTTCGTCGAGATCCTTGGGGATCGAGAGGAAGAAGGAGTGCAGCATCCAGAGCGTGAAGGGCTGGTTGATCGCCACCAGCACGATGATGGAGGTGGGCAGCACGCCCCAGATATTGAGCTGGAAGAACGGCAGAAGATATCCCGAGACCAGCGTAATATGCGGCATGGCCCGGAACACCAGCGCCGCGATCAATATCCAGAAGGCGTAATTGCGGCCCGAGCGCGCCAGCGCGTAGCCGCCCAGTGTGCCAAGAGTAAGGGAAATGGCGGTGACGCAGATCGTGACGATCACGGTATTGAACGCGGCCCGCCAGAAGTCACGGGTAATCCAGGCACCGTAATATCCGGCGCCGGTGAAGGCCTCGCCGGTCTGGCGGATGGTGGCGGTACCGAAAATCGCATTCCACCAGCTCTCGCGAGAGAAGAAATCCGCCTCAACCTTGAACGATCCCCAGACCGTCCAAAGGAACGGCACCGCGGCCAGGATCACCCAGAAGACGATGAAGCCATAAATTAGCGTGTTGAGCAGTACGGGGCGCTTGTGGGCCATTGCTTCGGACATGATCACACCGCCTTGTGCTTGAATTCACGCCAGGTGCGCACCAGCACCGGCGAAAGCAGGATGACGACCCCGATAATTGTCAGCACCGAGGTGGCTCCGGCCGAGCCGAACTGCTGCGCGTCCCCGCTCAGATCGTTATAGATCAGCCAGCTCAGGGAGGTGGCATTGGCTTCGGCCGAGAACCCCACAATGGGTTCAAAGACGCGGAAATTGTCCATCAGCTGCACCAGCGCCACGAAGGTTGCGAGCGGGGCAAGGTGTGGGATGATGACGAAGCGGATGCGCTCCCAGCGTGAGGCGCCATCGATCATCGCCGATTCCAGCGTGTCTCCCGGCACGGTCTGCAGACCGGCATAAAACACCACAAAGGAGAACGGTGCATTGGTCCAGACGCCATAGGTCAGCAACGCGCCCCAGGTGAGCGCCGGGGAGGCGCGCAGCGACAGGGTCGGGTCGCTGAAAATATGCTGGATGGTTGCGCCCAGAATGCCATTAGGGCTGAGCATCCAATAAAGGATCAACGAGCCGATCAGCGGCGTGATGATCATGGGCAGAAGCGAGAAGAAGATGATCGGCCCCTTGGTCACCTTGGGCAGGGCATTGACCGCCAGCGCGATGCTAAAGCCCAGCGCCATGGCCAGCGGCGTCACGACAAAGCAATAGACCAGGGTGAAAATCAGCGCCTTGTAGAAGGGCAAGTTGAGGATCTGTGCCCATTTCGCCGGCAAGCCGCGATCGGACGAGAGGATAGCACCCAGCTCGGCGCTTGCCAGGTGGGCCCGGTCGACATAGGTGCCCAGACCGTTGAACCGCCCCAGCGGTTGTGCATCTCGCAGCGCGGCAGTGGCCTCTGAATCGACGCGCAATTCGCTTGTACAGCCGCCGAAGGGTTGGCAGTTCTCGACCTCCACCATGACCTGCTCATGACTGACATAGAGCGACTGCAGCACGACCGACACGATCGGCAGGGCAATGAACAGCACCATGGCAATCAGCGATGGCAGGATGAAAGCAAAGAATGTCTTGTGCGGCATGCCTGCCTCCTCAGAGTGCCTAGCCTGTCGGCATCAGAACGGAACGGGCGAGCCCATGGTGCAAAACCTGCGTTCGGCCCTTCGCTAGCAGCGAACTTTCAGTTGCGCAGCGCGAGCGGGGAGCCTCCTCCCGCGTACGGGAGGAGGCGCAGCTTGCTGGAGGAAGAACTTATTGAAGGAACCCAGCGCCGCGGGCAGCAGTGTCGTAGGCGGCCTTGACGTCTGCAAGTGCCTGGTCGGCATCCTCACTGCCAGCCATGAATTCAGCCAGTTCAGTAGAGAGCGCGGTGTGCAGCAGTCCCATATAGGGCTGCATCGGATAGGGGCGCGCACCACCATTGGCATTGGCAATGACACCGACTGCGGCCGGACCGGGTTCGTAGCCCGCGATCAGCCACGTGGCGACATCCTTATTGGCCATCATCATGTCCGGGGAAACGCCGTGAACCATGGCCCGGAAGGAGGCTTCAGCGTCTTCATCCGAGATATTCTTGGCGATGGTGAACCCGTCCCACCACAGCGCCGCTGCCGGCGTGGAACCGCCGCCGATGGTGGGCGCGGCAGTCAGAACAGTGTTCTCGACCACGCCGTCCACTGCGCCTTCGTCGTCAAGAATGGCGCCAGCCAGCGACCCCCACTCATTCATGATGGCGACATTGCCGGCTTCATATTCCTTCTGGATCTCGGTGGCGTCATAAGTGAGGTAATCAGGATCCATATAGGCGGTCATTTCACGCATGACCCGCAGGGCTTCGCGCCCGTTTTCATTGTCGATGGTCAACTCGGCGCTGCCTGGGGCAAAGAACTCGCCGCCTGTGCCCAGGTAGTTGTTGACGAATTCCGCCGCGAGGTCCCAGCCGGGTTTGACCGAGGCCGCCAGCGGATACTCCATCAACCCCGCTTCCTTGATGGCAGCGGCGGCGGCCAGCACCTCGTCATAGCTCTTGGGAGGCTCGATACCGGCCTCTTCCAGAATGTCCTTGCGATAGAACATGTGCTGACCATTGCCCATAAAGGCGATGGCCATGATCTTGCCGTCGATCTTGACCAGTTGGCTGGGCTGCAGGTCCTGGCCGTATTTGGCGACCAGATCATCGAGTGGCCGGATCAGGTCCGCATTGAGCAGCGGCACGATGGAATTGTTGGCCACAACCGCCACGGTGTATTCGGCTGGATTGATGGTCAGGGCCGGTACCTGGATTTCCTTGTGCTCGGCCGTCGCGTTGGCAGTCACCACCACGGCGTCGGAAGCGCATTCCTGAGCAGTGGCATTGATCGTGCGCAATGCCTCAAAGTCATTGCTGAGAATGCGGACCGAACCGGCCTCGATCCCACAGTCGGCGAAGGCGGCGCCCGTTCCCAGGGCCAGGGCAGTCGCCGATATGGCGAGTGTGATAAGGGGCTTCATGTTGTTTCTCCTGACTTTGGGTACCTGGTACCCACCCTCGCTGCGAAAACCGGGCATCCGGCTGCCGCAACTCTGCAGCGTTCCTACCTATTGCATACGTATGCATAGCATACTTGCATTCGTATGCAATAGGCACCTTTGCACATCGAGACCGGCCAGGCAACGACTGCCTTCTGCGCCGGAACGCATGCACCTGGTTTGCGTTTTCCTTCGAGCATGCTGAAGCACGTGGGGCGCAGGACCGCGCAGTGGCATTTATCGTATTGTAACACTAATGCGAGCGTGGTAACGATTTCAGCAGGAAGAGGAGGATAGGCTGTAGGGGTGACATCTCAACCGCGTCAAAAGCGGCTCTGAGTGGTCTTGCCTTGTCCAGCCTCAAACAAAACCTCCCACATGAATGTCGCCAACAAGGGGAGGACGTGTTGGCACTACTGGAACTATCAGGCGTGACCAAGGAGTTCGGCGCCATCCGAGCGCTCTCCGATGTCAGTTTTACCATTCAGCCCGGCGAGGTCGTCGGCCTGATGGGAGATAATGGCGCCGGCAAGTCGACGCTGGTCAAGATCATATCGGGCATCTATCAGCCGACCGCCGGTACGCTGCACTTCTCGGGAAGTCGTGCCCATATCCACAGCCCGGGCGAAGCCCGGCGGCTAGGCATCGAGACCGTTTACCAGGATCTCGCTCTGGCCGACAATCTGACTGCCGCCGAGAACATCTTCCTGGGCCGGGAACTCAAGCGCCAGATTGGACCACTCCGCTTCCTGCGGCATGCCGCCATGAACGCCCGGGCGGCCGAACTCTTTGCCGAGCTCAAGTCTGAGACACGCGCGGACGACTATGTGCGGCAGATGTCTGGCGGACAGCGCCAGGCTGTCGCGATCGCCCGCACCCGGCTGTCCGATGCCAAGCTGATCCTGATGGACGAGCCCACCGCTGCCATCTCGGTGCGGCAAGTCGCCGAGGTGTTGAACCTTATTCACCGCCTCAAAGAGGCCGGCATTGCTGTCATCCTGATCTCCCACCGCATGCCCGACGTCTTCGCGGTGTGCGAACGCGTCATCGTCATGCGCCGGGGCACCAAGGTCGCTGACAAGGCCATTACTGCATCCTCGCCTGAAGAAGTCACAGCGCTGATCACCGGCGCCAAGGAGGCTGCGTGATGACTGACACCCATGCCACGACATTCACCAATGTGGGACGCACCCGCTTCTGGCAGCGCGGATTCCTGGCCAGCCAGTCGGCTTATGTGCTGGCGGCGCTGATCCTGCTCATCATCGTCATGAGCTTCCTGTCACCCAACTTTCTGACCAGCGGCAATGTCTCCAATATCACCCGCAATTTCTCCTTCATCGCCATTGCCACGCTGGGCATAACGCTGGTGATCATTACAGGGGGGATCGACCTGTCCGTGGGGTCGACAATTGCTCTGGCCGCCACCATCACTTCCCTGACAATGAACGGCCTGAACACGGCCGAATTCTATCCCTTTGCCGGCAGCGCGCTCCTGATATCCCTTGTTGCAGGTCTTTCCGCCGCGGCGGCCGTAGGTCTGTTCAATGGAGTGGCAATCGCCAAGCTCAAGCTCAGTCCATTCGTGACCACGCTGGGCACACTCTCCATGGTGCGTGGCCTGGTCTATGTGGCCACTCAGGGCCGCGGCACATTCCCCGCCGGACCGGACAAGGAACTCTTCCTTGCTGTCACCGCAGGCAAGTTCGGCGAAGTGCCCGTGGCTTTCTTCTACCTGATCATCTGTGCGGCAATCATGTGGGTGGCGCTCAACCACACGGCCTGGGGCAAACATGTCTTTGCCATCGGCAGCAATGAGAATGCTGGGCGGCTGACTGGCGTCGCGGTCGATCGGGTCAAGATCCAGGTCTACGTGCTGTGTTCGCTGGCCGCCGGGGTCAATGGCATCATCATTTCCGGCTGGCTCGGCTCGGCTCCGGCCAATCTCGCCACCGCGTACGAGCTGACCATTATCGCGGCTGCCGTGATCGGCGGCGCCAACCTGGCGGGTGGCGTCGGCGGGGCGGCCGGGGCCATTATCGGTTGCATCCTCATCGAGGTGATCCGAAACGGACTGGTCCTGGCGCGCGTCGACCCCTACTGGCAGCAGACCCTGGTGGGCGCGATCATCGTTGCCGCCGTGTTGGTGGACCGGCTGCGCTCGTCGCGCAACGGCTGAGTTTACATCGAGATCGCCCTGTCCGGCCGAGGGGGCTGGGCCGGGTGTCAAATGGCCAGCGGAGACATCCGCTGGCAACAGAAGCGGCTTGCCCGGGGGCAAGCCCAACGGAGGAGACTATTATGACCAAAACTGCAATCGTGCTCGGTACGATCGCCACCATGTTCCTCGGCGGTACCGCCATTGCCCAGGACAGCTACACCTTCGCTGTCGTGCCCAAGGCAATGAACAATCCGTTCTTTGACCTGGCCCGCGACGGTTGCGAGGCCCGGGCCGCTGAACTGGGCAATGTGACCTGCCTCTATATCGGCCCGGTCGAGCACGAAGCCACCACCCAGGCCCAGATCATCGAGGATCTGATCACTCAGGGCGTCGACGGTCTGGCCATTTCAGTGTCGGACATTGCCGCCGCCACCACCGTCATCGACCGTGCCACTGAGGCTGGCATTGCTGTTATCACCTTCGATTCCGATGCCCCCGACAGCACCCGCACCGCCTATGTCGGCACCGACAACAAGCTGTTCGGTGAAGACTTGGGCAAGCTGCTGCTGCAGGTGGCGCCCGATGGTGGCACCTATGGCATGATCTCCGGAGGAGCCGCCGCACCGAACCTGGCCCTGCGCGTCGATGGCGTGCGTGAGGCCCTTGCCGGTTCGAACTGGACCGAAGTGCCCGGTTCGCCGACCTTCTCGAACGACGATATCGCCCTTGCCGTGCAGCAGATGGGCGATCTCAAGACCGCCAATCCGGATATCTCGGCCATCGTGCCGGTCGGTGGCTGGCCCATGTTCGCGCCCGACGGCTGGAAGAACTTTGTCGACCAGTACAAGGCGGAAGTGGACAGCGGTGAACTCGCTCTGGTGGTGGCGGACACCCTTCCCCAGCAGCTCGAACTGCTCAAGGAAGGCTATGCACATGGCCTCGTCGGCCAGCGCCCCTATGAGATGGGTCAGAAGGCCATGGACACGCTGCTTGCCATCAAGAATGGCGAGACTGTCGACGAGATCATCTACACGGGCAACGACGTCGTCACCCAGGAGAACGTCGATCAGTTCCTGAACTAAACCTTATGTCCGGGGTGGTCCGCCACCCCGGACAACCCTTGTTCCTGGATCTCCCAAAGGCCAATCACGTCGCATTTTTTGGCCGGCAACTGGCCCCGCATCTGCGGGGCTTTTTTGTCCATTAGCCACCGCGACAGCAACGGCGTCCAACTTGACTTTCTCGGATTTGCCATCCACCAAGCTCGCAATGCCTGCCATGCATTGGAGTTTTCAGCGGAGCCATGTCCACTTCGAAGCGCCCCCGCGGTAGCCGACCCACAATGATGGACGTCGCATCGGCTGCAGGCGTCTCACAAGCCACTGTTTCCCTCGTCCTGAACGGCAGCAAGCTTGCCCGCCTGAGCGACGAAACCCGCAAGCGCGTCATGGAAGCAGCTGACAGGCTCAACTATAAATTCGTCCGTCGCAGCCCAAAATCCGCCCGCAATGACCAGGCGACAATCCTGTTTGTCGCGGACGAAGCATCCACCGATCCGTGGATGACCCTTGCCTTCGAAGGTGCCCGGGACAAGGCACTCGACTATGGTGTGAACGTGCTCATGGCCGTCAGTCATGGCGATGCCGAATTCGAAGAGGGCCTTCTGACGAACCTGGTCGACCAGCCGATTTTGGGCATCATCTATGGCACCATCCTGACCCGTCAGGTCAACCTGCCGGCCGCTTTTGCCGAACATCAGGCCGTTCTGGTGAACTGCTATGACCAGAACGGCGTTCTGCCTTCAGTGCTGCCGGCGGACCTGTTGGGCGGCAGGGTCGCCACCGAGCACCTGATTGGTCTGGGTCGCAGACGGATCGGCATGATCAACGGGCAGCGCGGCCTGGATAATCCCCGGGACCGCCTCAAGGGATACAAGCAAGCCCTCACATCGCACGACATCCTGTTTGATCCGGACCTGGTCAAACCCGGGAACTGGGAGCCCTCGTCAGGTTTTCAGATGACGCTCGAACTCATGGCTCTGGACAATCCGCCCGATGCCATCTTCTGCGCGAACGATCTCATGGCCATGGGCTGTTTCGACGCGCTCAAGCAACTTGGGCTGAAGATACCTGATGATGTTGCGGTGATCGGATATGACGACCGCGAAATCGCGCGCTTCCTGCACCCGCCGCTGACCACCCTGGTGCTACCCCAATACGAAATGGGGCAGACAGCGGCCGAACTGTTGCTGGACGCAGTCAATGGCCTGACGACAGGTCCCAAGCGCATCAAGGTCGAGTGCGAATTGATCGAGCGCGAGTCGACGCTGGGCACGCGTCAGCCAGCGCTGGAGGGGGCGGCCGAGTAAACGACCGCCCTGCCCCGAACGTGCCTGGCCTCACTCGGACGAGCGTGCGCTGCGCAGGCGATCGAACGCCACGGCAATGACGATGAACGAGCCAACAAAGGCGCCCTGCCAGAAGGTGCTGATACCGAGCAGGATCAGGCTGTTGCGGATGACCTCGATCAGCAGCGCCCCGACCACCGCCCCAAACGCGGTGCCAACACCGCCGGCCAGATTGGCGCCGCCAATCACGGCCGCAGCGATTACCGACAGCTCCATGGCCTGACCGAGATTGGTGGTCACCCCACCCAGCCAGCCCACTTCCAGAATACCGGTGATACCGGCCGTAAAAGCTGAAAACACATAGACCGAAACCTTGAGTGGCTTGACCGCAATGCCGGTCAGCTTGGCGGCCTGCTCATTGCCGCCCATGGCGAACAGATGCTGGCCCCAGCGCGTCCACCGGAAGGCAAAGCCTGTCAGTACGGCCAATACAGCCAGAACGATCAACGGGTTCGGCATGCCCAGGGTGGACCCTCCACCGAGCCCCAGCAGCAAGCTGTGATCCGGGCCAAATTCATAGATCATCTTGTTGTTGGAGAGCACCATGGCCAGGCTTCGCGCCAGTGACAGCATGCCAAGCGTCACGACGAAGGCGGGCATGCCCGCATAGGCGATCAATATGCCGTTCACCAGCCCCACCGCCACCGCAGCCAGCAGGGCAACGGGTATGCCAATCCATATCGGCATTCCGCCTGACATGATCACCGCGATCGTCATGGCAGAAAGGACGACCGTCGACCCAACCGAGAGATCGATGCCGCCGGAGGCGATCACGGCTGTCATGCCGATGGCTATGATTCCCACAAAGGCGAAATTGCGGGAGACGTTGAACAGGTTCCTCTCGGTGGCAAAGGTATCGGTGAGCAGGGTCAGCGCCAGGCAGGCCAGCACAGCCGCAAGAAAGACCCAGAAGGTTTGCCGGCTCGACAGCCGGGCGAGCAGGCTCTTGTGTTCGGATGCGCCGATGATTTCATCAAGTGTTGAATTGGTCGACATTCGTGTTGTCCTCGGCGGTTCAGGCGGCCTCGATGGCCCCGGTAATCAATCCGGTCACTTCTTCTGGTGACGACTCGGCGGCGCGCTTGCTCGCAACCAACCGGCCACGGCGCAGCACCGCTATCTTGTCCGCGACTTCGAAAACGTCCGGCATGCGGTGACTGATCAGGACCACCGCGATTCCATGGTCCCGCAGGTTGCGAATGAGGTTGAGCACCTCTGTGACCTGACGAACGGAAATGGCCGCCGTGGGCTCGTCCATCAGCACGATCCGCGCATCGGTGAGCAGGGTCCGCGCAATGGCTACGGCCTGCCTCTGTCCACCGGACATCCGATGCACCAGATCGCGCGGCCTTGTCTCGGACTTGAGGCGAGCGAAGAGCTGCGCCGACTTGGCGTGCATGCCGGAATAATCAATGAGCCGCAGCGGCCCGATCTTGCGCAGCAGCTCCCGCCCCAGAAACACATTGGACGCTGCCGATAGATTGTTGCACAGGGCGAGATCCTGATAGACGACCTCAATGCCGGCGCGCTGAGCGTCGCGTGGCTTGTGAAACTCCGCCTTTCGATCCCCCACATAGAGCGCACCGCTGGTTGGAGCGAAATTGCCGGCAATGACTTTGACCAGGGTCGACTTGCCCGCCCCGTTGTCCCCCATCAATCCCACAACTTCACCCGGCTCAATCGCCAGAGATACGTCATTCAGGGCCTGAATAGCACCGAAGTGCTTACTCACGCCGTCCAGTCTCAATGCGCTCATGCGCCTCCCTTTCTACCTCGCATGCGTCGTCTTCCCGCAAGGGTCACGTCGCGTCCGCCGTTCCTCCGACAGCGCCGCAACCCCTTCCTCATGCCCAGCCTTGCGACCCGCAACACAAAGTGGGTTGACGCGCATCCCATTCCGGTGCTGATATTATCACATAATATGATCAGTCACTCCAGTGGTTTGATTTATATTATCGCTGCGACCGCGCGACACCTGCACACAACAGCATGGCGGGGCGGCGGCCCGTTCGGCGGCGCCATGCCGAACATCCAGAGGGAGGAAATCAACGAATGAAGCTCAACCAGATCACCATAGCGGCGGCTGCACTCGCGCTCGCTGCCACGCAGGTTCAGGCCCAGGACAAGCAGACTTTGGCCATTGTCGTGAAAGGTCTCGACAACCCGTTCTTTGAACAGATCAATCTCGGCTGCCAGGATTGGGCAGCCAACAACCCAGACTCCGAGTATGAATGCCTTTACACCGGACCCGCCTCGAGCGCCGACGAGGCCGGACAGGTGCAGCTCGTTGACGATCTGATCACACGCGGCGTTGCAGCAATCGCCATCTCTCCGTCCAACGCGCCGGCGATGGCCAATCGTCTGCGGGAGATCGCCCCATCCATCCCCGTCATGACCGTCGACGCCGATCTGTCAGAAGCCGATCGGGACCTCCGCGCGACATTTCTGGGCACGGACAACTACCTGATGGGCGTCATGATGTCCGAACAGGCGATGCGCCTCAAGCCCGATGGCGGCACGGTGTGCCTGCAGCTGGGCAACGTAGCGGCGGACAACATCAATGCGCGCGCAGCTGGTTTCCGCGACACAATTGCTGGCTCCGAAGGTACTGATCGTCTCACCGGCCAATCCGGCTGGTCCGAGATCGAGGGCTGCCCTGTCTTCACCAATGACCAGGCGGACCTTGCCAACCAGCAAATGGCCGACGTTTTCACGGCAAATCCGGATCTGGACGCCTTCATCCTGGTTGGCGGCTGGGCGCAGTTCGCCCCACAGGCCTACGCCCAGGTCACGGATCAGGTCATGGACCGGCTGTCCAGCAACGACCTCATCATCGTCGCAGGCGATACACTGCCGCCGCAGGTGCAGGCCTTCAACGAGGGCCGCAGCCACGCCCAGATCGGTCAGCGGCCTTTCGAAATGGGGCAGCGCTCGCCTGACGTGATGATCCAGCTCATCAACGGCGAGCAGGTCGACGACCCGATCTACACGGGTCTGGACGTCTGCACGCGCGAAGAGCCCGGCTTCTGCGCCCAGTAGCCAACCAACGGGGCGTGGCGCAACTCGCCACGCCCAGACCACTCACAAAGAGGTTCAGGCGTGAGACTGCTTGTTACCGGCATCACCGGCAAGGTGGGTGCCAGCTTTCTGCCTGCGTTTCGGGCAGACCCCAGGTTCGCTGACTGGCAGATCAGAGCAATCTGCAACAACCGGATCATTGATGATCCGTCCGTTGAGATTGTCCAGGCGTCTATTTCCGATGCGGACGCCATGGAATCCGCCATGGACGGGGTCACGCACGTGCTTCACATGGCGTCGGTCAAGGAGTCGCCGAAACTGGCCATCGATATCGGCGTCAAGGGTATGTTCAACCTGCTCGAGGCCTTTCGCAAGGCACCTCGCGCCCACCAGTTCCTGCTGATTAGCGGGGACTGCACCGTCGGCCACATCCAGCAGCCCTACGACGAACCGATCACCGAAATGTCCCCGCGCCGCGCCTATCCGGGCTGCTATGCGCTGACCAAGGCGATCGAGGAAGTCATGCTGGAGCAGTATCGCATCCAGTATGGCATCAACACGTGCTGTCTGCGTGCACCCTGGATCATGGAAAAGGACGACTTCCGCTACGCACTGAGCTTTCGTGAGCAATTCGGCGGACCGTCCTGGACGGAGCTGCTCGCACCCGATCAAATCTCCAGCTACGCCCGCAATGAAACCATCCCATTGCTGCGTGATGTACGCGGCATGCCGCTCAGACGGAACTTCATCCATGTCGACGATCTGGTGAGCGCCATTCTGTCGGCGCTCGACAATGCCGCCGCAGAGGGACAGCTGTTCAACATTTCGATGAACGCGCCCGTTGACTACGGCGAGGTTGCCGAGCACCTGCGCGCGACACGCGGGTTGTCGGCCGCCGAAATAGATACGCCCTTTCACAGCAACTGGCTCGACAATGCCAAGGCTCGGCTATTCTTGGGCTGGCAACCGCTTGTTGACCTCAAACAACTCATCGACCGGGCATGGACCTATGACCGCGCCCCCGATGATCCGCGCATCGTCTGGTATCCTGGATAGGCGATGATGCGAAACCCAATATCCGACCATCAGAGCTTGCTGTCCGTACACCGGGCGAACGGGCAAATCTGACGGCGGGTATCTACCGCCGAATGGCAGCGGTTTGTCATTCGGCACATCAAATCGTCGGTGACAACGTCCGAGGGACGACCGTCATGGGAGGATGCTATGAAACTTGCAAATGCTGCTTCACTCGCCGTTCTCGCGGCCATGCTGGCCGGTCCGGCAATGGCTCAGGACAAGCCCCAGTTGGCCTTTGTGGTCAATGCCGCGTCTGACTTCTGGAAGCTGGCCGAAGCCGGCGTCGCCAAGGCACAAGAGGAACTGCCCGACTACGAACTGCAGTTCCGCTATCCCGCTCAGGGCACAGCCGCGCTGCAGAACGCGCTGATGGACGACCTTGTCGCCGCCGGCACCGATGCGATCATGATTTCTTCCGCCGATCCGAAAAACTCGACGGACGCATTCAATCGCATTGCCGCCCAGGTCCCCCTGTTCACCACCGACAGCGATGCCCCTGACAGCAACCGCCTGGCCTATCTGGGCTCGTCCAACACCGATGCAGGTGTCCAGGCAGGCGAGATCGCCGTCAAGGCGCTGCCGGATGGCGGCAAATGCATGGGTTTCGTCGGTTTCCTGGGCGCCGATAACGCGGTGGAACGCATCGCCGGCTTCCGTCAGGCCATCGAGGGCTCTGGCATCGAGCTTGTGGACGTACGCGGCGACGATGTCGACTTTGCCCGCGCCCGCTCCAATGTCGATGACGTGCTGGCCGCCAATCCGGAAATCAATTGCATGGTCGGTTTCTACTCATACAATCCGCCCAAGATCTATGAGGCCCTGCAGGCCGCGGGCAAGTTGGGCCAGGTCACGGTCATCGCCTTCGACGAAGATCCGATCACCCTGGGCGCGGTGCGTGAGGGGAGTTTCGCGGGGACCGTTGTGCAGGATCCCTACCAGTGGGGCTACCAGGGCATGCACCTGATGGCCGACTATCTGGAAGGTGACACTTCGGGCATCCCGGAGGATGAGTTGATCATTGTTCCCACCAAGGTCATCGATCAGTCCAATGTCGATGCCTTCGAGGCGGAACTCAAGGCGCGTATTGGCGGGTAATCCTCCCAGCCAACGCATCCGCATCGGGACCTGGCCGGTACCAGGCCCCGGTGCGGGCACGTCCAACGCTAGTGAATTCTCTCTCCAGCCGAGCAGGCGGACTTGATGACTGATACGGACCAAACATCTCCTGCCCCACTTCTGCGGCTGGAAAATATCTCCAAGGTCTATCCTGGAGTGGTGGCACTCTCAGCCGTGCATCTGGAGATATGGCCCGGCGAAGTCGTCGCCCTAATCGGCGAAAATGGCGCCGGCAAATCGACGCTCATGAAGATCCTCGGTGGCGTCATTGAGCCGAGCTCGGGGCACATCAGCATCGACAACGTGGCCTATAGCCGCCTGAACGTCGCGCAATCGCAGGCTGCCGGCATCGCCTTCGTGCATCAAGAACTCAATGTTTTCGACAACCTCAGCGTAGCTGCCAACATCTTTCTTGGACGCGAAATCCGCTCCTCGCTTGGCCTGCTCGACTCTGCCGCCATGTCCCGGGCAGCGGCTCCGCTGCTCAAGCGTGTCGGCGCCCGCTTTGGTCCCGAGGCGCAGGTCGCCTCGCTTTCCCTGGCGGAGCGGCAGCTTCTCGAAATTGCCAAGGCGCTCTCCATCGACGCCCGCATCGTCATCATGGATGAACCGACCTCGTCACTGACCTTGTCCGAAACCCGGACGCTGATGAAAGTCATTGCCGATCTCAAGGCTCACGGTGTCTCCGTCATCTACATCTCGCACCGTCTGGGCGAGGTCGAAGAGTGTGCCGATCGCGTTGTTGGTCTCCGCGACGGCAGGAACGCCGGCACCTTGGGCCGCGAGGGGATCACGCATGATGCAATGATCCGCCTGATGATCGGCCGCGATCTCAAGTCGCTCTATGTCGAGCCAGCACAGCCACGAGGCGAGCCGATCCTGGCGCTGCGCGATGTCCGCATTGCGTCCAATCCGCGCTCCAGCGTCACGCTCGACATCTGCGCCGGCGAAATCGTGGGTATTGCCGGCCTGGTTGGTGCGGGACGCACCGAACTGGCCGAAGCCATCTTCGGCATCGGAAAGGTCATCGATGGCCAGGTCCTGCTGGACGGTCGCGAGTTCGCCGTATCGTCACCACGACAGGCCATCGCCGCGGGCATCTATCTTGTGCCCGAAGATCGCAAGCAGGCCGGCTTGCTGCTCGAAAGTGCCATCTCGGACAACATTGCCCTGCCGGATCTGGGCGCGGTCATGCATCTGGGCATGGTCTCGGATCGGGCCATCGACCAGCGTGCCGAAGACCAGCGCCTGAAGCTGGGTATCAAGACCGATAGTGTCAGGCGCAACGCTGCCGAACTGTCCGGTGGCAATCAGCAAAAGGTTGTCCTGGGCAAATGGCTCTCCATGCAACCGCGCCTGATCATCTTTGACGAGCCGACACGCGGTATCGACGTTGGGGCCAAGTCGGAAATCTACGCCCTGATGCGCGCCCTGGCCGATAGTGGCGTCGGGGTGGCGATGATCTCGAGTGACATGGAGGAAGTCATCGGTGTGTCCGACCGCATCGTGGTGCTGAGGGAGGGCCGGGTGGCCGGCATGCTGCCTCGGTCGGATTTCTCGGAACATAACGTCCTGCGGCTGGCCGTCGGCGCAAAATAGGTTACGGACTATGCACAAGAAAGACATGGGACTGGCGGTCCTGATCATCGTCGTGGGAGCAATCGTCTACCTGCGCAACCCACTCTTCCTGTCCCCCATCAATCTGGGCAACACGGCCAATTTGATCGGTCTTTTCGGCTTGTTTGCGATCGGCCAGGGCTTTGTCATCATGACTGGCGGCATCGACCTCTCGGTGGGTTCGATGATCGCCCTATTGGGCGTGATCTTTGTCGACATGGTAGGCAAGTATGGCGTCCCCTGGCCCCTGGCCATTGCCATTACCATCTGTCTTGGCGCGGCCATGGGACTGGCTCACGGCCTGCTGATCACCCGGCTCAAGATGCAACCATTTGTGGTGACGTTGTGCGGCCTGCTTATTTATCGTGGCGTGGCCCGCGGCTACACCGGTGAAGCGACGGCAGGCTTCCCCTTCGGCGCCAGCTATCCCGAACTGGAATGGCTGACGATCGGCCGGTCCTTTGGGGTACCCCACGCCTTCTGGGCCATGATCCTGGTGGCCATTGTAGCCTGGCTGGTACTGCATCGGTCGGTGTTCGGACGCCACCTTTATGCGGTGGGCAAGAATGAGGATGCAGCGCGCTATTCCGGCGTCAAGACCGACGCAGTCATCACTGGAGCCTATGTGATCAGCGCAGTGCTGGCTGCGGTCGCCGCAGTCTATTTCGCCATGTTCACCAAGTCTGTTCAGCCATCTTCGCACGGCAATTTCTATGAGCTCTATGCCATCGCCGCAGCGGTGCTTGGCGGGTTTTCCCTCCGGGGCGGCGAGGGATCGATCATTGGCGTGGTCTTGGGCGCGGTGCTGCTTCAAGAGCTGCAAAACCTCGTCAACCTTCTCGGTATTCCCTCGTCGCTCAACTTTGCCGTGATGGGGGCAGTCATCCTGGTTGGCGTCCTGGCGGACCAGCAATTCAACCGCTACCGGGAACGGCGCAGAGCCGCCCGGGCGCTGGAGGGGCTTGGCCAGGAAGCTACTGCCTCGGACACACGGCTACCCGTCGATGGTCCGCGCGGCGGCCCTGATGGCGTTCCCCGATCAAGCTGACCGGGGAACCAACCGTATCCTGCCATTGATGTCAGGTTGTCTCGGAACAGGTGGAGTGCAGTCGGCGCAAAGGGCCAATTCAGCGGCCCGCATCGACTCGATCCACTAGATCAACTTCGCCCGGATGCGACGGGAGATGGCGTCAATCGCAGCCACGGTCACCAAGATCATCAGAATGATGAAGGCAGCTTCCTGCCAGTTGTTGATGCGGATGCGATCCGACAATTGCAGGCCGATACCGCCAGCGCCGACGATGCCCAGGATCGTTGCTGACCGGACGTTGGACTCGAAGAAATAGAGCACATGGCTCATCATCACCGGAAACACCTGTGGGAACACACCCAGCCGCACCACGTGCAGCCCGGCACCGCCTGAAGCGCGCACGCCGTCCACCGGTTTCCGGTCGACGTTTTCGATTGCTTCGGCAAAGAGCTTCCCGAAGACCATCACATCGCCGACCGCAATGGCCAGCACACCCGCAAAAGGCCCCAGACCCACCGCTGACACGAAGATTAGAGCCCACACCAGCCCGTCAATGCCGCGAAAGGCGTCGAAGAACCGCCGCAGGCCGAAATGGAACAGCCAATTGGGCACGATGTTCTTGGCGCCAAGAAAGCCGAGTGGCAAGGCGACAACGAAGGCGATAAGCGTACCCAGAAAGGCCATTGCCAGGGTCTCGGCCATAGCCAGACAGTAGTCCCAGAAGCCATCGCCCGGCCAAGGCGGGATCATCAGGGTAACCAACAGGCCCAGCTTGTTCAGCCCATTGATGACTCGCAGCGGCGAAGCATCGATCCACCACAGGCCAAAACCCATTACGCCGAGAAACCCGAGCCACAAGCACCAGTCGCGCAGACGCTCCAAAGGTGGTTTGGTGAAGATGCCCGGGTGAGTGCGCTTCAGGCGAGAGACGTCGGCGTGTGAGGCAAGGGTCATGTCAGGCGCTCTGCGTCAGGTTGTGGCCGATGAGCCGATGGCGAATGGATTCACAGGAAATATCGATCACCGAAGTAGTGAGGATGAGCAGCAGCATGATCGCTGAGATATCGGTGTATTCGAACTGCCGGATGGCAACGTAGAGGTCTTCGCCGATACCGCCGGCGCCAACCAGACCAAGCGCAGAAGCGCCGCGAACATTGATCTCGAAGCGCAGCAGCAGGTAGCTCGCATAGTTCGGCAAAGCTTGCGGCACCACACCCAGGCGCATGATCATGGGCCAGTTACCGCCGGACGCGCGCACCCCCTCGATTGGACGCGGATCGACATTCTCATTGACCTCGGCAAAGAGCTTGCCGAGCGAACCGGCCGTGTGCACAGCGATGGCAAGGACGCCGGCGAAGGGGCCCAGCCCAAAGGCGAAGACGAATATCAGCGCAAAGACCAGTTCGGGTACGGTTCGGAAGAATTCGAGAGTGCGGCGCGCAATGAAATAAATGCCGGTGTTCTCAACCAGATTGCGCGAAGCGGGAAAGCTCAGCAGCAAGGCGACAGCACCGCCCAAAACCGTTCCGACAAAGCCCATCAGAATGGTCTCTACAAGCAGGCGGGTCCAGAAACGCAGGCCCCAGTACCAGTCGGCCAAGTCGGCCCAGAAATTCTCCACCGAAAGCGAGGGGAGCGTTCCGGCGATATAGTTCCAGGCCATAGGCAGGCCTTTGAGGAGGCCCGGAATGCTGAAGTCGCTGACGGCAACCGAACCGATCAGGGCAGCGAGAAAAAGTGCCCCATAGAGCAGGGTCCAGTTCCGGCGGGTGAACTGCTGCTGCCGGTAACGGTCCTCGAAGGAATGGATGCGCTCTGCGCGCGTGGTCGAAGACAGCCGGCCATTGGTCTGGGTGATGGTGGACACGCGCGCCTCGCGGAAAAAGAGCCGGCGCGCGAAATGCGCACCGGCAGGCAGGGACATCAGTTGCCGTTCTTGCGGCGTTGTTCGGCGTTGAACTCGGTTATGGCGATCACGTCGAGATAGTCATCGTGGGTGGCGGCGACATATCCGCTGGAGGTGCCGCGGGTATATTCCGCGAAGCCTTCCGGGTCCTTTTCGGGGAAGGCCATCAGCACGGCCTTGAACTCATCCTGGAGTTCCTGCGGCAGGGTTGTCAGCATCATCACCGGGGTGTTCGGGATGACCGGGGACTTCCAGATGATGCGGGTCGAGCCCTTCTCGATCAGGCCCTTGCCCTCCATGGTCTGGATATTGCCGGCAGTCTCGTTGCGCCAATGGGTGGCCACCGCGTCGAACGTGCCGTTGACCAAGGCCATCACGCTCTGCTCGTGACCACCCGAGAAGGCCACTTCGCCGAAATATTCATCAGCCGAAGTGTTGAGCTCT
>ENA-ORCV01000206-ORCV01000206.1-marine-metagenome-genome-assembly--contig:-NODE-206-length-73566-cov-4.278055_pt1 | contig 73566 bp, 60 predicted proteins | sample MGYA00237779_ERZ508509 | MGnify/ENA primary metagenome ERZ508509 (study PRJEB26180, sample SAMN06268772) | marine metagenome | isolation source: Bioluminescent Bay, La Paraguera, Puerto Rico | place... | reverse complement strand
GCAGGGCGGCGACGGTCTTGTCGCCGGCCGGGGCGACGATGGTGAAGCGCCCCGCAGCCGCGCTCATCCGCGTCTCGGGCCGCATCGCCGCGGCGGGGGTGAGGGAGGGCAGGACCTGGACCTGCACCGCGCCGCCGCGCGGGGAATATTTCAGCGCGTTGTCGACGAGGTTCTGGGCCACCTGGGTCAGCTGGTCCCGGTCGCCGGTGACCAGAACCGGCTCCTCCGGCTGCTCCAGGATGATCGAGGCGCCGCGCGCCCGGGCGATGGGGCGCAGGGCGTCGACCACGTCGCCGGCCACGATGGACAGGTCGACCTCGCCCGACGGCGGCAGATGCTCGTTCATCTCGATCCGCGACAGCGACAGCAAATCGTTGATCAGGCGGCGCATCCGCTCGGTCTGGCCCTGCATGATGCCGAGGAATTTGTCGCGCGCCGCGGCGTCGTCCTTGGCGTGGCCGCGCAGCGTCTCGATGAAGCCGGCCAGCGACGCCAGCGGCGTGCGCAGCTCATGGCTGGCGTTGGCCAGGAAATCGACGCGCATCCGCTCGGCCCGGCGCATGTCGGTTTCGTCGTGCAGCAGCATGATCGCCCCGGCCCGGCCGCCCGGCCCGGCCAGCGGCGCGGCGAACGCCTTCACGAAGCTCTCATAGGGGGCGAGCGTGCGGTACTCGACCGGCTCGTGCTGCTCCCCGCGCAGGGCGGCGGTCACGGCCTCCAGAACCTCGGGCTGGCGCAGGACGGAGGCGACGTTGGCGGTGTCGCGCGACAGGCCCAGAAAGGCGCGGGCCGCGGCGTTGGCGCGTTCGATCCGGCCGCCCGGGCCGATCAGCAGGACCGGGTCGGGCAGGCGCTCGATCATCGCGGAGGCGACATCCTCCCGCGGCGGCTCGGCCACCGGGGCGGCGGCAGGGGAGGCCGGGGCCTCCTCATAGATTTCCGGCTCGCCGTCCAGGAAGTAATAGATGACCGCCAGGCAGACGACGGTGAGCGCGGCGACCGCGGCGGTGGCGGCCGGCAGTTCGCCCATTACGGCGAGCACGCCGAGCACGGCCGCCGCGATGACGGCCACCGACCCGATATCCCTGCGCCGCGCTGTGCGTCTCATGCCCGTCCCGCCGCAGCGCCCCGAATCGGGGCGCCAATCCACTCTAAACGAAGATTTTGCCGTGCCTTTATAGCGGCATGGCGAATTTTCCGCGTCCGCCCGGCGCAGAGCGGGCCGGGGGACGCTGGCGCCCGGTCCAGGGGCGCATTCGGCATTCCCTTACCGCTTATCAGTATCAATTTAGCGTTTCTCGATAAAAATTTATTGACGCGCGTGATGGCGGCGCATATCACCGGGTCGAAATGTGGCCCGAATGCATGACATGACCGCGACGCCTTCCCGTACCCTTCCTTTGCTGGCTTTCAGCGCCCTCGCTTTAGGGGCGTGCGCCGCGCCGTCTTTGGACCGCGCGGAGGCGCTGCCGCCCGCGCCGACCGTGTTCGCCGCCGCGGAAGACGCCGCGCCGCCGGCCGGCGACTGGCTGGCCGCGTTCGACGACCCCGTCCTGCCGCTGCTGACGGCCGAGGCGCTGACCCACAACGCCGATTTCCGCGCCGCCGCGGCCCGTCTGGACCAGGCGCGCGCCAGCGCCCGGGTTGCGGGCGCCCCGCGCCTGCCCTCGCTGGACGCCAGCGGCAGCGTCACCGAACGCGATTCCTCCGCCTTCCCGTCCTCCACCACCAGCTATGCGCTGGGCCTGAACGCCAGCTGGGAGGCCGATGTCTGGGGCCGGGTGGCCGCCACCGCCGGGGCCGCCGCCTATGACGCCGAGGCCAGCGAGGCGGATTACCAAGGCGCGCGCCTGTCGCTGGCCGGCGCCACGGCGCAGGCCTGGTTCGCCCTGATCGAGGCGGAGCTTCAGGAAGCGCTGGCGGCCCGCGATGTCGGCAATCGCGAACGGTCGCTGGATTTCATCGAGCGCCGCTACCGCAGCGGCGTGAACACCAGCCTGGACGTACGGCTGGCGCGCTCGGCGCTGGCGACCTCGCGCGCCACGCTGCAGTTGCGCCGCCAGACTCTGGGCGAGGCGCAGCGCACGCTGGAAGTCCTGCTCGGCCGCTATCCGGCGGCGGAGCTGGCCGGCGCCGCCGATCTGCCCGATCTGGCGCCGCTGGCCGGCGCCGGCGCGCCGGCGGATCTGCTGTGGCGCCGCCCGGACATGATCGCCGCCGATCTGCGGCTGGAATCCGCGGGCCTGCGCGCCGAGGCGGCGCGCGACGCCCTGCTGCCGCGCCTGACCCTGCAGGCCGGGGCCAATGCGACCTCCGCCAATACGGCCAATCTTCTGGACGCCGACTCCATCATCACCTCGCTGGTCGCGGGCCTGGCCCAGCCGGTCTTCCGCGGCGGAGCCCTGCGCGGCGAAGCCGACCGGGCCGAGGCCGCGGCGCGCGAGCGGCTGGCGTCTTACGCCTCCTCCGCGCTGACCGCGTGGCGGGAGGCGGAAAACGCGCTGGCCGCCGAGGACCGGCTGGCCGAACGCGCCGGCCAGCTGCGCGTCGCCTATGAAGAAGCCGCGCGCGCCGAGGAGCTGGCCGAGCGGCAGTACCGCAACGGCCTGGTGACCATCTTCAACCTGCTGGACGCCCAGGCCCGCCGCATCACGTCCGAAAGCCAGTATATCGGCGCCCGCCGCGAACGCGCCGCCAACCGCGTGCGCCTTTATCTCGCCATCGGGGGCGAATTCGCTGCGCCCACCGACTTCGCGGACCTTTCCGCGCAGGAGCCTGCCCTATGAGAAAAGTCATCCTCATCCTCGCGCCGGTGCTGATCATCGTCGCCGCGGTCGGCGCGATCGCCACGATGGGCGCGCTGCGCCCGCCGCCGGAGGAAGCCGAGGAGCGCCCGATCGGCGAGGCGGTGTTCGTCAGCCCCGCCGAGGCGCGCGACCTGACCCTGACCGTGCACGCCCAGGGCGAAGTGCGTCCGCTGCGCGAGATCGAGCTGATCCCCGAGGTCGGCGGCAAGATCGTCGCGGTCTCCCCCGCCTTCGTCGATGGCGGACGGTTCGAGGAAGGCGACGTCCTGCTTCAGATCGAGCCGGCCGATTACGAGCTGGCCGTCACGCGCGCCCGCGCCCAGGTGGCCGAGGCGCAGCAGGCGCTGGAGCGCGAGGCGGCCGAAAGCCGTCTGGCGCGCGAGGAATGGGACGAGCTGGGCGAGGGCGAGGCGACGTCGCTGGCCCTGCGCCAGCCGCAGATGGACCAGGCGCGCGCGCGCCTGGCCGCCGCCAACGCCTCGCTTGAAGAAGCGCTGCTGGACCGCCGCCGCACCGCGGTGCGCGCGCCGTTCGGCGGACGGGTGCGCACGAAAGCGGCCGATCTCGGCCAGTACGTCACGCCGGGCCAGCGCCTGGGCCAGATTTTCTCCACCGAAACCGTGGAGGTGCGCCTGCCGCTGACCGACGACCAGATGGGTCTGGTCGGCCTGCCGGTCGCCTATTTCGCCGAAACGCCGGAGGCCGGGCCGGCCGTGGTGCTGGAAGCCGTCGTCGGCGGCCAGATGCGGCAATGGCAGGGCCGTATCGTGCGCACCGACGCCGCGCTGGACCCCCAGACGCGCCTGCTGCACGCCGTGGCGCAGGTGGACGATCCCTATGGCGCGGGCATGGACGACGGCGCCCCGCTGGCGGTCGGCCTGTTCGTCGCCGCCGAAATCGACGGGCGGCGCGTCAGCAACGCCGTGGTCATCCCGCGCGCCGGCCTGCGTAATCTGGACCAGGTCTATATCGCCCTGCCGGACGACACGCTGGAGGTCCGCCGCGTGCAGGTCGTGAACGCGGGGGCGGAGACCGCCATCCTGTCCGGCGGCGTGCGGGCCGGGGAGCGCGTTGTCGTCTCCCCGCTGCAGTCCGCGGTCGACGGCATGCCGCTGCGCCCGCTGGCGCTGGACGACGACGCCGGCGGCAGCGCCGCCATCGCCTCCGCCGGGTCGGGAGAGACGCTGTGAGCGGCGGGCGTCATCCGGGCGAACCGCGCCATCGTGGCGTGATCGCCTGGTGGGCGCGCAATCCGGTCGCCGCCAACCTGCTGATGATCACGATTTTCTTCGCGGGGATCGTCGGCTTCGCGCGCATCGACCGGGAGGTGTTCCCGACCGCCGAGGTCAATGTCGTCACGGTCAATGTCGCCTGGCCGGGCGCCGCGCCGCGCGAGGTCGAAGAACAGATCATCCTGCGGATCGAGGAATCGCTCGCCGACCTCGACAATGTCGACAACATCACCGCCACCGCCCAGGAAGGCTCGGCGAACGTGCAGGTCACCGCCGACCGCAGTACGGACATGACGGCCTTCGTCGACGAGGTGAAGCTGCGCGTCGACGCGGTCAGCAATCTGCCGCGCGATTCCTATCCGCCCATCGTCCAGCAATTGCGCAGCACGCAGCAATTCATGGGCGTCGTCATCTATGGCGATGTCGACCGCCAGCTGCTGCAGCGCGTGGGCCGCGAGGTGCGCGACGAGATTTCCGTCCTGCCGGGCGCGAGCCTGGCCCGGGTGCAGGCCGCTTTGCCCGAGGAAGTCTCGGTCGAGCTGTCCGAAGAGGCGATGCGCCGCTACGGCATGAGCTTCTCTGAAGTCGCGCAGGCGATCCGCAACGGATCGCTGAACGCCTCGGCCGGCAATGTGCGGACCGAGCTGGGCGACGTCGCCCTGACCTCGCGCGAGCTGGCCGACACGCCGGAGGAATTCGCCGACATCGTGGTCCGCCAGACCGCCAGCGGCGCGCGCGTGCGCGTGGCCGACGTGGCGCGCGTCGACGACGGGTTCGGCGACGCCCAGTTCGACGGCGAATTCGACGGCATGGACATGACCTTCGTGTTCCTGATCACGCCGGAGAAGGTGAATGTCGTGCGCACCTCCAAGGCCGTGCACGACTATGTGGACGAAAAGGCCGCAGAGCTGCCGCCGGGCGTGAACATGCGCGTGTGGTGGGACGACGCGGCGGCGTTCAAGAGCCGGATCGACACGATCGGCACCAACACGCTGCTGGGCCTGGTGATGGTGTTCATCGTGCTGATGCTGTCGTTGCGCCCCGCCGTGGCGATCTGGACGACGGTGGGCATCGCGGTGTCCTTCGCCGGCGGCCTGGCGCTGCTCCCTTATGTGGGCGTGTCGTTCAACATGCTGTCGCTGTTCGCGGTGCTGATTGTCACGGGGATCATCGTCGACGACGCCATCGTGGTCGGCGAAAACATCCATAACGAGGTCGAGAAGGGCGAGCGCACCGGGCTGGACGCCGCGGTGGTCGGCACGCAGCTGGTGGCCAAGCCGGTCGTCTACGCCGTGCTGACCACGATGATGGCGTTCGCGCCCTGGATGCTGCTGACCGGGCCGGAGGTCCAGTTCACGCGGCAGATCTCGCTGGTCGTGATCTTCGCGCTCAGCTTCTCGCTGATCGAGTCGCTGCTGATCCTGCCCGCGCACCTGGCGCACCTGAAGCCGCAGAACCCGCATAACCGCTTCATGCGGGTGCAGCGGCGCATCGCCGACTCGCTGGTCTGGTTCGCCCAGAACGTCTACCGGCCGTTCGCCTGCACCATGGTGCGCGCGCGCTATATCACCGTGTCGATCTTCATGGCCCTGTTCATGCTGGCGATCGGCGCCCAGACCACCGGCTGGCTGCCCTTCAACATGATGCCGGAGCTTGAGTCGGAGTTCGTGCAGGCGCGCGTCACCCTGCCGCCCGGCACGCCGTTCTCCCGCTCCCAGACCCTGAAGGAGCGGATGGAGGCCGCCGTCGCGACCGTCGAGGCGCGCTATGACGAGCTATACGGCGACGAACAGCCGATGATCCTGTCGACCGTCGTCATGGCGCAGAACGGCAGCGTGCAGGGCTATATGGAAGTCGCCCCGGCCGGCGAGCGGCCGGCAAACGTGCCGACCTCCGTCGTCGCCGACGAGATCCGCGAGGCGCTGGGTCCGATCCCGGAAGCCGAGGACATCGTCTTCAGCGCCAGCTTCAACGATGACGGGCCGGGCCTGTCCTATTCGGTGTCCAGCGCCGACCTGGACCAGCTGGCCGCCTCGGTCGAGGACCTGAAGACGCAGCTGGGCAGCTATGGCGCGGTCTACGACATCACCGACAGCCTGCAGACCGTGAACGACGAGATGCGCTTCACGCTGAAGCCCGGCGCCCAGAGCCTGGGCGTCACGCTGGCCACCGTCACCCAGCAGGTGCGCCAGGCCTATTACGGCGAGGAGGTCCAGCGCCTGCCCCGCGACGGCCAGGACGTGCGCGTGATGGTGCGCTATCCGGAGGACATCCGGCGCAGTCTCGACTCGCTGTCCAATCTGCGCATCCGCACCAATGACGGGCGCGAGGTGCCGCTGTACAGCGTCGCGGACGTGGAGTTCGCGCCGGGCGTCCAGCGCATCCAGCGCCGCGACCGCATGCGCACCGCGCGCGTCAGCGCCGAGGTTGAGGACCGGGCGCGCGGCGACGTGATGGCCGACCTGAACAATAATTTCCTGCCGCAATGGGAGGCGCGCCATCCCGGCGTGACGCTGGGCGCGCTCGGCTCCAACGAGGCGGAGCAGGAATTCCTGGGCGAGATCATCGTGCTGCAGATCATGATGCTGGGCGCGATGTATATGCTGATCGCGGTGGCGTTCCGGTCCTATTTCCTGCCGCTTCTGATCATGACGGCGATCCCCTTCGCCCTGGCCGGCGCCTATTTCGGCCACATGATCTTCGGCATGCCGCTGGCGCTGTTCTCCTTCTTCGGCATCGGCGCGGCGGCGGGCGTGGTGGTCAACGACAATCTGGTCCTGATCGATTTCGTGAACCGGCTGCGGGCGAACGGCATGGGCGCCTATCAGGCGCTGATCGAGGCGTGCACGACGCGCTTCCGCCCGATCCTGCTGACCTCCGTCACCACATTCGTCGGCATCATGCCGATGGCGTTCGAAAGCTCCTGGCAGGCGCAGTTCCTGAAGCCGATGATCGTGGGCCTTGGCTTCGGCGTCATCTTCGCGCTGTTCCTGACCCTGCTGATGGTGCCGGCGCTGTATGCGGTCGGCGTGGACATCGCGCGCTTCTTCCGCCGGGTCTGGACCGGCAAGAAACAGCCGGCCTTCGGCTCCTCCTGGGACGAGGAGAAGGAGTTCGTGACCATGGAGGAGGGGTTCGCCCCCGATCCGGCGCCGGCGGAATAGACGCCGCTGCTGCAGCCGGATTCGCAGCGGAGGCGCGCCCTCCGCTATAGTTCGCCCCGGGCAGGGTGTGGATCGGATGCAAAGGACGGAAATATGAAGCAGTGGCGCGGGTTTCTGATCGGCGGGGCGGCGTGCATGGCGCTCCTGGCCGCCTGTGGCGAGGACGCTCCGCAGGAGGCCGCCGCGCCCCCGGCCCCGGAAGACGCAGCCCCCGCGCCCGAGGCGCCCAGCGCCGCCTTCGGCGAGTTCGGCATCGACACCGCTGAGATGGACCCGTCGGTCGAGCCTGGCGACGATTTCTACCGCTATGTGAACGGCCGCTGGCTGGACAACACGGAAATCCCCGCCGACCGCACCAATTACGGCGTCTTCACCAAGCTGGACGAAGAGGCGCAGGAACAGGTCCGCGACATTATCGAGGAAGCCGCCGCGCTGGACGCGCCGGACGGCACCCCGACCCAAAAGGTCGGCGATCTGTACAATAGCTGGATGGACGCCGAGCGGGTGGAGGAGCTGGGCCTGGCCCCCCTGCAGGACGATATCGACCGCCTGTCCGCCCTGGAGGACAGGGACGCGGTGGCCCGCGCCATGGGCGATCCGGGCCTGGCGTCCAGCGCCATCGTTGGCGGCTATGTCGACGTCGATGTGAAGAACACCGACCGCTATGTGATGTACGTTACCCAGGCCGGGCTGGGCCTGCCCAATCGCGACTATTATCTGGAAGAGGGCGAGCGGTTCGACGAGATCCGCGAGGCTTACGTGGCCTATATCGAGACCCTCTTCACCCTGGCCGGGATCGAGGGCGGCGCCGACAAGGCGCAGGCGATCATGGCGCTGGAAAGCGAGATGGCGGAGGCGCACTGGACGCCCGCCAAGCGCCGCGACCGGGACCTGACCTACAACATGGTCTCGGTGGACGAGCTGCCCGGCTACGCCCCTGGTTTTCCCTGGACGCCGTTCCTGGAGGAGGCGGGCCTGGCCGGCGAGAGCGAGTTCGTGCTGCGCGAGAACGACGCCATCCAGGCGCAGGCGCGCATCTTCGGCGAGACGCCGCTGGAGACCTGGCGCGACTATCTGGTCTTCCATCTGCTGGACGAGCACGCGTCCTATCTGCCGAGCGCGTTCGACGAGGCCAGTTTCAATTTCTTCGGCCGCACGCTGAACGGCCAGCCGGAGCAGCGCGACCGCTGGCGCCGGGGCGTCGCCCTGATCGACGGCACGCTGGGCGAGGCGGTGGGCCGCATCTATGTCGACCAGCATTTCCCGCCCGAAGCGAAGACGCAGATGCAGGAACTGGTCGACAATCTGCAGACCGCCTTCCTGAAGCGTCTGGACGAGGGCGTGGAATGGATGGGGCCGGAGACCAAGGACGAGGCGCGCGCCAAGCTGGCCGCCTTCACGCCCAAGATCGGCTATCCCGATGTGTGGGAGACCTATGACGGGCTGGAGATCGATCCCGACGACCTGATCGGGAATATCGAGAGCGCCAACGAATGGGCCTGGAACGACGAGCTGGACAAGCTGGGCGGGCCGATCGACCGCAACGAGTGGTTCATGACCCCGCAGACGGTCAACGCCTACTACAACCCCGAAATGAACGAGATCGTGTTCCCCGCCGCGATCCTGCAGCCGCCCTTCTTCGACCCGAACGCCGACCCGGCGGTCAATTACGGCGCCATCGGCGCGGTGATCGGCCACGAAATGGGCCATGGCTTCGACGATCAGGGCCGCAAGTCCGACGGCACCGGGATGCTGCGCGACTGGTGGACGCCGGAAGACACGCAGGGCTTCGAGGAACGGGCCGACAAGCTGGGCGCGCAATACGCCGCCTATGAGCCGGTGCCGGGCTATCCGCTCGACCCCGAACTGACGATGGGGGAGAATCTGGGCGATCTCGGCGGGCTGAACATCGCCTATGAGGCCTATCATCTGTCCCTGAACGGCGAGGAGCCGCCGGTCATCGACGGCTATACCGGCGACCAGCGCTTCTTCATGTCCTGGGCCCAGGTCTGGCGCCGCCTGTATCGCGAGGAGGAGCTGATCAACCGGGTCCGCACCGACCCGCACAGCCCGTCCGAATACCGCTGCAACGGCGTGGTGCGGAACATGGACGCCTGGTACGCCGCCTTCGACGTGACCGAGGACGACGCGCTCTATCTGCCGCCGGAAGAGCGGGTCACCGTCTGGTAGGCGCAGGGTTCAGACGCCGGAAAAGGCCGCCCCCAGGCGGCCTTTTCTTTTGCGCGCCAAGCGCCGCGTCGCAATTTTCATAAACAAGTTTACAAAACAAACCAGATTGGCTAGTCTCAGCGTGTCGGAGGGCCGCGCCGCGTGCGCGGCCCGGCCGGCGGGTGCGCCGGACAGCCGGCGGAGGAGGGGTCATGACCGGTTCCGGCGAACGGATTCACGCTCTGGACGCGGTGCGCGGCGGCGCGCTGCTGCTGGGCGTCGTGCTGCACGCGGCGCTGTCGTTCTTCCCGCAATTCGTCCTGTGGATGGTGGACGATCCGGCGGAGAGCCCGGCGCTGAGCTACAGCTTCTATGTCATCCATGTTTTCCGGATGAGCCTGTTCTTCCTGCTGGCCGGGTTCTTCGCCCATATGAGCCTGCACCGGAAAGGCGCGGGCGGCTTCGCCGCCGACCGCGCGCTGCGGATCGCCTTGCCGCTGGTCGTGGCCGTGCCGGTCATGCAGCTGGCGATCGGGGCGGCGACGAAATACGCCGTCGCCGCGGGCGTGGCGCCGGCCTTCTTCGCCGAGGCGCAGATCCACCTGGCGCCGCTGGACCCCAAGACCTATTCGCTGACCCATCTCTGGTTCCTCTATGTGCTGGTCTGGCTCTATGCCGGCGCGCTGGTCCTCACCGCCGCGGCGCGCCTGATCGACCCGCGCGGGCGGATCGGCGCGGCGCTGGACCCCGCGGTGCGGGTTCTGGTGACGAGCCAGCTCGCGCCGCTGGTCCTGGGCGCGCCGCTGTTCGCGCTGCTGTATTTCCACGCGGGCTGGACGTCCTGGGCCGGCATCCCGACGCCGGACATGGGCCTGGTCCCCAACCGCTATGCGCTGACCGGATTTTCCATCGCCTTCGGCTTCGGCTGGATGCTGCACCGGCAGGCAGATCTGCTGGCCGTCTGGCGGCGCTGGTGGCCGCTGCATCTGGCCGTCGCGATCCTGTGCACGGCCGGGGCGCTGACGCTGGCCGGCGGGGTGACGTTCACCCCGCCCCAGCCGATGGGGGCCGAGCGCGCCGCGACGACCGCGATGTATGTGATCGCGATCTGGTGCTGGAGCTTCGGCCTGATCGGCGCGGCGCTGCGCTTCATGAGCGGCCACAGCGCGGCGCGGCGCTATCTGGCCGACGCGTCCTACTGGATCTATCTGATCCATCTGCCGCTGGTGGTGCTGCTGCAGGCGGTGTCGGCGCAGGTCGCCGCGCCCTGGTTCGTGAAATTTCCCGCGCTGCTGTTCGCCGCGATGACGCTGATGCTGGTCAGCTATCAGCTGTTCGTCCGCTACACGGTGATCGGCCGCGTGCTGAACGGGCGGCGCTATCGCCGCGAGCCGGTAATGACCGCGCCCGCCGCGGCCGCGCCGGCGCATTGAAGGAGGCTGCGATGACTGCAGACGCACAAGCCGCACGTGAGGACCTCGCCTTCCTGCGCGGTCTGGTGGACGAGGACTGGCGGCCCGGCCTGCGCTTCTTCGGCGCGACCTACGCCGCCATCGGCGCGGCGATCTTCGCCCAGGTCGCGGTGCAATGGGCGGTCGATACCGGCCTGCTGGCGCTGCCGGACGGCGCGATCCTGATCTGGATCGTGCTGGTCTGGGGCGTCTACACGGTCGTGCAGACCCTTCTGCCGCGCTGGATGCCGGCCGCCAGGGCCGTCGGCCTGCGCAACCGCGTCACCGGCGGGGCGTTCATCGGGATGATCGCCTCGCACCTGACGATGTTGGCCGTATTCGTGATCGTCGCGGTGCGCACGGAGTCCCCGATCCTGGTGCCGATCGCCGCGCTCAGCTTCTTTGCGATGCAGGGCGGGATGTGGATCGTGTTCAACGCGATCCGTCCGGGCCGGGGGCAGCTCGCCCATGCGTTTGGCTGGCTGGCCGCGGCGCTGGGCTGCGCCTTCCTGATCGGCTCGCCGCATTTCGCCGGGGCGATCGGCCTGGTCGCGCTGGCGCTGATGGTGGCGCCCGGCCTGTCGATGATGCGCGCCGCGCGGGCGCCGGACTAGAGGCTCGGACGATGGCCGCCTTCGACATCGGCAAGATCGACGACGTGATCCATGGCCGCATGCGGCTGGGCATCGTCGCCTATCTGGCGAACGCCGACATGGCGGATTTCAACGAGCTGAAGGCGGCGCTGGACGCCACCCAGGGCAATCTCTCGGTGCATCTGCGCAAGCTGGAGGAGGCCGGTTATGTCCAGATCGAGAAAGGCTTCGCCGGGCGCAAGCCGCAGACCCGCGCGCGCCTGACCGCGAAGGGGCGCAAGGCGTTCAAGGACTATCTGGCGGCGATGAGCGACTTGCTGGACGAGAGCTAGGCCCGCGATCCTTCAGTCCGCCATCCGTCACTCCGGCAGAGCGCGGCGCAGCTCCGCGACGCGGCTGGCGGCGCGCTGGAATTCGAAGGCGTAGTCGCCGTGCGTATAGAGCCGGTCGGGCTCGGCTTCGGCCAGCGCGACCAGCCCGCATTCGGCCTCGTACAGCGCGTCGATCAGCATCACGAAACGGCGCGCGCGGTCGCGCTCCTCCGGCCCCATGACCGGCACGCTTTCCAGGAACAGCACGCGATAGCGCCGGGCGATGGCCAGATAGTCGGCCGAGCCGAGCGCCGACCCGCACAGCGACTCGAACCCGAAGCGGCAGCAGCCGGAGGCCGCGCGCGGCACCGGCACGGCGCGGCCGGACACCGTCAGAGTCTCTTCATGCTCGCCCGCCCCGGCGGTCATGCGCCGCCACAGATCGTCGAAATGCGCGCGCGTCTGCTCGCTCTGCGGGGTCAGCCACAGATCCTCCCCCTCCAGCACGCGGCGGCGATAGTCGCGCCCGGAATCCAGTTTCACGACGTCCAGCTTCTCGCCGATCAGATCGACGAAGGGCAGGAAGAGCTGGCGGTTCACGCCGTTCAGATAGAGCTCGCTGGGCGCGCGGTTGGAGGTGGCGGCCAGCACCACGCCGCGTTCGAACAATTGCTCGAACAGCCGGCCGACCAGCATGGCGTCGGCGATGTCGGTGATCTCCGCCTCGTCCAGGCACAGCAGGCGGGCGCGGTCCGCCAGCGCCTTGGCGACCGGCGGGATCGGGTCGTCGCCGGCGCCGCGCACATATTCGGGCCGGCGTTTGCGCGCCTTCGAATCCAGCGTGCGCCACTGGCCGATGGCGGCGTGCGCCTCCGCCATGAAGTCGTGGAAATGGACGCGGCGCTTTTCGATCAGCGGCGCGCGCTCGAACAGCATGTCCATCAGCATCGACTTGCCGGTCCCGACCGGGCCGTGCAGCCAGACCCCGCGCGGGGGCGCGCTCTTTCGCGCGAACAGCCCGCCCCCCGGGCGCCATGCGTCCAGCGCCGCGTTCAGCTGGCCGAGGCGCCGTGCGGCGTCTTCCTGCGAGGGGTCGGCGTCGAGCGCGCCGGACTGGACGCAGGCGCGCCATGCCTCCAGCACGCCGGTCATGCGATCAGCCGATCAGGCGGAGCTGGCGCGGCTCGATCACCCGCAGCGCCATGGACAGGTCGCGGCCCCGGCGCAGGATGCGCCCGTCCATCGCCATGACCAGATAGGCGCCCTGGGCGCGGGCGAGCGCGGGCCGTTTTTCGATGCGGTAGAGCGGCGCCTCGCTGGCGCGGCGGAAAATGCTGAACACCGCCCGGTCGCGCAGATGGTCGATGGCGTAGTCCCGCCATTCCCCGGCCGCCACGCCGCGCCCATAGGCGCGCAGAATCTCATCCAGCTCCCGCCGCTCGAACGCGATCAGCCGTTCCAGCTTCAGGTGCGCGGGCCGCGGCCCGGTTTTGGGCCCCCCGCGCGGGTCGAAAGTGTCGCCTGTCACGCCGCCTATCTTACAGATTTTTTAAGCCGCGCCACGAACTTGCCCAATTTTCGCCCGCGAGCCGCCTTGACCGGCAGGCATATAGAGGGCCGTCGGCCGGTCTGGAGACGTTCAGGGCTAGGTAATTAGCCCCCCAGCCCCCGGGTCCTGGACCCTCCAGCCGGTCGGCCAACCTTTCCAAATTCCCGAAAATTCAGGCGTTTAGGACCGAAGGCCCGAATCCGCCCCGCGCCTAGTGGCCGGAGGCCGCGGCCAGGATCGGCCCGCCGTCCGGATTCTGCACCAGAACGGCGAATCCGCCGGTGTCCGGCGCGTCGGCGCGGATTTCGGCCGCCTCCCCGGTCCAGGCCCCGATGCGGGAGACCTGCCGCACCGGATTGGTGACGGTGAATTCGCGGCCCTCATTCTCCCCCGCCCCGACTTTGGTGCGAATCTCGCCCGGCTCGAAGCCGATCAGCCAGATGTCGGCGGCCTCGCCCTGGGCCGGGCCGGCGCCGATCTCGATCGCCACCTGCACGCCCTCGCGCCGCGCCTTCAGCTCCGGCGTGCGGGCGGCGTTCTTCTGGCAGCTCTTGATCTCGGATTCGATGCGCACGCCGTCGCCGCCGGGCCCCGCCTCGCGGCCGTCCACCACCATTTGCGGGGTATAGACGCGCGCCTGGCCGAAGCGGTCGGCGTATTCGCGCTGGCGGGCGGTGAATTCGGGATGGGCCAGCGTGTCGCGCCAGCCGAGATAGTCCCAATAATCGACGTCATAGGTCAGCGGCAGCACATCGCGCGTCGCGGCGATCTCCGCCAGCGCCGTATTGGCGTGCATGCAGGCCGCGCAGTTCTGGCTGACGAACAGCTCCAGCACGACCGGGCGGCCATGGGCCGTCGCGTCCCCGGCCGCGGCCGGCGCGGCCGACAGACCGGCCAGGCCCGCCCCGAGGCCCAGGACGGCTGTCAGACTGACAAGAACATCCCTCATGAGGCCATCTTAGGCACGGGCGCGCCCATCCCCAATCACGCTTGGGTCATTTGACGCAATGGTGAACGCCCAGAGGGCAAGCGCCCGGGGGGTGAAAGCGCAGGCCGTCCTACTCGCCCCCGGCGCCGACGCGGCTGATCTTCAGCGTGTTGGTCTTGCCGGCGCGGCCGAACGGCACGCCGGCGGAGATCACGATCCGCTCCCCGGCCTCCACGCCCCACTCGGCGGCGGCCTTCTCCGCGCTTTCGGCCATGGCGTCGAAGGTGGTGACGTCATGGGTGACGATCGGCGCCACGCCCCAGGCCAGCACCAGACGGCGGGAGGTCTCGACCAGCGGCGTCAGGCCCAGGATCGGCGCGCCCGGCCGGTCGCGCGACAGGCGCAGCGCGGTGGACCCGGTCGTGGTGAAGGCGACGACAGCGCGGCAGTCCAGCACGGCGGCGATGTTCGCCGCCGCGACGCTGATCGCGTCGGCGGTGGTGGGCTCGGGCTCCTGCTGGCGCTCGGCCAGTTCGGACCAGTAATCGGGGTCGGCCTCCACGGCGCGGATCAGCCGGTCCATCACCGCGACCGCGGCGGTCGGGTGGCGGCCGACCGCGCTTTCGGCCGACAGCATCACCGCGTCGGCGCCCTGATACACGGCGTTCGCGACGTCGCTGGCCTCCGCGCGGGTCGGCGTTGCGGCCTGAACCATCGATTCCAGCATATGGGTGGCGACGATCACCGGTTTCCCGGCGGCGCGGCAGGCGCTGATGATGCGGCGCTGGATGATCGGCACCTGTTCGGGCGGCAGCTCCACGCCCAGATCTCCGCGCGCCACCATGGCGGCGTCGGCCTCCGCCAGCACCGCGTCCAGCGATTCCAGGGCGGAGGGCTTTTCCAGTTTCACGATCAGGCCGGCGCGGCCCTTGATGCGCTCGCGCGCCTCGCGCGCGTCCTCCGGCCGCTGCACGAAACTGAGCGCGATATAGTCGACGCCCGCCTCGCACGCGAAGTCCAGGTCCGCCTTGTCCTTGTCGGTCAGGGCGGCGACCGGCAGCGCCGCGCCGATAACATTGATGCCCTTGCGGCTGGTCAGCCGGCCGCCGACATCGACGCGCGCCGTCGCGCGGTCCTTGCCGGCCTCGGTGACGGTCAGCTGCATCCGCCCGTCGTCCAGCTTCAGGATCACGTCCTTTTCCAGCGCCGCGAACAGCTCCGGATGCGGGATGCGGATCGTCCCGGCCTCGCTGGGCTCGCTTGAGCATTCCAGCGCGATGTCCTGGCGGAAGCTGAGCGGCACGCCGTCTTCCGGCGTTTCGCCGACGCGCAGCTTCGGCCCCTGCAGGTCGGCGACGACCGCGATCGGCCGGCCGGATTCCTTTTCCGCCCCCCGGATCGCGGCCAAGGCAGCAGCGTGGCTGTCGTGTTTTCCGTGGCTGAAATTGAGGCGGAAGACGTCGACGCCGGCGGCGTGCAGACGGGTCAGCATGTCGGGGGCGGAGCTGGCGGGCCCCACCGTTGCGACGATTTTTGTGTAACGGATCGGCATGTGTGCGCCTGACTCCCTTGCGTCTTCGTCGCCACAGCAGCGGCTCGGGTCAAGGGCGAAACGCCCGGCGCGCTTCAATTGAGGCGCCGCATCGCATAAAATTCACGCCCGGCCGACAGGAGGCGCGCGTGACCGTTCGCATAGAGATCGTATCGGATTTCGTCTGCCCGTATTGCTGGCTCGGCAAGAAGCGGATGGAGGCGGCGCTGCGCCTGCGGCCGGACGTGCAGGCCGTGACGGTGTGGGCGCCGTTCGAGCTGGACCCGGACACGCCGGAGGGCGGGGTTCCGTATCTGGATTATATGCGCGGGATTTTCGGCGGCGGCGACGAGGCCGGCGCGCGGCGCGAACAGGCCTGGGCGGGCCTGGCCGAGGCCGGGCGCGCGGTCGGCGCGGAATACCATTTCGACCGGATCGCGATCCGCCCCAACACGCTGAACGCCCACCGCCTGATGCGCTGGGCTCAGATCGCGGGCGCGGGCGATGCGGTGGCCGAGGCGCTGTTCGCCGCCAATTTCCGCGACGGGCGCGATATCGGCGACGCCGCGGTGCTGAGCGAAATCGCGCAGGCCGCCGGCATGGACGCGGCGGCGGTGCGCGCGCGGCTGGACAGCGACGAGGACCGCGATGCGGTGCGCGCCGAAGAGGCGGCGTTCCGCGACATGGGCGTGCGCGGGGTGCCGACCTTTATCATCGACCGGCGGGTCGGCCTGTCCGGCGCGCAGGACCCGCAGGTTCTGGCTCAGGCGATGGACCGGGCGCTGGCGGCCTGAACATTCGGGCTTCTGAGGGTTTCGGGCGGCCTGAAATTTGCGACCGGGACCGCATGACACGGAGAGCAGGGACATGACGCGCGCCGCCATGGCGGGAATTCTGGCCGTCTTGCTGGGCCTTGCGGCCTGCGGGGAGCCGGAAAACGGCGCGCCCGCCGTCCCGCAGGCGGACGCAACCGTTCCGGCGCCCGTCCAGGCCGTGGCCGAGGCGCTGTTCGCGGCGACCTGCGGCGGGCTGAACGGCACGCCGGACATCTGCGCATGCGTGCGCGACCGCGTGGTTACCGCCGCCGGATTCGAGGGACTGGCCTATATCGGCGCGGCCTTCGGCGCGGACCCGTCCGCCGCGGCGCCCTATGAGGCGGCGATGAGCCAGGCCGAGCGCAATGTCGCGGCCGAGGCGTTTCTGGACGGCCAGTTCGACTGCGTGATCGCGTCCGATCCCGATTATGGCGGGGCGCCCGCCGCCGATCCGTTCGCCACCCGCGACCCCATCGCGCCCGTCATTCCGCAAATTCCCGGGGCCGCCGCGCCCGGCCCGGCCGGCGAGTCGCCGTTCGAGACCGCGGTATCGGTCTGCGTCGATCTGGGCGCGGCGGGCGAGCCGGAATGCCGCTGCCGCGTCGAGACCGTGTTCGATGCGCTGGGCGAGGACGGGGTGCGCCTGATCGCCGCCGCCGATCTGGGCGACGAGGAGACGCTCCGCACGCTGGCGGAATCCCGCGGCGTGGACTGGCTGGAACAGGCGCGGGCCGATCTGGAGGAGGCGCGCGCCGCATGCGCCCCCTGACACGCGCGGCCGCGCGGTCCGTCCTTCCGATCCTGCTCGCATCCCTCGCGCTGTCCGGCTGCGGGGACGACGCGCGCGACAAGATCGAGAGCGGCCACACGCCCCCGGCCCGCAACACCCAGACCTATGCCCGCGAGCTGTTCGACGGCCTGTGCCGGGCGCGCGATTTCGCCGCCGCGGAATGCGACTGCATGCGCACGCGCATGCTGCGCTCCGGCACGCGGGCGCTGGCCTTTATCGGCGCGACCTATGGCGGCGACCTGGCCGCCGCGGCGGAGGCCGGGGCGGAGCTGGACGAAGACCAGCGCACCGCCGCGACCGAGGCCTATCTGAACGCCGAGACGCTGTGCCTGAACCAGCGCGCCCCCGATGCGCCCGACCCGGACGCCCCGCCCGTCCCGGCGGCGACGCTGGCGGACGTGCGCGCCTCCTGCCGGCCGGCGATGGCGGAAATCTGCGCCTGCCGGGCCGAGGCGCTGCGCGAGGCTGTGGGCGACGGGGCGTTCGAGGCGGCCATCGCGATAAACAGCGGCGCGCGCGGCGATCTTCAGTCCCTGGACGAGGGGCGGGAGGAGGGCTGGGCCGACCGGGCGGCGGATCTGTACGCCCGCACCTCCGCCCCCTGCATCATCCAGGCGGCGGGCCGCTAGGGCGCTGTTCGCGCGAAGAAATCCGCTACGCAGCCCGGCGCGGGCGGGATATGCTGCACCGCGCTCGGGGGCGGCATGAGACACGGAATCGGCAAAATGGTCGTGGCGGCGGCGGGCCTTGCGGTCCTGCTGGCGGCGTGCGGCGATTCTTCGGAGCCGGAGGGCGACCTGTTCGTGCGCGACGTGCCGGACCGGCCCGCGCCGCTGGAGCCCGCGCCGGATTTCGCCGACCTGCCCCAGACGCCGGACCTGGCCGCGGACGAAAAAGGCGTCGCCATGCTGTGCGCGGTGCGCGATGTCGGCGACGAACAGACCTGCGCCTGCCTGGCCGAGGCCGCCGCGGCCCAGTTCAACGGCCGGGACCTGGCCTATTTCTCCGCCCGCATGATCGGCGACGAAGATGAGGCGGGGCGCCTGCTGTCCGGCCGGGGCGTGCAGGAGCGCGCCGAGCTGTCCAACGACGTCGCGCGCCTGACGCTGGAATGCGGGCTGTGATGCGCCCGCTGTGATGCGCCCAGCCCATACGCTTGCGGCGGGGCGGCTGCGCCCTTAATCAGGACCGCGATGTCCGCATCTCCTCCCGAAGACGGCGCGCCGCAACCCGAACGGTTCGCCGGCCTCCTCGAAAGCCTGCTCGACCGCGCCCGCGCCGCCGGCGCCGACGCCGGGGACGCCGTGGCGGCCGAGAGCCTGTCGCTGCATGTCAGCGCCCGCGAGGGCAAGCTAGAGGACGTCGACCGGTCCGAGGGCCGCGACGTCTCCTTGCGCGTGTTCGTCGGCAAGCGCAGCGCCAGCGTCTCCTCCTCCGACCTGTCGGACGAGGGGCTGACGCGCCTGGCCGAACGCGCGGTCTCGATGGCGAAATTCGCGCCGGAAGACGAATGGGCGGGCCTGGCGCCGAAAGAGCGGCTGGCGACCGAAATTCCCGATCTGGACCTGTTCGACGCGGCGATCCCGGGGCCGGAGGCGCTGGAAGCCCGCGCGCTGGAGACCGAGGCCGCGGCGCTGGCCGTGCCGGGCGTGGCCAAGACCGACGAGGCCTGGGCCGGATGGGGCGCGAGCGGCGTACTGCTGGCCACGACCGAGGGGTTCAGCCATGGCTGGCGCGCCAGCTCCCACCATTTCGGCGTCGCGACCATCGCCGAGAAGAACGGCGCGATGGAGCGGGATTATGAGGCCGACAGCGCCCGCCACGCCACGGACCTGAAGCCGGCCCGCCAGGTGGGCGACGAGGCCGGGCGGCGCGCGGCCTCCCGCCTTGGAAGCGCCAAGACGCCGAGCGGCAAGCGTCCGGTGATTTTCGAAAACCGGATCGCGGGCAGCCTGATCGGCGCGTTCTCCTCCGCCATCGCCGGGCCGTCCATCGCGCGCGGGGTCTCCTTCCTGCGTGGGTCGATGGGGGAGAAGGTGTTCGCCGATGGAATCCGCATCATCGACGACCCCTATATCGCGCGCGGGGCGGGCTCCCGCCCGTTCGACGCGGAGGGCGTGCCGGGGTCGCGCATGGAATTGATCGAAGACGGCGTGCTGACCAGCTGGATGCTGAACATGGCCTCGGCGGCGCAGCTGGGCCTGTCCACCACCGGCCACGCCGCGCGCGGCGGCGGCGGCGCGCCGGGCGTGTCGTCCTCCAATCTGTGGATCGCGCCGGGCGACAAGGACCTGGACGCGCTGGTCAGCGAAATCTCCGAAGGCCTGCTGGTGACCGAGATGTTCGGGCCCAGCCTGAACCCCAATACCGGCGACTGGTCGGTCGGGGTGGCCGGCTTCGCCATCCGGGACGGGGAGCGCGCCGGGCCGGTCAGCGAGATCACCGTGGCCGGAAACCTGAAGGATATTTTCGCGCGGCTGGAGCCCGGATCGGATCTGGAGATGCGCCGCCACGTCAACGCGCCGTCGCTGCGCGTCGACGCCCTGTCGGTGGCGGGGCTCTAGCGGATCGGGACCGGTTTTACCGTCACTGCGTTCGGCTATAACGGCGCGGCGGCTGGATAGAGGACAGGCAGGACGGACAGCATGGGCAGCGAACCGGACAACAAGCAGCTTCTGCACATCGTGATCGGCGGCGAGCTGAAGGACGTCAAAGGCGTCGAGTTCAAGGACGTCTCCAAGATCGACTTCGTCGGCGCCTATTCGAACTTCGCCGCCGCGCACCAGGCCTGGCGCGGCGCGGCCCAGCGCACGGTCGACAACGCGCTGACCCGCTATTTCATCATCCATGCGCACCGGCTGCTGGACCCCGAAACCGGGGAAGAGCACGACCAGGAACAGCACTGACGGCCTGCTGGCGCCTTCACGTCAGCGTGCATCGCCCTGACTCGGCGCGTCCGGCGCGCTAGCGTCCCTCCCAAACAAACACCCTTCGGGAGGACACATATGCGCATTCTCGCCGCCGCCTCGATCTTCGCTCTCGCCGCCGCCGGCGCCGCCATGGCGCAGGATTCGGAAGAGCCCGGTTTCTTCATTACCTCCGCCGGTTCCGGCGACGGCGCCAATCTGGGCGGGCTGGAGGGCGCGGACGCCCATTGCGCCATGCTGGCCGAGGCCGCCGGCCTGCCGGACCGCGACTGGCGCGCCTATCTGAGCGCCGGCGCCGAGGACGGCATGGACGCGGTCAACGCCCGGGACCGGATCGGCGAGGGCCCCTGGTATAATGTGAACGGCGAAATGGTCGCCGCCGATCTCGACGACCTGCACGGCGAGGCGGAGATGTTCACCAAGGCCACCGCGCTGAACGAAATGGGCGGCGTGGTGAACGGCCGGGGCGACGATCCCAACCAGCACGACATCCTGACCGGCGCCAATCTGGACGGGACGCTGGCCATGACCGAGGCGGGCGAGCCCGCGACCTGCCAGAACTGGACGGCCAATGGCGACGGCGCTGCGCGGGTCGGCCATTTCGACCGCACCGGCGGGGGCGACAATCCCAGCTCCCTGAACTCGGCGCACAATTCCCGGGGCTGCAGCCAGGAGGCGCTCGTGGGCACCGGGGGCAATGGCTATTTCTACTGCTTCGCGGCGGACTGACCCCGCGTCTCAGGCCGTATAGCGGGCAAACAAAAAGCGCCGCCCCGGTGGGCGGCGCTTTTCACATTCGGCGTGCGAGAAGCCGCTAGCGCGGCTTGGCCGCGATCAGGCCTTCGCGCTGGGCGCGCTTGCGCGCCAGCTTGCGGGCCCGGCGCACCGCTTCCGCTTTCTGGCGGGCGCGCTTTTCGGACGGCTTCTCATAGAAGGAGCGCCGCTTCATTTCGCGGAACGTGCCTTCACGCTGCATCTTCTTTTTCAGCGCTTTCAATGCCTGTTCGACATTGTTGTCGCGCACATAAATCTGAACCAGGGCTCTCGCCTCCTGTCTGGGTCCGCGAAAAGGCCGTTCGGCCGCTTCCGCGAAAACGCGAAATCGTTGGCGGGGCTGATAACAGAGGGGATTTCGCCTGTCCAGCGCATCGCTGACCAAACGGGGTGCTGTTCGCAGCGACCCGGCAAAAGGCTGGATTTTAATCCACTCCACCACGTCTCCCTATCGCTCGATCCGCATAAGTAATTCATCGAGCATGGTCACCAAAACGGAATTGTGATCGTCGCCGCTATCCTTTAGCGTCAGCATTTCGCAAATGCGTTGAATATTTAAATCTATTATTAGCTTTCCGTTTTCCCTTAGTGCTCCCTGAGCTGCAGCCCGTGCATTTGAATCACCCCCATTTGGTGAAATAATAAATGCAACAGACCGAAGCGCGGTGCGAAATAGGTATTTCTCTGTTGTATAAATCTCTCCTTGCCCGTATTCACCTGAATGATTTTTCATCTCAAATATTATATATCTAGTTCCAAACGAGCGAATTATAGTTTTCCAAAAATCATGATCTGACGAAATTCTGCAAATGTAATCAAATCTCGAAATTCCAGTATCTGTTTTTTCTTGATATGTCCAAGAGGTTAGGTCTGAATCAAATATATACTTTAGGGCGCTGCCAACATCGCGTTCGAATTTCGCGAAAGTTTTTTGCCCGGGCGGTATAGATTTGATCGTATTGCATAATTGGCCCCCAAAGGGTGTATGCGGCGAGGATTTTTCATCCGATGTCCACGCAGTATTCGGCGCGCTCTTTAAGTCATCCTTAATGTCTTGAATATCGAAACTTTTTTCACCACTACTTTTGCTAATTTGAATCGCTTTGGAAAATGGTCGAGCGTCATGCAATAGCTGGATGTATTTGCTATATTCGTCAAAATCATTCGAAAGTAATTCTAATATTATATTTTCATCATATATCTTTATTTTTGGAAATCTACGAGATATCGCTTGCCTTAATGGGCTGGATATGTCATTTGCAACCGCTATAATACCAAAATCTGCCCCGGTTTCTTCTCGAATATTTTCTATTATCATGGCAGATTTAAGTAATTGTCCAGCTGGTGCGACAAGTGATCTATATACTTTTGTATCGACAACCGCTTTTCCGGTAGCTGTGTAAACAACTAAATCTGGACTATTCAATGATTCGTCCAGCATGCGCTTCACGTTGAATCCGGCTTTGGAGAAGATGGTCGATATTATTTCTTCGAATATCTGATTGATGTCGCTGTCCATTGGGACCTCGCAGAACACTAGAGGTGGTTCGACGTCAGTGAACGTTGCATTTTTCCCGTAACCGAACGAGATGTAGAAGAATGACGCAGGAATTTCCCCGTTTCGAGGCCAATCGCGCCGCCATTCTGGAGGCCGCGCTGCCGCATGCGGCCTTCGACGGGTGGAGCCAGGCGGTGCTGGCCCGCGCCGCGACGGAGGCCGGCCTGCCGGAGGGGGCGGACGCGCTGTATTTCCCGCGCGGGCCGGTGGACGCGATCGATTTCTGGAATCTGCAGGCCGACCGGGCGATGGCGGCGGCGCTGTCCGCCATGGATTTGCCCGCCCTGAAAGTGCGCCAGCGGATCGAGGCGGCGGTGATGGCCCGCCTTACCCCCGCGCGCCCGCACCGGGAGGCCGCGCGCCGCGCCGCCGGGCGGTTGATGTTGCCCGACGCGGCGGGGACCAACGCCCGCATCCTGTGGCGCACGGCCGACGCGATGTGGCGGGCGGTGGGCGACAGCTCCACCGATTTCAATTTCTATTCGAAGCGCACCATCCTGTCGGGCGTCTACGCCGCGACCTTCCCGGTCTTTCTGGACGACCGGGACGCCGATCTGGCCGTCACGCGCGCCTTCCTGCAGCGGCGGATCGAAAACGTGATGCAGTTCGAAAAGGCCAAGGCGAAAGTCCGCAAGGCGACCGCGGACCTGCCCGATCCGCTGGCGGTGCTGGCGCGGCTGCGCCACGGCCCGGCCCAGCGCCGCGCGCGCTGATTTCCCTGTCCCGCCGGACCCCGCTGGCGAATTAGTCCCTGACGGGACCGGACCGGCTCCCCTAGAGTGCACGGCAAACGGCCGCGAGGCCGCGGGCAAGGGGTGCAATGACCATGGGACGCCGCATCGTACTGGTGCTGGCCGCCGCGGCGGCGCTGGCCGCCTGCGCGCCCGATCCCGCAAGCAATGGAGACGGTGCGATGAGCCGAACGGCCGAGGAAGAGCAGAATCTGGCGCTGGTGCTGGAGATGTACAACAACGTCCTGATCGCGATGGACGCCGACCGTGTCGACGACTATCTGGCCGAAGACTACATCCAGCACTCGCAGCTGGCCCCGCCGGGGCGCGACGCGCTGAAGGATTTCCTGCGCATGATCCGGCGCGAAAGCCCGGACGCCGAGCAGATGATCAAGCGCACGCTGGTCGACGGCAATCTGGTCGCCGTGCACCTGCACGTGAAGCGCTTCCCGGAGGATCCGGGCATGGCGGTCGTGGACCTGTTCCGGGTCGCGGACGGCAAGATCGCCGAGCACTGGGAAGTGATCCAGGACGTGCCGACCGACCCCATCAATCCGATGTCCATGTTCGAGGACGGGAAATGAGCGGACGGTTTGACGGCAAGGTCGCGGTCGTCATCGGCGGAAACAGCGGCATCGGCCTGTCCGCGGCGCGCGGCTTCGCGAAGGAGGGCGCGCGCGTGGCCGTCACCGGCCGCAGCCAGGAGACGCTGGACGCCGCGAAGGCGGAGCTGGGCGGCGAGACGCTGGCGATCCGCAGCGACGTCGCCAGCATCGAGGACAGCGAAGCGGCGATGGCGCAGATCAAGGACGCCTTCGGCGCCATCGACGCGCTGGTCGTGAACGCCGGCATCGGCGAGTTCGCGCCGGCGCCCGATGTCACGCCCGAAGCCTGGGACAAGGTGCACGGCGTCAATCTGCGCGGCTGTTTCTTCGCCGCGCAGAAGGCGCTGCCGCTGATGAACGATGGCGGGTCCATCGTCTTCACCGGCTCCATCGGCTCCACGCTCGCGGTGCCGGGCAATGTGATCTACGCCGCGTCCAAGGCCGGGCTGCGCGCGGTCGGGCGGATTCTGGCCGCCGAGCTGGTGGACCGGAAAATCCGCGTCAACCTGGTCAGCCCGGGACCGACCGAAACCCCGATCATCAATCGCAGCGGCCTGCCGCCGGAAGCCATCGACGGCATGCGCCAGACCATGATCAACGCCGTGCCGATGCACCGGATGGGCGAGCCGGAGGAGATCGCCGACGCGATCCTCTTCCTGTCCTCGGCCCAGGCGAGCTTCATCACCGGGGTCGATCTGTTCGTCGACGGCGGCTGCGTCGAGCTGTGAGTTCGGGCTTATAGCCCGCGCCCTTATGAGCTGAGCGGATCATTAAATTCCTGTAATGTAACTGTCAGTGCGAGTGACAGGATAAGCTCAACCCTGCAAGTCTCTTTTGACTAACAATCGACGCGGGCACACCCGCGCGATTGGCAAGGGGAGGGACTTATGACTCAGCTGAAACAGGCTGGCCGCGTGCGCGCGGCCATGGCGGCGCTGCTCGCCGGAACGGCGTTTTCGACCGGCGCCGTCGCGCAGGCCCAGGTGATGGACGTCGTCACCGTGACCTCTGAGCGGCGCGAAACCGCGATCCAGGACACGCCGCTGTCGGTTCTGGCCTTCACGCCGGAGACGATCGAGCGTCAGGGCATCGAGGACCTGATGGACGTGTCGCTGTTCACGCCGAACCTGACGATCTCCGGATCGCGGGGGAACGGGGTGAACCAGCCGACCTATATGATCCGCGGCATTTCCGGCGGCGGCGGCGCGACCAGCGAACGCGGCGTGGCGCTGTATCTGGACGGCATCTATGTGCCGCGCACCAATGGTTCGATCTTCAACGTGCTGGACGTCGACCGGATCGAGGTGCTGCGCGGGCCGCAGGGCACGCTGTTCGGCCGCAACTCCACCGGCGGCGCGATCCGCATGTTCACCAAGCAGCCGGGGCCGGAGCAGGAATCCTATGCCCGCGTCACGGTCGGGGAGATGGACCGCACCGATTTCGTGGCGATGACCAATATCCCGGTCAGCGAGCGCTTCTTCGTGCGCCTGCAGGGCGGCCTCTTGAAAGAAGAAGGCTGGGTCACGCGCGGCACGCAGGAGCTGGGCGGGCATGAGGACTGGGTCGGCCGGTTCCAGGCCAAGGCGCTGCTCAGCGACACCCTGACCGCCAATTTCGGCTTCCTGTACAGCGACTCCCAGTCCGACGGCTCGCCGCAGGACGTCGAGACGTTCGACATGGCGCCGGGGATCGAGGGCTTTTTCGACGGCAATTTCGCCGACTGGCTGTCCGACGCGCTGGAGGCCGACGGCCAGGCGCCGATCGCGGCGGTCGACGATCCGCGCATCGTGCGCGACGACTTCACCATGCCGGATTTCTGTCTGCTGGACGATTTCGATCCGGACTTCGACGCGGCCTGCGAGCTGTTCAACGACTCGGTCTACTGGCAGGCCGATCTGAACCTGACCTGGGATCTGGGCGATAACCTGTCGCTGATCTCCACCAGCGGCGCGGCGGAGATGGACCATGAGGGCCTGACCAGCTGGCAGCAGCTGGGCTTCGAGGCGCGGCCCGACAATGTGAATTCCGAGGTCTTCTATCAGGACCTGCAGCTGAACGCCGGCCTGTTCGGCGGCCGGGTGGAGCTGGTGACCGGGGTGAACTTCTTCTACGAGGACTCCTCGTCCTCCGGCGCGCTGATCACGCGGCGGGGCACCAGCGCCCCTCCGGGTCCGCCGACCTGGGCGAACGACCCGGACGGCGACGGCGTGCCAGGGCGCGCCAACGGCAATGGCGACGCCGGCCTGTTCACCACCGACGACACGCTGACGCGGCAGGAGTCGACGTCCTGGGGCTGGTTCAACAGCGCCATCTGGCACATCACCGACGCCACCAATCTGACGGTCGGGGCGCGGCTGGCCCACGACAAGAAAGAGTACATGCAGACCGAGTACGCCTCGGACAATTTCAATCCGGCGCCGGGGACGAGCTCCACCACCGTCACCACCGACGACAGCTGGACCGAGGTGGACTGGCGCGCGACGCTGGACCACCACTTCACCGAAGACGTCATGGGCTACGCCACCGTCTCCAAGGCCTATCAGGCCGGCCAGTTCAGCTTCGGCATTATCGACCTGATCCCGGGCGATCTGCAGAGCGGCGACTTCATCCAGGCGATCCCGCCGGAAAAGGTCGTCAATTACGAGGCCGGGCTGCGGACCGAGTTCGGCGGGCGGTTCCGCCTGAACCCGACGCTGTTCTTCATGCAGTGGAGCAACCGCCAGGCGGCGCGGCAGATCACCTGTACGGCGGCGGAGCAGGCCTCCGGCGCCTGTCCGGTCGGCTTCGTCATCCGGGTCGTGGATTCCGGCGATGTCGACGTCTATGGCGCGGAGATCGACGGCCAGTTCTTCCTGACCGACCAGTTCAGCATCTATGGCGCCTATGGCTATACGAATTACGAGCTGGCCGATCCGGTCGCCAATAGCGGCCCGTATCTGTTCCCCGAGCCGCCGATGAACACCGGCAATATCGGGGCGCTGTACACGATGCCGATGGACGGCGGGGCGGAGATGAATTTCAGCGTCAACTACGCCTATGTCGGATCGCAGCAGACCCACCCGACCGACGATTCCGACTCCACCTACGAACAGCCCGACTATGGCCTGGTGAATGCGCGCGTGGAGTGGAAGAGCGGCGACGGGCGCTACACGCTGGCCCTGTTCGCCAACAATCTGCTGGATGAGACCTACGCCTCCTACTCCACGCGGTTCGGCGGCGGGTACTGGGACTTCGGCGGGCCGCGGCGCGGGGCGGGGATTCCCGACCGGTCGTCGCTGAACGTGGTGCGCGGCAAGCCGCGCCAGATCGGCGCGACGCTGCAGGTCAATTTCTGAGCGTTTTGGGCGGCGGAAGGACGCGGCCGGGGCCCAGCGCCCCGGCCGTTTCCATTTTCGTTCCCGTGTGCGGGCCGGGCCGGGCGCGCTATAGTTGAAAGAAACGCTTCCGGGGAGGAGCGCCCATGTCCGTTGCGCGGTTTACGGGAAAAACCGTCCTGATCACCGGCGCGGCCAGCGGCATCGGCGCAGCGGCGGCGCGCGCCTTCGCCGCCGAGGGCGCCGCGGTGATGCTGGCCGACCGGGACGGCGCGGGCGCCGGCGCGGTGGCCGGCCAGATCGCCGAGCGCGGCGGACAGGCCGACGCGGTCGCCGCCAATGTCAGCAACCCCGAGCAGTGCGAGATGATGGCCGCGCGCGCCGAGGAAGCGTTCGGCGCCCTGCATATCGGGGTGAACAGCGCCGGCATCCCCTCGGGCATCGGCGGGTCGGTGGAGGACGTGGCGATCGACCACTGGGACCGGCTGATCGGCGTCAATCTGTCCGGCGTGTTCTATTCGATGAAGGCGGAGATCCCGCGCATCAAGGCGGCCGGCGGCGGGGCCATCGTCAATGTCGCCTCCATCGCCAGCGTCGTCGGCGGGGCGGGCATGTCGCCCTATGTCGCCGCCAAGCACGGCGTCGCCGGCCTGACCAAGGCCGCGGCGCTGGACCTGGTCGGCGCGGGCGTGCGAGTGAACGCGGTGTGCCCGGGCCTGGTCGACACCGCGATGATGGCCACCGCGCCGGAGCCTGTGCGCGAGGCCATGGTGGAGTCCACCCCGATCAAGCGCATGGCGACGGCCGAGGAGATCGCGGACGCGATCCTGTTCCTGGCCGCGCCCGGCTCCGCCTATACGGTCGGCGCGCTGCTGGTGGTCGATGGCGGGGTGACGCTGGCCTGAGCGGTCAGGTCAGCTGGACCGCGGCCCCGTCCGGGTCGTCGATATAATAGCCGTATTCGATATTGGTCTTCGCCTCGATGCCGCGCCCGGCCAGCGTCGCGGTGGTCGCGTCGCGGTCCATCTCCGACAGCTTGAAGGCGAAATGGTCGATCACGCCGAACGGCGTCTGCTCCCGCAGGGACAGGATGATCTTCCCCTCGGCATTGGCCATGCGCAGGATCTTGTGCTCGACGTCCTCGCTGACCGGGACCAGGCCGAACAGGCTGGCGTAGAATTCCGCCGACGCCTTCATGTCGCTGACCAGCACGGACATGTGGTCGATGCCGGTGGCGGCGAAGGGCGCGGCGGCCGCGAGCGGCCGCAGATCGCCGACCAGCTCCGACTCGCCGGGGGGCAGGGCGCCGCCCGGGATCTGGGCGCTCGCCGCGCCGGCCGCGCCGCCGGCCATCAGCATCACGGTCAGCCCCTCGACCAGCTGGCGGCGCGAAATGCGCCCCTTCTCGAATTCCCCGACGGCCTTTTCGATGATCGGCTCCATGGCGCGTTTCCTTTTCTTCGTTGATCGCGGCGCAAGGCTAGGCGCCCGCGCGCGCCTTCGCAATTTCGGGCGCAAATTTCGTGGCGCCTAGCGCGAAAGCGTGAAGCGGTAGGTCGTGCCGTCCGGACCGGTCGCCGTCTCCACCGTGGCGGCGGCCTGGGCGGTCAGGGATTCGATCAGCCGCACGCCCAGGGAGCGCACCGGCGCGGCGCCCTGGATGCCGGCGCCGTCGTCCGACAGCTCCAGCTCATAGGCGTCCGCCCCGTCGCGGAAGCGCAGGCGGATGACGCCCTCATTGCGCCCGTCGAAGGCGTGCTTGGCGCTGTTGGTGGCGACCTCGTTGACCAGAAGCCCGACCGTCACCGCCCGCTCGCGCGGCATGCGGATGGCGTCGATCTCGCAGACGATCCGCACGGGAACGGCGCCGGACAGCGAGTCCTGCAGCGCCTCGCACAGCTCCCCCAGATAGGAGCGCATGTCGACCATGCCGGTCAGGGCGTAGCCCCGGTACAGCAAGGCGTGGGCGTTGGCGTAGCTTTCGATGCGGCCGAGCGTGCTCTGCAGGGCGGCCTGCGCCTCGCTGTCCGTCGCCTCGCGCTGCTGCAGGCGGACGACCGAGGCCATGGAGGCGAAATTGTTCTTCACCCGGTGCTCCAGCTCCAGCAGCAGCACCTCGCGCTCGTCCAGCGCGCGGCGCACCGCGCGCCGGAACAGTTCGCCCAACGCGACGACGAAGAAGCCCGCCGCCATGTTGACCGCCACGCGCGGGCCGTCGGTGGGATCGACGAAACGGAAACTGCCCTCCATCGGCAGCACGAAATACCAGGCGTAGAGCGACAGCACGGCCTGGGTCAGCGCCCCGCACAGCCAGCGCCCGAACAGCGTCGCCACCAGCACGGCGGGGACGGTCAGCGCGAACGGGCCGGCGCCCGGCAGGAAGACGTCCGTGATGACGCGCAGCACGATGGCCGACAGCGTGCAGACCGATGCGAACAGGATTTGCGAGGCGATGGGCGGCAGGACCGGCGCCATACGATCGGGCACGTCTATCTGGGATAGCCGCAGCATTCCGCCGGCCATGGTACGTCCGCCTTCCGCCCCCAAGCGTCCGCGCCAGCGACTGGCCGGATTGTCTGGCCACTATAGGGCGCGGCCTTGGGCGGCGGTAGCGGCCTGTCAGCGGATGGCGAGCGCCGCGCCGGGAGCCCCGGTCGCGCCCTTGAACGGCACCGGAGTGAAGGAGAAGGCGAACTCGCTGACCCCGGCGTCGGCCAGGCGCTCGGTCGCCACGTTCTCCATCAGGAACACGCCCCTTCGGGTCAGCATCTCCTGGTGCACCGGCGCGGCGCCGTGCTCCGGATTGCCGGGCTGGACTTCGACCGCGTTGGCGTCGCCGCCGATCAGGGCCACGCCCTTGTCGGCCAGCCAGATCGCGGCGTCGAGGCCGATCCCCGGCTCCCCGGCCATATAGCGCTGGTTGTCCACGCCCCAGAGCCGGCCCCAGCCGGTATGGACGATCACCACGTCGCCGCTGGAGATCGAATCCGGGTCGACGCCCTGGGCCTCCAGCGCCTGTTCGATCATCTCGATGGTGACTTCATCGCCGGCGTCCAGCGGGCCGCCGTTCAGCGCCTCGATATTCACCAGGATGCCGCGGGTGAAGAAGGGCTTCACCTGATCGACGCCGAGCGCCGCCAGACCGTTCGGCGCGTTCACGTCCGCCCCGGTGAAGCCGTTATAATAGAGCGGGCCGTCGGGACCCATCATGCCGAAATGGCCGAGGGCGTCGAACTGGGTGCCCAGCTGGTTGATTTCGCCGACGATGAAGTCGTCGTTATAGAGCGCCTGGTTGGAGCCGAAGGGCGGGCCGGCCGGCGCGCCGGTGCCGCGGATCGCGTATACCCGCTCCCCGAACAGCGGCATGCCGTACTCCATGGTGCGCGCCAGCGGATAGGTGTTGCCCTCCGTGATCAGGGCGGCGGCCTGGCGCGCCTTGTCCGGGGTCTGGGTGTTGGAGGCGCCGGCCTGGTCGCCGTCGCCCCAGGGCGAGGGCGGGATCGGGCGCTGCTGCGCCGCGGCGGGCGCGGCCAGGATGCTGGATGCGATCAGGATCGCCGCAAGGCGCCGAGTCATGGAAACCTCCCCGTGTTCATGCGCGCTCTGACGGCGCGCCGCGTTCGGGGCGGAGTGTAGACGGGCGCGGCGTCAGGGCCTAGCGTTCGCGGCGAAGAGGTCCGCGCAAGACGGGCCTGCACAGACGGGCCCGCGAAGACGGGGCCCTTAAAGACGGGGGGAGTCCGGCGACAGACCGGACGGGGAGGAAAAATCATGTCCAGCCAAGGCGCGCCCTATCCGGCGTCCTACCGCTATTATGTCGTCGCGCTTCTGGTCGTGGTGAACACGCTCAATTTCATCGACCGTCAGGCGATCTCGATCCTCGGCCCGGCGATCCAGGAAGAATTCAACCTGTCCAACACGATGCTGGGCCTGGTGATGGGCATCGCCTTCACTGTGTTCTACGCGACGCTGGGCTTCCCCATCGCCAAGCTGGCCGACCGCAAGAGCCGCACCAATATTCTGGCCGGCGTTCTGGTGGTGTGGAGCGGCATGACCGCGCTGTGCGGCGCGGCGTCCAGCTTCCTGATGCTGTTCGTCACGCGCATCGGCGTCGGGATCGGGGAGGCCGGGGCCGGCCCGTGCTCCCACTCCATCCTCGCCGACTATTTCGAGAAGAAGGACCGGCCGGCGGTGCTGGGCTGGTTCTCGCTCGGCGTTCCGCTGGGCGTGTTCTTCGGCATCATGTTCGGCGGCCTGCTGGTCGACACGTTCGGCTGGCGCTGGACCTTCGTCGTGCTGGGCGCGCCGGGCCTCCTGCTGGCCATTGTCGTCAAGCTGACGGTGAAGGAGCCGCCGCGCGGCGGCACCGACGACCCGGCGGACGCCGCGGCCCTGCGCGCCTCCGAAGAGATCGGCGTGATCGAGGGGATCAAGCTGCTGTGGGCGCGCAAGACCTATCGCATCATGAGCTATAGCGCGGCGCTGTCGGCGCTGTGCGGCTATGGCGTCAATCTGTGGGCGCCCAGCTTCCTGACGCGGGTGCACGATCTGGCGGCGGGGGAGATCGCGATCCCGCTCGGCCTGTCGGTCGGGATCGGCGGCGGCCTGGGGGCTGCGACCGGCGGCTGGCTGACCGCGCGGGCGGCCCAGCGCGATCCGCGCGCCTTCCTGACCCTGCCGGCGATCACCATGGTGATCTTCGCGGTGGTGCTGGCGGTGGCGATCTTCACCAGCTCGCTCTGGCTCGCCTATCTGGCGCTGATGGTGGTGTTCTACACCCAGTTCTTCCTGATGGGCCCGTTCTTCGGCGTGGTGCAGCGGCTGGCGCCGCTGCGCGGCCGGGCGGTGGCCACGGCCTTCTTCTTCTTCATCCTGTCGCTGACCGGGCTCGGCCTCGGCCCCGCCTATGTGGGCGTGATGAACGACGTGTTCGCGGCCTTTGTCGGGGATTCGGAAGGCCTGCGCCTGTCGCTGGCGACCCTGCCGGTGATTTCGCTGGTCGCCGCGGCGATCGCCTATTTCGGGCGCGGCGCGGTGGCGGCGGAGCTGGCGGCGACGGACGCCGGACCCGCCGCGGCGATGGAGACCAACCAGCACGCCGGCGCCGGGGCGGCCCAGCCCGACGAGGTCTAGGCGGACGAGGTCCAGGCCCCGTCCCCGCCGATCCTTCTTCCCGGGCCTATTCCGGGAAGAAGGAGATGGTGCGGATCTCGATGCTCTCGCGCGGGGCGGCGTCGGCCGGCGCGGTGGTGTCGACGAACGCCGAGTGCACTACGCCGCCGACCCGGTCCGGGTCGGAATCGTGGATCTTGAAGGCCCAGATTTCCTCCGGGCGCATCTGCGGGGCGTAATACCAGCGCTGGCCCGGCCGGTGGGCCAGGTTGAAGCCATAGAGCGGCGGGCGGTTCGGGTCGTTCAGCCCGCCGCGCACCTCGCTGCCGTGCAGGTCCCCGGGCTGCACACTGCGCGGATCGCACAGGGCCAGCGGCGAGCGCTCCACCGTGGTGATCGGCCGCCACAGATTCATGAACAGATAGCGCCGCTTCAGCCATTTCTCGGCCTCCGCCTCGCCCAGCGCGTTGGTCGCGAACTCGCGCGTGGTGAAATCGCCATAGTCGCAATGGGCGCTGTAGGAGGGCTGGCCGCCATCCTTGGTGCCCTCGCGGTCGCTGCGCGCGACATGGTTCACGATCAGTACTTTTTCCGCGCCGGTGATGTCCTTCACCAGCTGCTCGATCTCCGGGTAATAGACCCGCTCGACCTCCGCATCGTCGTAGAAATTCTTCACCGCCGTCGGCCGTTCGATCAGGTCGAAGCCGCAGGTCTCCAGCCCCAGCTCCGCCGCGTGCGGGCGCACGTCCTCGATGCGGACGGGGTGCTCCTCCAGCGGCATATGGCTGCGTTTGCGGTCCGTGGCGTAGAAGATCACCTTCTCGCCCGGCGTGACGAAATTCAGCGTGGTGTCCACGATGTGCGGGCGCTCCGCCGTATCGGCAGCGGTCATCTCTGCTCCTCCCGCCGGCGCGTTTTTCCGGGCCGGCCCTGTTCTTCGGTCCGATATAGCGCGGCGGGGCCGCCGCGAACATGCGCGCATCAGCGCAGGGGCGGCGGGCCGGGCGCCTATGGGGTGCGCGGCGCGCCGGATATGGGCTAGAACGCTTTTCGAAGGCGGCGCGTCAGACGCCGCAGGCATATGGGGAGGGAGGACCGCGAATGGCGGCCGAAAACATCAGGCATTGGAAAATCGGCGACGTGCAGGTCACGCGCATCGTGGAGATCGACGCGCACCAGGACCCCTTCACCATGGTGTCGCCGGAACTGGCCCCGGACGCCGGGAAAAACTACCCGTGGCTGATCCCGCATTTCTGTACGCCGGAAGGGGTGATGAAAATCTCCTTCCAGGCCTTCGCGATGAAGACGCCGGACCGGACGATCATCGTGGACACCTGTATCGGCTCCGACCGCGAGCGCGCCCATCCGGGCTTCAGCCATATGCAGTCGGACTATCTGGATGATCTCGCGCACGCCGGGTACGACCCCGAGAAGGTCGACACCGTGCTGTGCACGCATCTGCATTTCGACCATGTCGGCTGGAACACGAAGCTGGTGGACGGGCAGTGGGTCCCGACTTTCCCGAACGCGCGCTATCTGTTCGGCGACAAGGAATTCGAGTTCTGGAAGCACGAGATCGCCGAGGGCAAGGAGCACGCCAGCCACTTCCCCGACTCCGTCGATCCGGTGGTGAAGGCCGGGCTGGTCGACCTGATCGGCCCCAACCACCAGGTGTGCGAGGAAGTCAGCCTGTTCCCGACGCCGGGCCATACGGCGGGCCATGTCAGCGTGATGATCAAATCCAAGGGGCAGGAGGCGGTGATCACCGGCGACCTGATGCACCACCCGATCCAGCTGGCCGAGCCGGGCCTGCCCGCGACATTCGATGAAGACACAGAGCAGGGCGTGGCCACGCGCAAGGCGTTCGTCCAGCGCTTCGCCGACACCGATGTCACGGTGATCGGCAGCCATTTCTGCGACCCCACGGCCGGCCGCATCGTCAGCGACGAGAAGAGCTGGCGCCTGAAGCTGGACTAGAGCGAGACCGAACAATGAACGTGACCAATGCGCCTGGATTCAACCAGGACCGGCTGAACCATCTGAAGGCGACCGTCGAGGACGACATCGCCAAGGGCAAATATCTGGGCGGCACGATCCTGATCGCCCGCGGCGGCGAGATCGGCTTCCACGAGGCCTTTGGCGACGGCGGGCTGGAGGCGAAAACGCCCTGCAAGACCGACACGGTCTACAGCCTGTTCTCCACGACCAAGCTGTGGACCACGGTGCTGACCCTGCGCGCGATCGAGCTGGGCCAGTTCGGCTTCGCCACGCTGGTCAAGGACATCATCCCGGAATGGACCGGCGGGCTGCGCGACAAGGTGAATGTCTATCACCTGCTGACGCACACTTCCGGCGCGCCCAGCGTCTATGTCGCCAAGCCGGGCATGTATATCGACAAGCTGGACGAGGTGATCGCCGCGATCTGCGCCAATGTGCCGGTGCTGGTCGAGCCGGGCAGCCGCATCGATTACTCCCCGCTGGTCGGCCACGCGCTGATGGGCGAGATGATCCGGCGCACGGACCTGCAGGGCCGCTCGTACTGCCAGATCGTGGAGGACGAGATTTTCGGCCCCCTGGGCATGAAGGATTCGGCCATCGGCCGGCCGGACCGCCTGAAGGACCGGCATCTGCCGCCCGATTTCATGGGCAACGCGCCGCAGGATCATTTGGGCTCCAGCGATCTCGGCCCGCAGGGCGCGTTCGAGGAGCCGGAGGCGGAAATGCCGTGGGTCGGCGGGGTCTCCACCGCCTATGACATGTATCTGTTCGGCGAGATGCTGCGCCGCAAGGGCGAGATGAACGGCCATCACGTGCTCAGCCCGACCATGTGCGAGCGGGCGCGCACCAACCAGACCGGCGACCGGGCGAACGAGGTCTATCACCGCCAGAGCCTGGAAAACGACTGGCCGATCCTGCCGGCCTATATCGGCCTCGGCATGCTGCTGCGCGGGGAGAAGATCGGGGAAAACCTGTTCGGCTCGCTGACCTCGCCCCAGACCTTCGGCGGCTATGGCTATGGCACCACGATCCTGTGGGTCGATCCGGAGCTGGACATGACGTTCGTCGGCCTGATGACCGGGGCGATGATGTCGCCGCAAAACTATCTGCGCTGGCGGCGTCTTTCCGACATCGCCGTGTCGGCGGCGGTCTAGGCGCGGCCCCGTGCAGGCGGACGAGACGTTCGATTATGTGATCGCCGGGGCCGGGTCGGCGGGCTGCGTGCTGGCCAACCGGCTGAGCGAGGATGGCAAGCACCGGGTCTGCCTGATCGAGGCGGGCGGGCCGGACCGGCATCCCTTCATCCATATCCCGGCGGCGGTCGGGGCGATCCTGCAGAACCCGCACGTGCAATGGGGATTCTGGACCGAGCCGCAGGCGCATCTGAACGGCCGGAAACTGCCCACACCGCGCGGCCGCGTTCTGGGCGGGACGGGCGCGATCAACGGCATGGTCTATTATCGCGGCCAGGCGGAGGATTATGACGACTGGGCGGAGATGGGCTGCGACGGCTGGTCGTATTCCGAGCTGCTGCCCTATTTCATCCGGTCGGAGAACAATCTGGATTTCGGGGATTCGCCCTGGCACGGCGATTCCGGGCCGATGGCCGTGTCCTCCATCCGCGGCGTCAATCCGATGAACGGCGTCTATGCCCGCGCCGCCGGGACGCTGGGCATTCCCTATTGCGAGGATTTCAACGTTCCGGGCGCGCACGGGGTCGGGCTGCGCCAGGGCGCGATCCGCAATGGCCGCCGGGTGACCAGCGCCACGGCCTTCCTGAAGCCCGCGCGCAACCGGCCGAACCTGAAAGTGATCTCCGAGGCGCTGGTGCGCCGGGTGGTGATCGAACAGGGCCGCGCGACGGGCGTGGAGATCGAGCCCGAGGACGGGCCGGTCCAGACCATCGCGGCGAACGCCGAGGTGATCCTGTGCGGCGGCGCCTATGGCAGCCCGCAAATGCTGATGCTGTCCGGCGTCGGCGATCCGCAGGAGCTGACCGACGCCGGCGTGCCGGTGCTGACCGGCCGCCCGCAGGTCGGCAAGAATCTGCACGACCATATCGCCGCCCAGATCAAGGTGCGCACGCACGACACGCGGCCCTATGGCGTGTCGCTGCGGACACTGCCGCGCGCGGCCTGGAACCTGCTGGAATATGTCTTCGCGCGGCGCGGGCCGCTCGCCAGCCATGTGTTCGAAAGCCATATCGTGCTGAAATCGCGGCCGGACGCGCCGCGGCCGGACCTGCAATTCCCGTTCTGGACGATGCTGCCCAACGCCAACATGTTCCCGATCCCGTTCGGGCACGGCTATGCGATCAGCGTCGTGAACAATTGCCCGGACAGCCGGGGCCAGGTCTCGCTGGCCAACGCCAATCCGCGCGAATCCCTGCGCATCGACCCGAACATCTATGGCGACCCCGAAGACATGGAGCCGATCGTGCGCGGCTTCCGCATCGCGCGCGACATCTTCGCCGCCGAACCGTTCGCGGAGTTCAAGGGACAGGAGCTGGCGCCCGGGCCGGAGGTGCAGAGCGACGACGAGATCCGCGCCTGGCTGCGCGAGGCGACGGCGACGACCTTCCACCCCGTCGGCACGTGCCGCATGGGCGGGGACGCGAACTCGGTTCTGGACCCGCAGCTGCGCGTGCGCGGGGTGCAGGGGCTGCGCGTGGCGGACGCCTCGGTCTTCCCGAAGATCATGCGCGGCAACACCAATGCGCCGTCCGTCATGGTCGCCGAAAAGGCGGCCGATCTGATCCTGGGCCGCCCGGCGCCCGCGCCGGTTTCGGTCTGACGGAAGGGAGGGAGAGGCCATGCGCTGGATGACCGTGAGTGCGGCGCTGGCGCTGCTTCTGGCCCAGGCCGCGCCCGCCAGCGCCCAGTTCCGCGTCGACGATCTGCCGAGCTGGACGTTCGAGGACGCGGAGCTGTTTCTCGCCCCGCACAGCGTCTCCCGCTCCGAAGACGGGCTGATGCTGGCCGACGGCACGATCGTGGTGTCGGACCAGACCAACGGCATGACCGCCATCGCGCCGGACGGGTCGATGCGCCCCTTCGGCCGGTTCGCGGAGGCCGGCTATGTCCATGCGCCGCCGGAAAACCCCGCCGGGCCGAACGGCGTGACGCTGGAGCCGGACGGCGTGCATGCGCTGGTCGCCGACATCTTCACCGGCGCGATCTATCGCGTGAATCTGGAAACCGAAGAGACCGCGCGGATCTATCAGCATTCCTATGGCGTGAACGTCGCGATCCGCGACAGCAGCGGCGCGATCTGGTTCATCCAGTCGACCCAGAACGTCGCCGGGCCGGATACCGAGGCGCGCATCTTCGAAACCATGGACACCTACGCCGTCGACGGCGCGCTGTTCCGCCTGCCCCCGCCGGACGCGGACGGCCGGAGGGGGACGCCGCGCATGGTGGTGGACGGGCTGGCCTTCCCCAACGGCATGGTGATCGACGAGGATTCGGGCCGGCTCTATCTGAACGAGACCACGGCGCACCGCGTCTCGGCCTGGCGGATCGACATCGCGCGGGGCGACGTGTCCGCGCCGCAGGTGATCGCGGAGATCCCGACCCCCGACAATCTGGAGATGGACGGTCAGGGCCGGCTGTGGGTCGGCTCGCCGATTGGCGGGCGGATGATCGTGCTGGACCCGGACAGCGGCGAAACCCACCCGGTCTTCTGGAACAAGACCGAGGCGAACGACCGCATCGTGGCGGAGCTGCTGCGCCTCTGGGAGACGCGGGAGCCGTCCATGGCGCTGGTGACGCCGGAGGCCTGGGCGCCGATGCCGGGCGGGGTGACCGGGGTCATCTTCGATCCGGACGGCGGCACGGTCTATCTGACCGGGCTGGGCGATGCGCTGCTGAAGCTGGACCGGCCGGAATAACAAATTCGCGAAACCCGCAGCCCGCGGCCTCGCGCGGGCGCGATCCGTGCTAGCATCCGCCCCAACAAGGGCCCGCTGAGGGGCCCGATCACGGGGAGGACGCGCTATGTGCGACGAACGGACCGAACAGGAAACCCAGGACTATCTGCGCAAGCGGGGCGTATCCCGGCGCGGCTTCGGCGCGCTGATGGGCGCGGCCGGCATGGCCGCCTTCACGGCGCGCCCGGCCCATGCGGCCGAGGTTGTCGAATCCGACGTCATGATCGAAACGCCGGACGGGGTGTGCGACGCGTATTTCGTGCATCCGGTCGAAGGCGCGACGGCGGCCGTCCTGGTCTGGCCGGATATTTTCGGCCTGCGCCCGGCCTTCCGCGGCATGGGCAAGCGCCTGGCCGAGGCCGGCTATGCGGTGCTGACCGTCAATCCCTATTATCGCGGCGCGACCGCGCCGGTGCCGGGCTATGACGCGGCGTTCGGCGCCCCGGAATTTCAGGACAACGTGATGCCGCTGGCGCAGGCGCTGAACCCCGAGACCCAGGTCACGGACGCGACGGCCTTCATCGCCTGGCTGGACGCGCAGGACGCGGTGGACACGTCCCGCCAGATCGGCACGACCGGCTATTGCATGGGCGGGCCCTTCGTCATGCGCACCGCGGCGGCCATCCCCGGCCGGGTCGGCGCCGGGGCGACCTTCCATGGCGGCGGTCTGGCGACCGACGCGCCGGACAGCCCGCATCTGCTGATCCCGCAGATGGAGGCCAGCTTCCTGATCGCCATCGCGGAAAACGATGACGAGTCCGATCCGCAGGCCAAGGAGACGCTGCGCGAAACCTTCGCGGCCAACGGCGTGAACGCGGAGGTCGAGGTCTATGAGGGCACGATGCACGGATGGTGCCCCACCGACTCCCGCGTCTATCACGAGGAACAGGCCGAGCACGCCTGGGCCCGTCTGCTGGCGCTGTTCGAGACCGCCCTGGCCTAGGGTTTTCGACATCGTGCGGCCCCCTGGCGTCTGGCCTCGGGGGCCCGACATCCCTAAAGCATCCGGCGCGTCCTGCTCTCAGGGCGCGCCGTGTGCTATCCAGCCGCGCCGATTATCCAGGAGGAGACCGAAAATGGCGGACGAAACCCGCAAAGATCTGGCCGAAAAAGGCGAAAAAATCCGCCGCGAGGTTCTGGGCGACGTGTATGTCGACCGCGCGCTGAACAACCGCAACGAGTTCAACAGCGGCCTTCAGGACCTGCTGAACGAATATTGCTGGGGCCAGGCCTGGGGGCGCGAGGCGCTGTCGCGCCGCGACCGCAGCCTGATGAACCTCGCCATGCTGGCCGCGCTCGGCCGCAGCCACGAGGTCGTCGCCCATACGCGCGGCGCGCTGAACAACGGCCTGTCGCCGGAGGAAATCGCCGAAATCTTCCTGCACGTGGCGATCTATGCCGGCGTGCCGGCGGCGGTGGACGCGTTCCGGTCCGCCGGTCCGGTGATCGAAGAGCACGAAGGCTGATCATGGCGGGCGACCTGACCGCGCCGGCGGAGATCGGCTTTATCGGCATCGGCGCGATGGGCGCGCCGATGGCCCGCAACCTGATCGCCGCCGGCTATCGCCTGCACGTCTTCGACGCCGCGCCGGGCGCGGCGGCGAAGTTCGCCGAAGAGACCGGCTGCGCGGCGCCCGAAAGCCTGGCCGCGCTGGGCGCGGCGGCGGACGCCGTGATCACCATGCTGCCGAACGGCGACATCGTGCGCCAGGTGCTGCTGGAGGCGGCGGACAATGTTCTGGCCGATCCGAAGCCGGGTCTGGTCGCCATCGACATGTCCTCGTCCTCGCCCACCGGCACGCGCGCGCTGGAGGCCGATCTGAAGGCCAGGGGCGTTCCGCTGGTGGACGCCCCGGTGTCCGGCGGGGTGCCGCGCGCCGTGGACGGATCGCTCGCCATCATGGCGGGCGGCGAGGAAGCGGTGGTGGAGCGGGCGCTCCCCGTGCTGGCGCCGATGGGCAAGGTCACCAAGACCGGCGGGCCGGGCAGCGGCCACGCCATGAAGGCGCTGAACAATTATCTGTCGGCCGCCAATCTGGCGACGGCGTGCGAGGCGCTGATCGCCGGAACGCGCTTTGGCCTGGACCCCGAGACCATGATCGCGGTGCTGAACGCCTCGTCCGGGCGCAATACAGGGACGGAGCAGAAAATCCCGGCCTATGTCCTGCCGCGCACCTTCAGCTCCGGCTTCGCGCTGAAGCTGATGGCCAAGGATTTGCGGCTGGCGCGCGAAGTGGCGCAGGCCGCCGGCGCCGAAGCCGCGCTGCTGGACGGCACCTCGGCGCTCTATGACGCGGCCGAGGCCGCGCTCGGCGAGGGCGCGGACAATACCGACATCTTCCGCTATCTGGAGCAGCTGGCCGAAGACTAAGTCGGGCCTATTGCTGGGGAATGTTCGCCTCGATCCACTCGCCGGCGGACATTCCCAGCTCCCCGTTCGCGAAGCGCGGGCTGGTGGAGATGATATAGTTCGGCACCACGGTGTTGCCCTCGTGGCAGCCATATTCATAGGCGCCGTAATCGGCGTTCCGCCGCCAGGGGAAATCCAGCTTGAAGCCGCCGGTCAGCACGACCGGGTCTTCCACCCACGCCTCGTAATGCATCGTGTCCGGCCCGGTCAGGGTCAGATGCTCCACCACATGCAGGGCCTCGCTGGTCGGGACGGGCTGGTTGCTGGGCCCGACGATCACCATCGGCGAGTCGCCGTTGAAATTCGTCGTCTCGATGACCAGCGTGTCGCCGTCCCAGTGGCCGACCGAGGAGCCGAGCCAGGTCTCCATCGATCCCGGGACCGGATCGCGGCCGTCCAGCGGGATAATCCGCGTTTCGTGGATCATCTCCAGGTTCAGCACGACATAGCCGGGCGCCTGGAAGATCTCGACGCCGTTATTATAGGGGAAGGGGATCATCGAGGCCGGCATGCCGCGCGTGATGCAGCGGTCCAGCGAATTGAAATCCGCGATGCTGTCGAACGTATCCTGTCCCCAGCTAGAGTTCATCCGCGTCTTGCGCGCCTCGCCTTCTTCGGTCAGCGCCGGGATACGCCCGTCCGCCGGCTCCATGATCAGCGAGGTCTGGCGCAGCACCCGTCCGTATTCGAACCAGTGGCCGGTGCTGATCTCGTTATTGGCGTCCTCGCGTTCATAGGCGCCCATTTCGGCGGCGGCCTCCGCGACGGCGTCCGCGTATTCGGAATCGGTCAGATACGCCTTGTCGCCCAGCGCCGCGGGGCGCTGCATCGGCGTCTGGCCGAGATCGAGCGGCCACATGCCGCGCAAATCCGGATCGCCCCATTCGGTGCGCGGAACGCTCCAGCCCTCCGGCGAGTCGAACACGGCGTCCGGATTGGTGGTCTGATTGTCAGGTGTCTGGCCGGCGCCCGCCCCGGCGATCAGGGTCAGGCCCGCGCCCAGCGCGCCGGCGGCGGCGAATTTCCGTTTCATCGCTATCCTCCCATTGGTGCGGCAGGGCGGGCGCGGTGCGCCGCGGTCGCCGCGCGGCGGACATCTTCGGGTCCTTGCGAGGGATTGTCGCGCCCAGCCCGGCCGCCGTCGAGGGCGGTCACGGCTTTGTGGCGGGTTGGGCCATAGGCGCGCAGTCAGTCGCGCATGCGGCCGTCGAGCAGGGTCTTGGCCATCTGGATGAAGCGGGTGCGGCTGCGCGCGGCGCCAAGGTCCTGAACGCAGGATTTGGCCCCGTCCATCAGAAGCTGGATTTCCTCGGCCGCCTTGGCCGGCTCCGCCACGCCGCATTCGCGGAACAGCTTGATCATCCGCTTGCGGCTTTCGGCCTTGTAGTCGTTCAGCACGGCGCGGGCCGGATGGTCCTTTTCCGGCAGTTCGGCCAGCGAATTCATCATCGCGCATCCGCGCTCTGCGCATCGCTCGAACGCGTCGCCGAAGGCTTCCAGGAAACGGTCGATGCGTTTCTTGTGGGGGACCGAGGCGGGCAGGCGGTCCAGCGCGTCCCATTCGGCGACCCATGTGGCCACAACCGACTGGAGCCAGGCGGCGACCAGCTCGTCCTTCGACGAATAATGCCGGTAGAGCGTCATCTTGTTGGTTTCGGCCGCCTCGGCGATGGCTTCCACGCCGACGCCCCGGATGCCGTAGCGCCGGAACAGATCGTCCGCGGCCGTCAGAATTCGCTCGCGCGGGGGCGCCTTGATCTCGCAATCCCCCGTATCGGCCTCCATTTCCTGGCTCATCGTTTCCTCACGCGCCGCCCGTTCGCCGGGCTGGTCGAGATTCGCAGCATACAGGATCGCCAGAACGTACCGCCTGTCTTTTCGTTGCGCCGTTCACAACGCCGACAGTGCGCGGGCGGCCATTCCGCCCGGAAACCGGTCCGCCCATCGATTTTTCTCCCTACCTCTGCCTTGACAGGGGTGTTACCGGTCAGTACCTAGCGCCTGTTACTGATCGGTACCATCAGTTTCATCGTACGTCCAGCATGAAAACCCGGCGGCCCGGCCGGGCGCCACAAACAAACGGTTTCCAGCCAATGTCGCTTCCGGCTTCTTCCTTCTCCCCGTTCGCGCCGCGCGCGGCGCGCGCTTTCGCAATTGCTATCCTGCTCGGCGGCGCCGGCCTTCTGGCCGGTTGCGGTCAGGAGCAGGGAGCGGCGGCGGCCATGGCCGCTCCCCCAGCCCCCCAGGTGACTGTGGCCGCGCCGCTCGTCCATTCGGTGGACGTCCATGACGAAGCCGTCGGCCGGTTCGAGGCCGTCCAGTCCATCGACATCAGCGCCCAGGTCAGCGGGCGGCTGGCCGCGGTGCATTTCGACGACGGGCAGATGGTGGAGGCCGGCGACGTCCTGTTCACCATCGACCCGGCGCCGTTCGCCGCCGCCGTCAGCCAGGCCGAGGCCGAACGCGCCCGCGCCGCCGCGATGCGCGACCTGGCGGCCGAGGAGCGCCGCCGGGCCGAGACGCTGGTGGACCAGGACGCCATCTCCCGCGAGGAATTCGACCGCCGCGCCAGCGGCGCGGCCGAGGCGACCGCCGCCCTCAACGCCGCGCAGGCGCGGCTGGAGGCCGCGCGGATCGATCTGGGCTACACCACGATCACCGCGCCGATCGACGGCCGGGTGTCCGACCGCCGCATCGATCCGGGCAATCTGGTCAGCGCCAACGATTCCCTGCTGACCACGATCGTGTCGGTCGACCCGATCCATATCTCCTTCGCCGTGACGCCGGAGGTCGCCAGCACGATGGGCCGGCCGGGCATGGGCGCGGTGCAGCAGGTCCGGTTCCGGCTGGAGGGCGAGAGCGCCTTCACCCATTCGGGCCGCGTCGACTTCATCGACAACCAGGTCGATCCGCGCACCGGCGTCGTCCGCATGCGGGCCGTGGTGGACAATCCGGACGGGCGTTTCTCCCCCGGCCAGTTCGTGCGGGTGCAGTTTTCCCGCGGCAGCATCGCCAACGCGATGCTGGTGCCCGAAGCGGCCGTCAGCTCCGACCAGAACTTCAAATACGTGCTGGTCGTGAACGCCGAAAACGTCGTGGAGCCGCGCCCCATCGGCGCCGGACCCGTCGTGGACGGCCTGCGCGTGGTTCAGGGCGGGCTGCAGGCCGAGGACCGCGTGATCGTGGCCGGCGGCCAGGCCGCCTATCCCGGCACGCTGGTCAGCACCACGCCCGGAAAAATCGAACTCGCCGCGCGCTAGGCGCGCGGTCCGCGTCAGACAGAACAGTTTCGGGGCCGGGGCGGATTGCGCCGCGGCCCCCCAGGAGCCGGCCATGGCCTTTTCCCGTTTCTTCATCGACCGCCCGATCTTCGCGATCGTGCTGTCCGTCCTGATCACCATTCTGGGCTTCGTCTCCATCGGCCGCCTGCCGGTGTCCGAATATCCGGAGGTCGTGCCGCCCATCGTGTCGGTCAGCGCGGTCTATCCGGGCGCCAGCCCCGAAACGATCGCGGAGACCGTGGCCGCGCCGCTGGAACAGGCGATCAACGGCATCGAGGACATGCTGTATCTGTCCTCCGCCTCGACCAGCGACGGCCGGGTGACCATCGAAGTGACGTTCGGCCTGGGCGCCGATCTCGACCGCGCGCAGATGCTGGTCCAGAACCGCGTCTCCGCGGCTGAGGCGCGCCTGCCCGAGGAAGTGCGCCAGATCGGCGTGACGGTGGAGCAAGCGACCACGAACATCCTGATGTTCGTCAACATGCTGTCGCCGGATCAGACGTTCGATCACCTCTATGTCTCGAACTACGCCTATCTGAACGTGCTGGACGAGATCCAGCGCCTGCCCGGCGTCGGGCGCGCGCAGATTTTCGGCGGCAGCCAGTACGCCATGCGCGTCTGGCTGGACCCGCAGCTGGTCGCCGCGCGCGGCCTCACGGCCGGCGACGTCATCACCGCGCTGCGTCGCCAGAACGTGCAGGTCGCCTCCGGCGTGCTGGGCGCGCCGCCCTACGCCACCGGCTCCGACTATGAACTGACCATCGAGGCGCCGGGCCGGCTGGTGGAGCCAGAAGCGTTCGGCGACGTCGTCATCGCGGCGGATTCGCCCACCGGGATCGTGCGCGTGCGCGATGTCGGCCGGGTGGAGCTGGGCGCGCAGGACTACACGATGCGTGGCTTCCTGGACGGGCAGGAGGCGATCGGCGTCGCGGTGTTCCAGCGCCCGGGCAGCAACGCGCTGGCCACCGCCGAAAGCGTGAAGGAGACGATGGCCAGGCTGGGCGAGGGCTTCCCGCCGGGGCTGGAGTACGAAATCGTCTACAACCCGACCGAATTCGTCGGCCACGCCATCCACGAAGTGCAGAAGACGCTGATCGAGGCGGTGCTGCTGGTCGTGATCGTGGTCTTCCTGTTCCTGCAGAGCTTCCGCGCCGCGCTGATCCCGATCCTGGCCATCCCGGTGTCGATCATCGGGGCGTTCTCGGTCTTCCTGCTGACTGGCGGGTCGATCAATTCGCTGACCATGTTCGGCCTCGTGCTGGCCATCGGCATCGTCGTCGACGACGCCATCGTGGTGGTGGAGAATGTGGAGCGGAATCTGGCCGACGGGCTGAATCCGCGCGAGGCCGCGCGAAAATCGATGGACGAGGTCGGCGGGGCGCTGATCGCCATCGCGCTGGTGCTGACCGCGGTGTTCGTGCCGGTCGCCTTCATCGGCGGCATTTCCGGCCAGTTCTACAAGCAGTTCGCGCTGGCCATCGCCACTGCCACGGTGATCTCTGCTTTTGTGTCGCTGACCCTGTCGCCGGCGCTGGCCGCGGCGCTGCTGAAGCCGCACGCCGAGGGCGTGCAGCGCGGCGGCCTGCTGGCCCCGTTCTTCGGCGCGTTCAATCGCGGCTTCGACCGTCTGGGCGCGGCCTATGGCGCGGGCACGCGGCGGCTGGTGCGCGTCGGCGGGATCGTGCTGATCGTCTATGCCGGCCTGATCGCCATCACCGGCTTCACCTTCCAGGCCTCGCCCAAGGGCTTCATCCCGGAAATGGACCGCGGCTATGGCTTCGTCATCATGCAGCTGCCGCCGGGCGCCTCGCTGGACCGCACGCGCGCGGTGATGGACGAGGCGGTGGAGCGCATCATCCAGGTCGAGGGCGTGGACCGGATGATCTCCTTCACCGGCTTCCAGGCCTCGACCAACACCATCGCGTCCAACGCCGCGACCGCCTTCTTCACCTTCGACGACTACAAGGAGCGGGCGAAGGCCGGCCTCAGCACCGACGACGTGATGGCCGAGGTGCGCCAGACCGTCGGCCAGATCGACGAGGCGATGATCATCCCCGTCCTGCCGCCGGCGGTGGAGGGGCTGGGTTCGGGCTCCGGCGTGCGCATGATGATCCAGGACCGGGCCGGAAACGGCTACGCCGCGCTGGCCCAGGCCGCGCAGATGATGATGGGCGCGGGCGCCCAGAATCCGGACGTCGCCAGCGCCGTCAGCTTCTATGAAGCCGCCACGCCGCGCGCCCGTCTGGACATCGACCGCGACAAGGCCGAGGCCCTGCGCGTGCCGGTGTCGGAGGTCAATCAGGCGCTGGAGGTCTTCCTCGGCTCCACATACGTCAACGACTTCAACTATCTGGGCCGCACCTATCGCGTGACCGCGCAGGCCGACGCCGATTTCCGCGACAATCCGGCGGACATCAACGGCATCTGGGTGCGCAGCCTGGACGGGGAAATGATCCCGCTGTCCGCCGTGGTTACTGTGTCGGAGACCGCCGGGCCCCAGCGCGTGCCGCGGCACAATCTGTACCCGGCGGCCGAACTGGACGCGGAGCCCGCGCCGGGCGTGTCGTCCGGCGAGCTGATGGCGACGCTGGAGGCGATGGCGCAGCAGGTGCTGCCGGCCGGCTTCAGCTTCGAATGGCGGGACGTTGCCTTTATCCAGCAGCAGGAATCGGGCGGCCTGGTCGGCGTGTTCCTGATGGCGACGCTGTTCGTCTTCCTGGTGCTGGCGGCGCAGTATGAGAGCGTCACCCTGCCGCTGGCGGTGATCCTGGTCGTGCCGATGGCGATCCTGGGCGCGCTGATCGGCGTGGCGATCCGCGGGCTGGACGTGAACATCCTGACACAGGTGGCCTTCGTGGTCCTTGTCGGGCTGGCGGCCAAGAACGCCATCCTGATCGTGGAGTTCGCCAAGCATCTGGAGGAGCGTGGGCTGGACCGCTTCGCGGCGGCCGAGCGCGCCGCGCGCCTGCGCCTGCGCCCGATCCTGATGACCTCGCTGGCCTTCATCCTGGGCGTCACGCCGCTGGTCTTCGCCACCGGCGCCGGCGCGGAACAGCGCGTCGCGCTGGGCGTGGCGGTGTTCTCCGGCATGATCGGGGTGACGATCGTCGGCCTGATGTTGACCCCGACCTTCTATGTGCTCAGCCGCCGGCTGTCCCTGCTGTCCTTCGGGCCGGGGCGGACGCCGCAAACGCAGCCGGGCGAAACCATGGGGCCGGCCGAATGACCATGCGCACCGCTGCTCTCTCCGCTCTGGTCTCTCCGGTTCTGGCCGCCGCGCTTCTGGCCGGGTGCGCCAGCGCCCCGCTGGAGCGGGCCGGCCAGCCGCCGGTCCCGCCCGCAAACTTCGCCGAGGCGGGGCTGCAGGACGGTTATGTCCCGGTCGACGCGGCCTGGTGGACGGCGCTGAACGATCCGGCGCTGGACGCGCTGGTCGCCCGCGCGCTGGCCGATAATCGCGACCTGGCGGCGGCGGAGGCGGAACTGGCCCGCGCCCGCGCGCTGGCTGCGGTGCAGGGCTGGACCCTGCTGCCGACCGGCGGGGTCTCGGCGTCCGCGGCGCGCACGCGCCCGGCCGCCAGCCTGGACGGCGGGACCAGCGCCTATCCGGACACCGATCTGTTTTCCGTCGGTCTGCAGGCGGCTTGGGAGGCCGATCTGTTCGGCCGGCTGCGCGCCCAGACCCGCGCGGCCCGCGCTGACGCCGAGGCTGTGGAGGCCGTGCGGCGCGGCGTGGCCGCGGCGGTGGCGGCCGAAACCGCCGCGACCTATGTCGCGCTGCGCGGGGCGGAGGCGCGGCTGGCGGCCGCGCGCGCCAGCGCCGACACCCAGGAACAGACGCTCGGCCTGACCGAGAATTTGCGCACCGCGGGACGGGGCAGCGGGCTGGAAGTCGCGCGGGCGCGCGAACAGCTGGCCGCCACGCGCGCGGAAATCCCGCTGCTGGAGGCTGATCGCGCCGCGGCGTCCTATGCGCTGGACATCCTGATCGGCGGCCAGCCGGGCTCGTCGGCGGAGATCGTGGCGGCGGAGACCGGCATCCCGATCCCGCCCGCAGCTCCCGGCCTCGGCGCGCCGGAAGACCTGCTGCGCCGCCGCCCGGACATCGTCGAGGCCCGCGCCCGGCTGGAGGCCGCGGCGGCGCGCGTGGACGCGGCGCGCGTGGACTGGTGGCCGCGCATCACGCTGGTCGGCGGGGCGGGGTTCGACGCCTTCGACCTGTCCGATCTGGGCGAGGCCGCGTCGTTCTCCTATTCGCTGGGGCCGCAGATCGACTGGCCGGCGCTGGATTTCCGCCGCAACGAATTGCGCAGCCAGGCCGCCCGCGCCGGGGCGGAGGCCGAATTCGCCCGCTTCGACCAGGCGGTGTCCGAAGGGCTGGCCGATGTGGAGACCGCGCTGTCGTCGCTGGCCGCCGCGCGCCGCGCCGGCGTGCTGGCCGAGGAGGCGCTGGACGCCGCCGAACGCGCCGCGGAGATCGCGCGCCTGCGCTATCGCGAGGGGCTGGACCCCTTCATCCAGGCGCTGGACGCCGAACGCCGCCTGGCCGAGGCGCAGGACCGCCGCGCCCGCGCGAGTGCGGCCGCCGCCACCGCATACGTGCGGCTGGGTCAGGCGCTGGGCGCCGGCTGGCAGACCGCAGCCGAGACGCAGACGGCCCAGAACGGCGGCTAGCTACTCCCCGACGACATTGCCCTGCGTCGCCGCGATGGCGATAGGGCCGATCAGCGAGGAGACGATGGCGCCCGCGCCTGGCGCGCCGAGGGCCAGCGTTTCGGCGTCATGCCGCACCGCGCTGATGCGCATCTCGTTCACCGCGATCTGCGCGGTCACCCGCCGTTCGAAGACGGCGGTTTCGCCTTCGCCCCAGTCCTGATGGACGATGTCGAAGCTGAGCGTGTCGCCGTCGATCTGGAAATCGTCCAGCGCGCCGAACGTATAGGGATTGTCGCAGCGCCCGCAGACCAGGCCGAACAGGCCTTCGCCGTCGCGCCGTATGATGAAGATCTGCTTGTCCATGCCGACGCCGAACCCGATCCACACGCCCTCGACATCCGCCGCCGTCAGCGTGCGCCACGGCCCGGGCGGTTCATAGGCCGGGGGCGCGCCGCCACCGCCGCCGCCCCCGGCGCGAAACTCCAGAATTTCCGGCGCCGGGAAGCCGGGCGGCAGCACGGACTGGGGATAGGGTGCGGCGACCGGCCCGCGCGGGTCCTTGATCGTTGCATGCTCGAACGCCGCGCCATCGCCGCGCACGCCGCTGACGACCAGCTCCCCGTCCTGCAGCCGCGCCTGCGCCCGGTCCTCGCGCACCGTGGCGCCGTCCAGATCCAGATGCCGGATGGTGAAGGCGATGCCTTCGTCTTCGTCGAACGTCCCCTCGATGGGGGCCAGCGTCGCGCCGTCGGCGCAATGGGTGCAATAGGCGCCGGTCACGCGGTCCCCCGCGATCACGAACTCGTACATATGCGGATCGTCCAGCGCGGTGCGCCAGCCGCCGCGATAATAGTCGGCGTCTTCTGCGAGCGCGGCGGGCGCCGCGAACAACAGCGCGCACGCCGCCAGAGCGGCTTTCCGTAAGATCATGGTCGTCCTCCCCGTGGACATGCCGGGCCGCCTCTACCGGGCGGCTGGCGCGATCCTAGCACTGTGCCGGGCAAAAAGAGGGGCCAAGTGACCGGCAATGCCGAGCCCCCTATGCTGACCTCCCCAATCGAAAGGCTTCGGCGACCTATGCCTCTGCTGGTTTGGCTCTTTTTCTTTTTGTCGTTCGCCTTCTTCCTGCACTCGTTATGGGGCGCGATGACGAAAGGCGTAATCTTCACCGGGGCCGCCCGCTGCACAAAAAGCGACAGTAAAATCTATTTCTATTTCACGGTCGTAGTGCACATTTTTGTTTGATTTTCACCGCTTTAGTGATCGCGTTTTTCTTCTATTTGTGGGTTGATAGCGGTGATTTTCCGGTCACGGGGCTGTGGTCCTGAACCAGTCCCTTCCGGGCAGACCGCAGCCGCCTCTCCTTGAGGGCTAAGCGGGCTTTGCCTAGGCTGGCGGGGCCGCGAAAGACAAAAACGGGCGGCGGGGAGTTGGGAGGCGTCCGGACCATGCAGTCTGGCGTCCAATACGAGGACAGAAGCTGGTCGTCGTCGGGCCTCGGGCGCGGCGAGGCCCTTTCGCAATGGCGCGACTGGGCCAGCCAGACGCTTGCCCCGATCGACGTGCGCGTGCCGGAGGGCGAGCGCTTCGCCGCCTGCTGGACCAGCCGTCCGGTCGGCGATCTGCGCTTCATCCAGATCGGCGCCTCGGCCCAGAATGTCGTGCATCCCGAAGACCTCGGCGGGCCGACCCAGCACGACCCGACCTTCCAGCTGGTCTATTCGCGCTGCGGCGTGTTCCGCACGCGGGTGAACGACCGCGCCTTCGCGGTGCGGCCGGGCGAGTTCGTGCTGCTGGACAATACCCGTTTCTACCAGATGGAGATGGACGCCTATCACGAGGCGGTCGACCTGGTGATGCCGCAGGCCTGGCTGTCGCCCTGGCTGCCGGACCCCGAGCCGTTCCTGGGCCGGCCCTTGTCGGCGCGGCAGGGCTGGGGCGCGCCGCTGGGCGCCATGCTGGACACGATGGCGGACGAGCTGGATTGCGGGGCGCTGCCGCGCGCGCGCATCGCCGAGCAGATCGGCTCGCTGCTGTCGCTGGCTTCCGGCTTCCACGCCCCGGCGCGGGACCGGCGGGACGCCGGCCTGACCGCGCGGATCGTGGCGCTGATCGAACAGGATTGCGCCGACCCCGAACTGACGCTGGACGCCGCGGCGAAAACGCTGGGCGTGTCCAAGCGCACCATCCACGCCCAGCTGGCCCCCACCGGCGCCAGTTTCGTGCAGCGTCTGAACGCCGCCCGGCTGGACCGGGCCGCGGACCTGCTGGCCGCGCCGCGCACCGCGGCACTGCCCATGGCGGAGATCGCCTGGCGCAGCGGCTTCCTGGACCCCGGCTATTTCGCCCGCCTGTTCCGGCGGCGCTTCGGCGTGTCGCCGACCGACTGGCGCGCACGCCGCCTGAACAGCTGACGCTGGATAGCTGAGCCCCGCCGGGCGCCGCGCGGCCTGCGCGATTGTCCCGTTCCTCCTGCGCGAATGTCCTCAGCCCGGCGCCGCCCGGTCCGGTAGACTTGCCGCGCTGACAGGCCCGCACAGGCGAAAACGCCGGCGGAGCGCAAGGGGAGGTATCGATGGCCGGTGAAGCCAAGCAGTTTCCGCTGCCCAGTTCCGTGGAGGTCGCCGCAGGCACCGAAGGGGCGCAGGCCGCCTATCCCTATTACATGCAGTTCGAGCCGGGCGACGACAAACGCTTCTGGTTCTACAACGCCATGCACTTCCCCGAGCCGATGCACATGTTCGACATGATCACGGCGGAGGGGGCCTATGCGGCGCTGGGCGCGGCGAACACGCGCGTCCACTCGCTGCCCACCACGCTCGGCATCGATTTCCGCATCCTGAACGGGCGGGTCTATATCGGCGGCAACGGCGTCACCGACCCCGACGAGATCGCCAAGCGCACCGAAGAATTCCAGAAGCGCGCCTTCTATTATTACGAGAACTGGGAGTCGCTGTACGCCAGCTGGAAGGACAAGATGAAGGCGCTGATCCAGGATGCGATCGCGCTGCCTACCCCGTCCCTGCCCGAGTTCGAGCCGCTGGAGCATATCCATTCGGGGCGCGGCATCGCCTCCAACCACGACCTGCTGGACACCTATCTGAAGACCCTCGAAGGGTACTTCCGGATGTGGCACCACCATTTCGAGTTTCTGCTGCTCGGCTACGGCGCCTATCTGGTCTTCTTCGATTTCTGCAAGAAGGCGTTCCCGGAAATCACCGACCAGACCATCGCGCGCATGGTCGCGGGCTTCGAGGCCGAGATCTTCAAGCCCGACGAGGAGGTGAAGCGGCTGGCCCGCCGCGCCGTGGAGCTGGGCGTCGACCATAAATTCATCGACGGGGCGAGCGTGGACGACGTCCTGTCCTCGCTGGAGCAGATGGGCCAGCCGGGCAAGGACTGGCTGGCGGAGCTGGAGACCAGCCGGAACCCCTGGTTCAACGTCAATGTCGGGGACGGCTTCTATCACTATCACCGGTCGTGGAACGACGACCTGTCGCTGCCTTTCTCCGCCATCCCCGGATACATCGACAAGGTGAAGTCGGGCGAGAATATCGAACGCCCGACCGAACAGCTGCAGGCCGAGCGGGCCGAGCTGATCGACGGCTATCGCGACATGCTGGGCACCGAGGAGGAGAAGGCCGCCTACGATCAGATGATCGAGCTGGCCTGCCGCGTCTTCCCCTATGTCGAGGGCCACAAATTCTATTGCGAGCACTGGTACACGAACCTGTTCTTCAACAAGATCCGCGAGTTCGGCGCCCTGCTGGCCGAGCACGGCTTCTTCGAGAAGGAAGAGGACGTGTTCCACCTCTCCCGCTACGAGCTGGAAGAGGCGATCATGGACCTGATGTTCAGCTGGGGGAACGCATCGCCCCCGCGCGGCCCGGCCCGCTTCCCGGCCATGATCGCCGAGCGCAAGAAAGCCATCGAGGCCTGGGCGAAACTGGACGCCGCGCCGGCGCTCGGCCCCGTGCCGGATATTATCGACGACCCGGCCATCGTCATGCTGTGGGGCATCACCCGCGAGAGCCTGGACGCCTGGCTGAATGCCGGGGAGGGCGACTCCAACGAGGTGCGCGGCTTCGCCGCCTCCTCCGGCGTGGTGGAGGGCGTGGCCCGCGTCGTGAAGTCGGTGCAGGAGATCGGGCGCCTGAAACAGGGCGACATTCTGGTCTGTCAGGTCACCAACCCGACCTGGGCGCCGGTCTTCCAGAAGATCGCCGCGGCGGTGTCCGACATCGGCGGGTCGATGAGCCACGCGGCCATCGTGGCGCGCGAATACGGCCTGCCGGCGGTGGTCGGCACCGGCACCGCCACCGCCCGCATCCAGGACGGCCAGCGCGTGCGCGTGGACGGCGGGCGCGGCGTTGTCACCATTCTGGAATAGGGGCTGGCGTGAGCAGCAGCGACATCATCGCCTGGTTCGCCGAGATCGGCATTGGCGACCGCCTGACCGCGGGCGGCAAGGGCGCCAGCCTGGGCGAACTGACGCGGGCGGGCATCGACGTGCCGCCCGGCTTCGTCGTGCAGACCGGCGCCTTCGAACGCTTCATCGCGGCGCTGGAGGCCGAGGCGCCCCTGCGCGCGCCGATCGAGGCGCTGGACCCTGACGATCTGGACGCCGTCGGCGCGGCGGCGGCGAAAGCGCGCGCGCGCCTGACCGGCGCGCCGCTGCCGGACGATGTACGCGAAGCGATCCTGTCCGCGCATGCCGAGCTCGGCGCCGGGGCGGCCGAGGGGCCGGTGGCGGTGCGCTCCTCCGCCACCACGGAGGATTCCGAGGAGGCCTCCTTCGCCGGGCTGCAGGACACCTATCTGTGGGTGATCGGCGGCGAGGACGTGCTGACCCAGGTGCGCAATTGCTGGGCCAGCCTCTATTCGGTGGAGTCGGTCTGCTATCGCCGCAAGCAGGGCCTGCCCGAGGCCGGCGTGGCCATGGGCGTCGTGGTCCAGCGCATGGTGGACGCGCGCTGCGCCGGGGTGATGTTCACGCGCAGCCCGACCACTGGCGACAAATCCGTCATCACGATCGAGGGCGCCTGGGGCCTGGGCTCGGCGGTGGTGTCCGGCGAGGTCACGCCGGACCGCTGGGTGGTCGCGAAGCTGACCGGGGAAATCCCGGTGCGCGACATCTCCGACAAACATATCGAACAGCTGCCCGCGCCTGGCGGCGGGATCGAAGACCGCGAGGTGCCGGACGACCGGCGCAAGGCGCCGTGCCTGGACGATGCTGAGCTGCAGGGCCTGCGCGACGTCGCGCGCAAGGTGGAGCGCCATTACGGCAAGCCGCAGGACATCGAATGGGCGGTGGACCGGGACAGCGGCAAGATCCTGCTGCTGCAGAGCCGGCCAGAGACGGTGTGGTCCGTGAAAGAGGCCGCAGCCGCGCCGGTGGCCAAGCCGGCCGACAGCGCGATGGCGCATGTGATGAACGTGTTCGGGGGGCGGAAGTGAGCCTGACCAGGGCGGACGTCGCCGAGATCCTGAAACTGCTGGAGGAATCCAGCTTCGACACGCTGTCGCTGCAGAGCGGCGACCTGAAGATCGACCTGCGCCGGTCGGGCGCCGCGCCGCGCCGCGCCGCGCCCCCCGCCCCCCAATCACCGGAAACCCAGTTGCCGGAACCCGCGGCCAGGACCGCCCCGGCGGCGCCGCAAAAGCCAGAAGAGCCAAAAAAGCCGGAAGAGCCAGGCGTTGCCGGGGTTCCCTCGCCCATGTTGGGCACTTTTTATCGCGCGCCCAAGCCGGGCGAACCGCCTTTCGTCGAGCCGGGCAAACGCGTGGAGCCCGACACGATCATCGGCATCATCGAGGTGATGAAGCTGATGAACACCGTCCGCGCCGGCGTGTCCGGCGAGGTGGTGGAGGTGTTGGCGAAGAATGCGACGCTGGTGGAATACGGCGAGACGCTGATCCGCGTCCGGACGGACTGAACGTGGCGTCCATTCAGCGCATCCTGATCGCCAATCGCGGCGAGATCGCCGTGCGCGTCATCCGCACCTGTCAGGCGCTGGGGATCGAGACCGTGCTCGCCGCCTCGCAGGCCGATCTCCGGTCCCTCGGCGCGCAGATGGCGGACCGCACGCTGTGCATCGGCCCGGCGCCGTCCGGCGAATCCTATCTGCGCGCCGGCACCGTCGTGCAGGCCGCGATGGGGGCGGCGTGCGACGCCATCCATCCGGGCTATGGCTTTCTGTCGGAGCGCGCCGAGCTCGCCCGGTTGTGCGAGGAGAACGGCGTCATCCTGATCGGCCCGACGCAAGGCCAGATCGAGGCGGTGGGCGACAAGCTGCGCGCCCGCGCCGCGGCGGAGGCGGCCGGCGTGCCCGTCGCGCCCGGCGGCCGGGCGGACACGGTGGAAGACGCCGTGGCGCTGGGCGCCCGCATCGGCGCGCCGCTTCTGGTGAAGGCGGTCGGCGGCGGCGGCGGGCGCGGCATGAAACGCGTCGACGATCTGAAGGATCTGGCCGAGGCGGCGTCGCTCGCCTCCGCGGAGGCCGAGGCGGCGTTCGGGGATTCGCGCATCTATCTGGAGCGGTTCGTGGCGCGCGGCCGGCATGTGGAGGTGCAGGTGCTGGGCGACGGCGCCGGCGGGGTGATCCATCTGGGCGAGCGCGACTGTTCGGTGCAGCGCCGCTACCAGAAACTGATCGAGGAAAGCCCCGCGCCGCGCCTGGCGCCGGAGTTCCGCCAGGCCATTCTGGAGGCCGGGGTTCGCTATGCGCGGGCGCTGGACTATCGCGGCGCCGGAACGGTGGAGTTCCTGGTCGACGCCGACCGGGGCGAATTCTATTTCCTGGAAATGAACGCCCGGCTGCAGGTGGAGCATCCGGTGACCGAAATGGTCACGGGCGCGGACCTTGTGGCCGAGCAGATCGCCATCGCACAGGGCGACGGCCTCCGCCTCGCTCAGGACGACGTACGGCCCGAAGGCGCCTCCATCGAATGCCGCATCAATGCGGAGGACCCCGCGCGCGGCTTCGCGCCGTCGCCCGGAACCGTCACGCGCGTGCAATGGCCGGCGGGCGAGGGCGTGCGGGTGGACACGCACATAACCGACGGCGCGTCCGTGCCGCCGTTTTACGATTCCCTGCTGGCCAAGCTGATCGTGCACGGCGACACGCGGGCGCACGCCATCGCGCGGCTGCGCGAGGCGCTCGCGGAGACGCGGATCGAGGGCGTGGCGACCAATCTGGATTTCCACCGCGCCGTGCTGGCCGACGGGGAGTTCGCCGAAGGCGGCGTCGACACCGGGTTCTGCGCGCGCTTCCTGGAGCGCGCGGCGCCCGCCGCGAAGAAGGCCGTGCATGGCTGACATCCGCATGGTCGAGACCTCGCTGCGCGACGGCAATCAATGCCTGTGGGCGGCGCTCGGGATCGACACCGCGCGCACGCTGAGCGTCGCGCCGATCATGGACCAGGTCGGGTTCAAGGCGATCGACTTCACCACCTCCACGCACATGGCCGTCGCCGCCCGGTTCAAGAAGGAAGACCCTTGGGAGCGGATCCGCCTGATGGCCGAGGCCTGCCCGAACACGCCGCTGCAATTCCTGTCCACCGGCTTCCGCTTCATCTCCTGGGAGACGGCGAGCCCGGAATTCATGGCGCTGGCCTATCGCACGCTGGTCAATAACGGCGTCGGCCGCTTCGCCATCGCCGATCCGATGAATGATGTGGAGGGCAATCTGGCCGGGGCGCGCATGGCCAAGGCGGGCGGCGCATCCTATGTCGTCACCGCGCTCGTCTATACGATCAGCCCGGTTCATGACGACGCGCATTTCGTGGAGCGCGCGCGCCAGATGGCGGCGAGCCCGGACGTCGACGCGCTCTATATCAAGGATGTCGGCGGCCTGCTGACGCCGGAGCGGGCGCGCACGCTGATCCCCGCCATCCTCGCCGAAATGGGCGACAAGCCGCTGGAGCTGCACGCCCACTGCACCGCGGGCCTGGCGGACCTCACCTATGCGGACGGCGCGTCCTATGGCGCGGAGACCGTGCAGTGCGCCAGCGGCGCGGCGGCGGACGGCCCGTCCAACCCGCCGGCGGAACGCGTTCTGAAAAATCTGAAGGCGCTGGGCCACAGCGTGCAGGTGGACGAGGACGCGCTGGCCGAGGTCGTGCGCTATTTCACCGAGCTGGCGGAGGCCGAGGGCCTGGCCGCCGGGGCGCCGCGCGCCTTCGACGCGGCCTATCTGCGCCACCAATTGCCGGGCGGCATGATGGGCACGATGCGCCGCCATTTCGCGGAGCAGCGCATCACCGGCATCGAGGATCAGGTGGTGGAGGAGCTGGCCCGCGTGCGCGAGGAGCTGGGCTATCCCATCGTCATGACGCCCTTCGCCCAGATGGTGATGACCCAGGCGATGCTGAACGTCACCGGCGTGCAGGCGGGACGGGAGCGCTACGAGACCATCCCCGACGAGATCGTGCGCTATGCGATCGGCCGGTTCGGCCGCCCGAACGCCCCGATCGCCGATCATGTGATGGACCGCATCATGTCGTCGCCCCGCGCCAGGGAGCTGGCCGACGAACCGGACATGGCCAGCGTCGACGAGCTGCGCCGCCGTGTGGGCCGCGATCTGTCGGACGAGGAATTCCTGCTGCGCGCCACCATGCCGGCCGAACAGGTCGACGCGATGCAGGCCGCCGGCCCGGCGCCGCGCACCTACGTCCCCGGACGCGACGCGGCGATGGAGCTGATCCGCGCTTTGCTGGCGCGCGACGATCTGGAGAGCGTCACCGTGGACAAGCCCGATTTCCATCTGGAGCTGAGCCGATGAGCGCCGCTAAACGCGCCCCGAAAAAGAGCGCGAAGACGACAGTGAAGACGCCAGCGAAGACAGCGCCCGCGAAAACGCCGCCGGCGCCCGAGGCCTATATGTTCGACGTGGACGGCACGCTGATCCTCAGCGACCGGGCGCTGGGCGGCTATACGCTGCTGCCTGGTGCGGTGGAGACGCTGGAGGAGCTCAGCCGCCGCGGCGTGCCCTATGTCGCCTTCACCAACGGCAGCGCCTATCCGCCGCCCGAACAGGCGGCGAAGCTGCGCAAGATCGGCCTGCCCGTCGCCGACGACCAGATGCTGACCCCGTCCAGCGTCGCCGCCGACATGATGACGCGGCGCGGGGTGAAATCGGCGCTGGTGCTGGGCTCGCCCGGCGTCGGCTGGTGCCTGGAGCAGGCGGGAATCGCCACGCGCTTCACCGGCGACGACGGCGCGGAAGAGACCGACGCGGTCTATGTCGGCTGGCACCCCGATTGCGGAATGAAGGACATCGAACAGGCCTGCAACGCGATCTGGAACGGCGCGGAGCTGTATTGCGCCTCCGACGTGCCGTTCTTCGCGACCTCGGCGGGGCGCAGCATGGGCTATTCCCACGCCATCGTCGCGGCGATCCGCAAGATGACCGGCGCGAAGATGCTGTTGACCGGCAAGCCGTCGATCCAGGCGCTGCGCTTCATCGCGCGTCGGCTGGGGGTGCCGGCCACGCGCGTCGGCGTGGTGGGGGACGATCCGGCCTGCGAAATCCTGATGGCGCGGCGCGGCGGCGCCACCGGCTATGGCGTCACCACCGGCTATTACAAGGCGAAAGACTGGAAGGTCCAGCCGGCGGACCGCCAGCCGCACCGCCTGCTGAGCGGCGTCGGCGAATTGCTGAAGACCCGTTCGCGCCGATCCGCCTGACTCGCCTGACTCAGCTGAGCGGCGCGGCTATCCTCCCCGTCCGGCCCCCGCGGCCGGCAACAAACACTATGGGGAGGACGCCAGATGAAAACGGCGCAGTCTGTACGCATTCTATCCCGGCTGGCTCTGCTGGCCGGCCTCACCGCCATTGCCGTTCCGGCGGCGGCGCAGCAGGTCACCGCGGAGACGCTTCTGGACCGGATCCAGATCGAGGATTTCCTGACCCGCTATTATTACGACCTCGCCAATGGCCAGGCGCATGAGCTGTCCGACTATTTCACCGAGGACGCGCTGCTGGACGTCGACGGAACGGTGGCGGTCGGCCATGCGGAGATCGACGCGCTGTACGGCGCGGGGCCGAGCCGCGACGGCGAATCCGAACGCCCCGCCTATCCGCGCGGCCATATGCTGCTGACCAATCCGGTGATCGAGGTGCATGGCGACACGGCGGAGGCGCATGTCATCTGGACCGGCGTGATGAATGACGGGGTCGGCGAGGCGCCGCGCCTGTACGAACAGGGGCGGGAGGACACCGAGCTGGTGAAGCAGGACGGCAAATGGTTGATCGCGCGGCGCTATATCAGCTCCGACAGCGGCCTGCCGGACCGGTTCGACGAAACCTGGGAGCCGCGCGGAAACCCGCTGGCGGAGTAAGGGCCGCACTACAGTGGCGTGCAGGCGCGCTCGTCGCACTCGGCGGCGTCCTCCCGCGGGCGGCGGGCGGCCTCCGCGCCCCAGAGCAGGGCGACCCCCAGCGTGGCGGCCAGGACCGAGGCGGCGAAGACCGCGATCTTGGCGGCGGCGAAATCCTCCGGGTCGGCGAAGGCCTGGCCGGCGATGAACAGCGACATGGTGAAGCCGATGCCGGCCAGCGCACCGGCCCCGGCCAGCTGGCGCCAGGAATAGGCGTCCGGCTTTTCGGCGACGCCCAGCCGCACCGCCAGCGCCGAAGCCGAAAAGATGCCCAGCGGCTTGCCGATCGCCAGCCCGGCGATGACGGCCAGCAGCAGCGATCCGTGCCCGCTCCACACCCCGCCGGACAGCGCCACCCCCGCATTGGCCAGCGCGAACACCGGCAGCACGACATAGCTGGACTGCCCCCCCATGCGGCGCAGCAGGCGGTCGGCCGGGGATTCCAGCCGGTCGTGAATCCGGTCCAGCGCCTGCAGGGCGGGAACCGACGGGCCATGGCGCAGGGCCTCGTCGCCGCGCTCGGCCTCGGCCTTGATGACCGCGTCGGCCTGGGCGGTGAGCGCGGCCAGGTTTGCCGGCGGCCGGGTCGGGATGACGAAGGCCAGCAGGACGCCGGCCAGCGTGGCGTGCAGCCCCCCGGCGAACACGAAAATCCACAGCAGCACGCCCAGCAGGATATAGGGCGCGGCGCGGTATACCCCGGCCCGGTTCAGCAGGGCCAGCAGGACCACCAGCGCGGCCGCGGCGACGAGATAAACCGGCTGCAGCTCCCCCGAATAGAAGGCCGCCACGACCAGGATCGCGCCGATATCGTCGACGATCGCGGTGGCGGTGAGGAAGACCCGCAGGGCCAGCGGCACGCGCCGCCCCAGCATCGCGATCAGCGCGATGGCGAAGGCGGTGTCGGTGGCGACCGGCACGCCCCAGCCATGCCGCCATTCCGGATTGGCGATCAGGGCCAGATACAGCACCACCGGCCCGATCATCCCGCCCAGCGCCGCCACGACGGGCAGCGCGGCCCTTCGCCGCGTGGCGAGGTGGCCGACGGTGAATTCGCGTTTGATCTCCAGCCCGACGACCAGGAAGAAGACCGTCAGAAGGCCGTCATTGATCCAGTGGCGCAGCGACATGGCGAAGCCGGACTCGCCGAAGGCGAAGCCCAGATCCCATTCCCAGAACGCCTCCACCGCCGGGCCCAGCGGCGAATTGCTGAGCACCAAAGCGACAAGCGCGGCGATCAGCAGCAGCACGCCCGCCGAAGGACCCCAGCGCGCGAAGTCCAGCGCCGTGGCGCCGACCCGGTGGCCGAGCGTGCCCAGGGCCGCGTCGGCCAGCGAGCTTTCGTCCCACGGCCCGTCATAGCGGCGGCCGTTCACGAAGAAGGTCGGGGTGACCATCACGCCGCTGGCGGCGGCGCTCCGCTCGTCCTCTGCCACGCGCGCCTCGGCGCGGGCCTGCGCCGCGTCCGGGGCGCCCGCCTCCGGCATGTCCCTGTCGAGAACGCCCAGATCGGCGGCGACCGCCTGCAGGTCGTCCTCGCCCAGCGTCTCCGACCGGGTCATCAGCTTGATATGGGCGGCCCAGAACTGGTCGGGATCGGCGCGCTCGGCCAGCACCGCCGCGCGGCGGGCCAGGTCGCTGCCGGTCAGAGGCCGGTGGCGGAAGACATAGCGCAGCTGGCCGCCCAGCCGGTCGCGCAGCTTGGCGATCTCGTCATTGGCCGCGCGGCAATAGGGGCAGGCATAGCTGCCGTACTCCACCAGGGTGATGGTCGCCTGGTCCTCCCCCAGCACGTGATCGCGCCCGGCGTCCACCGGGCGGTCGAGTCGGACGGTCTGGGGCGCAGAGTCGTGCATGCCGGAACCGGAGAGGTTTTCCGGACGATACACAAGCCCGCGCCGTCCCGCGCGCCCAATCGCAAGGCCGGCGTCCAGTTCCCCTGCTTGTAACAGTCACGGAAAGGGAGGATCGTTCCGGGGCGCGCTATCGGAGGGCCGGGCCATGGCGAAACTTGTCTACCAGATCGTGCAGCATGACGGCGGCTGGGCCTATACGGTCCAGGGCGTGTTTTCCGAGACGTTTCCGAGCCATGACGCCGCCCGCGCGGCGGCCGAACGCGCGGCCAAGGAACAGGTCGTGGCCGGCGAGACGGTCGGGATCACCTATGAGGACGAGACCGGCCACTGGCGCCACGAGCTTTCGCGCGGCGACGACCGCCCGGAAACGGACGTGGAGGGCTGAACCGGCCCCGAGCCGGACGGCGCTTTTCGAAAATTACCCGGCGGAGGGGTCGCCCGCCTGGGCCGCCTGTTCGGGCGGAAGCGCGCAACCGGCCTGTTCCGCACACAGTTCGCGCAACAGGGCGGCGGTCTCCTCGAACACCATGATCGTCGCGCCGCGGTCGTGGCCGCCGGCGCGGCCCATCGCGGCGTCGATCGGCGTCATGCCGTTCCTGTCCTGCGCCGTGATGTCCGCACCGTTCGCGACCAGATAGCGGACGACATCGTTCCATCCCCAGAAGGCCGCGCCGTGCAGGGCGGTCTGGCCGCGGGCCTGGCCGAAACTGCCCCGGTCCAGATCGTCGCTTGCGTTGATGTCCGCGCCGGCCTTCAGCAGCAGGTCCAGCGCCGCGATGGATTTCTCCTGCACGTTGGCGTCCAGATATCCCGGCCCGCCGCGCACGTCGCACTCCACCGACCAGGTCCCGGCGGCGGCCATGACCGGCGCCACGCCATAGACATTGGATTTGTTCACGTCGGCGCCGTGCTCCAGCAGCAGCGCGATCGCCGGGGCGTCGAACGTCTTGGCGGCGCGCAGCAGCGGCGTCGTGCCGATGTCCAGCATCAGGTCGCAGCCGCGGTCGTCCTCGACATGGCGGTAGGGCGGAAACAGTTTCAGCCGCGTGTCCGGATTGGCCCCGCGCTCCAGCAGCATGCGGATCACGTCCAGCGAGGTGGCGTCGTCGACCGCCGGACGGTCCACGCGCCCGCCATAGGGCACGGTGTTCATGTCCACCGCGACATAAAGCGGCGAGCGGCCCCACCAGTCCCATTTGTCGACATCGGCGCCGGCCTCGATCAGCACTTTGGCCGCGTCGAAATGCATGCTGTTGATCGCCATCACCAGCGGCGTGACGCCCTGCGGGTCCGGCAGGTCCGGGTCCGCGCCGCCTTCGACCAGCCGCGACAGGCATTCCGCGCAGCCCTCGCGCGCGGCGTAGAGCATCGGCGTCAGCCCGCCCATCTCGCGATACTGGGCGCGCGGCTCGCCGCTGACCTGGCTTTCCCAGTGATTGACCTTGCCGCGCGCGTCCGGCCCGGCGCCGTGCTCCAGCAGCAGGGCGACCATGTCCGGCCGGCCCTGCGCGGCGGCCCAGATCAGGGCGGTCTGCCCGCGCCATTGTTCGGTCGCGTTGGGATCGGCGCCGGCCTTCAGCAGCGCGCGCGCCGCGTCGACATTGCCGGAGCGCGCCACCACCATCAGCGGCGTCTGCCCGTCCGCATTGGCGAGGTCGGGATCGGCCCCGCCGTCCAGCAGCGCCTCGATCAGCACCGTGTCGGCGGCCAGCGCCGCAGCGGACAGCGGCGTCGCGCCGTAATCGTTCTGCCCATCCGGGTCGGCGCCGGCGCGCAGCAGCGTCCGGGCAAGCTCCGCATCGCCGTTATAGGCGGCCCAGTGCAGCGCGGTTGTGCCGTCGGCCGAGGCCGCCGACGCGTCGGCCCCGGTGCGGATCAGGCCGCGGACCGCGTCGGAATCGCCCGCCTCCGCCGCCGCGACAATATCGGCGCTGTCGGCCGCGATGGCGGGCGCGGCGGCGGCGGCCAGAAGCGTGACGGCGAGGAAATGCGCGCGCATGGCCCTAGATCTCCTCGATCGTGCCGGTGCTGTCGCCGAACGCGGTTTCCGGCACGCCGGCGCGCTGCAACAGGGTCAGGTGGAGATTGGCTAGCGGCGTATGGTCCGCGGTGCGGATATGCTGGTTGCCTTTCAGCGTTCCGGCGCCGCCGCCCAGAACCGTGGTCGGCAGCGGATAATTGTCGTGCTTGTTGCTGCTGCTCATGTTCGAGCCGTAGACGAGCATGGCGTTGTCCAGCACCGAATTCTCGCCGTCCGGCGTTTCGGCCAGCTTCTGCGCGAAATTGGCGTAGGCCTGCGTGAAATAGGCCTGCAGGCGGATCAGCTTCTCGGCCGCCTCGCGGTCCCCGGTCCGGTGCGACAGCGGGTGGAACGCCTCCGGGATGCCGAGTTCGGGGAAGGTGCGGCTGCTGACCTCCGCGGCCAGCATGAAGGTCGCCACGCGCGTCAGGTCGGCCTGGTAAGCCAGCGCGATCAGGTCGAACATCAGGGTCAGCTGCGCGTCGAAATCCGGAATCGCGACCGGGATTTCGGGCAGCGCCATGTCGGCGGAGTCCTGCTGCTCCATCATCTGCATGCGGCGTTCGATCTCGCGCACATTTTCCAGATAGTCGTCCATGACCACCCGGTCCTCGGCGCCCAGATCCAGCTTCATCCGCTTGGCGTCCTGGGTCACCATGTCCAGCATCGAGGCGAAGTCGCGGTTGATCGCGGCGCGCTCGGCCTCGGTCTTGCCGCGGCCGAACAGCTTCTCGAACAGCTTGCGCGGGTCTTCCTCCATCGGCAGCGGCGTGGTCGCGTTGGCGAAGGAGATCGTCTTGCCGAAGCTGCAGCCATAGGTGCCGTCGCACTGGCCGCCGCCGCCATTGAGCTCGGTGCAGACCTCAAGCGAGGGCAGCGGCGTGTCCTGGCCGATATGCTGGGCGGCGAGCTGGTCGACGGTGATGCCGCCGCGCGGCTGCTGGCTCTTGGCCGGCGCCACGCAGGACAGCCAGGTGCCCGGCGTGATGGAGTGCACGGCGCTGCTTTCGGCGGGCCGGTTGTGCATCTGGCTCACCACGGTCAGCCGGCTTTTCAGCGGCTCCAGCGGCTTCAGGATGTCCTTGAAGTCGAAATCCGCGCCTTCCCGGTCCGGCGTCCAGCCGTTCACATCCGGGCCCAGCGTCGTGTTGCCCATGATCGCGCCGTGCGGAAGATAGAAGAAGCCCAGGCGCGGGCGGGGCGCCGCGGCGGTCTGCGCCAGCGCCGTGCCGGCCGGCACCATCGCGTTCAGGAACGGCAGGCCCAGCGCCACGCCGGCGCCGCGCAGCACGGCGCGCCGGGACAAATGTTTCTTGCTGACATACATCGGTCTTCCTCCCGTCGCGGTTCGCCGTCAGGGCGCCAGCGACGCTTCCTGGCTGGGCGCCGGCTCCGCGGCTTCCGGCGCGCGCTCCATCTGGAACGGCGCGCTCATCACAATTCCGGTCACGATCGCCGACACGCGGTAATCGTCCTTGGCGGCGTCGCGCAGGATGGCGCGCACCACCGGCATGTCGCTCGCCGTCAGCGTGCGGCCCAGCGCATAGGACAGCAGCTTCTCGGTGAAGGTCCGGGCGAACTGGTCGGGGTCGGCGGTCAGCGCCGCGCGCAGATCCGCCGGCCCGCTGATCGCGCCGATGCCGGCCAGGTCGCCGCTGGCGTCGATCAGGGTCGCGGTATAGCGGTCGATGTCCCGCCACTCGCCGATTGCGTTGAAATTCTCCAGCGCCAGTCCGAGCGGGTCGATGATGCCGTGGCAGTTGTTGCAGGACGGATCGGCGCGGTGCTGCTCCAGCCGCCCGCGCACCGTGGTCGCCTCGGTCGTGCTCGGATCCTCGTCCAGATCGGTGTCCACGCCCGGCGGCGGGGCCTCGGGCGGCGCGCCGACAATATTGGCCAGGATCCACTGGCCGCGCAGCACCGGAGAGGTCCGGTGCGGATAGGACGACACGGTCAGCACCGCCCCCTTGCCCAGAAGGCCCCAGCGGCGGTCGTCCTCCAGCGTCACGCGGCGGAACTTGTCGCCGTTGACGCCGGGCACGCCATAGAAATCGGCCAGCCGCTCGTTGACGAAAGTGTGGTCGGCGGTCAGCAGGTCCAGCACGTTGCGGTCCGCCGCGAAGATGCTGCCGAGATACAGCTCCATCTCCTCCCGGAAGGCCTTGGTGAGGCCGTCGTCGAAATTCGGATAGCGGTCGGGATCGCGGTCCTCCAGATGGTCCAGCGCCGTGATCTCCAGCCACTGGAACGCAAAGTCGGTGGTCAGCGTCTGTGTGGCGCGCGGATCGTCCAGCATGCGCTTGATCTGGGCGCGCAGGACGGACGGCTCGCGCAGCTCCCCGGCCAGCGCCGCGTCCAGAAGCGCGTCGTCGGGAAGCGAGCTCCACAGGAAAAAGGACAGTCGCGAGGCCAGCTCCAGCTGGCTGACCTCGTACAGCGTCCCGGGCTCCAGATCCTCGCGCGGCGGCGCGCCGCGATAGAGGAATTTCGGCGAGGCCAGGATCGACATGATCCCTTTCTGCACGCCGGTCTCGAATCCGCCTTCGGAAACGCCGCTTCGATAGAACGCCTCGATCGTCGCCATGTCCTCTTCGGTGACCGGCCGGCGGAACGCCTTGCGGCCGATCTCGGCGAAGATCTGCTGCGCGCAGGACCATTCCTCGGACGGCTGATCAGGATAGCAGGAGAAAATCTTGCGGCGGCTCGGCGTGTCGCTGATGCCGGTCGGGTCGAACGGGCCCAGAACCTCCAGCGTTTCGATGCGCGAGATTTCGTCCATGCCGCCGGAATTGCCGCCGGCGTCCAGGCGGATCGGGTTCAGCGGCTGCAGCACGTCGTCGGACTCCGCCATGGCGCGCTGGATGAAGGTGACGCCGACCTTGTGGCGGCCGGCCTGGACCGGAACCTCGATATTGCGGAACCGCTCGCGCACCTGGTTGGCGACCGCTTCCTGACCCTGGTCCACGGCCCGGAAATCGGAATCGCCGCCGAGCGCGGCCTCGAACACGCGCTTGCCGTCGACGGTCAGGATCAGCGTGTGCGCGTCATAGACGCCATAGACATAGCGGGCGCTCAGCAGGCCCGAGATGTTGAAGACATAATTGCCGTCCGCCGGGAAATCGTGCTCGGCGACCAGCCCGCCGCGCGTGCCCAGCGGCAGGCCGTCGATATGGCTGGTCTGGTCCTCGCCCGAGGCGATGTAGATGGCGCGCCCGGCGTCCGGCGCCGGATCGCCCACCGCGCGGATGCTGATCTCCCGGGCCGCGGCCAGATACTGGTCGAGGAAGGTCGGGGAGACCTTCAGCACGTTAGCGATATTGTCGAATCCGCCGGCCGAATTGTCCGGCGGCAGATAGATTTCGGGCTCGATCTCGATGGCCAGAAGGTCGTGCACCGCGTTGGCGTATTCCTTGCGGTTCAGCCGCTGCAGGGAGACATGGCCCGGCTCCGGCGGCGAGGTTTCCGCCACCGCGTCCAGATAGTCCTCCAGCGATTGCGCCAGTCCGGTCAGCACGGCGGCTTCGGGGCGCGCCTCGCCCGGCGGCGGCATCAGGCCGCCGCGGATCTTTCGGATCGCGTGCTCCCAGATCTCCGCGTCGTCGGCGATCCCATCGGGGGTCATCACGTCGAACGCGATCTCGCCGGCCCAGTCGGTGAAATTATGACACTCGATGCAGTACTGGTTTAGCACGTCCCAGTTCTTCTCCACGGTCTCGGTGGAGGGCTGGGCCAGGCCCGCGAGCGGGACGAGCGCGCAGGCGGCGGCCAGTGCGGCGCGGCGGCGAACGGTGCGTGATTCAGGCAAAGCGCATATCCCGGAAATGGCCATAGATGCCTTGATAGGCGTTGTAGAGGTACAGGCTGGGGTCGCCCCAATCTGCGTCGAAATCGGCGGTCATCCCTTCGGCCATCATGTCCGCCGGGCCCTTGCCCTGGCGCATCAGCTGCACCATGCGGGCCTGAACCTCGACCATCATGTCGTGCTGGGCCTGAACGGCCGCGCGCCCCACGGGCTGGCCGGCGCCCGCGACGAAGACGGTGTCCGGCCCGCTGGTCTCCAGCAGCATGGCCAGCGAATCGATCATCTCGCCGCTCCAGCCGCCCGTCGAATAGTCCAGAACCGGATAGGCGCCGGGGGAGACGACGTCGCCGACCGCGACGACGTCTGCGTCAGGAAAGCGGACATAGAGGTCGCCGTCGGTGTGGGCGCGCGGAAGGTGGCCGTACAGAATCTGGCGGCCGCCGAAATCCATCTCGCCCGTGCGGTCGAACGAGGCCGTCGGGCGGGCGGCGGGCTCGCGCGCGGGATAATGCCGCTCCTGCCAGGCGACATAGAAGGCGTTGCCCATCCAGCCGCGCGTATTGTCCTGGGCCAGGATCTGCGCGCCCTGGGCGGCGGCCAGCGCGTTGCCGCCGGTATGGTCCAGATGCCAGTGCGTGTTGAACAGCGTCGCGACGGGGCGGCCGCCGAACCGGTCGGCGATGGCGCGCATCAGCGCTTCGGCCTTTTCCTCTACGCCGCTGTCGATCATCAGCAGGCTGTCCGGCGCCTCGGCCACCAGCACGTTCCCGCCGGCGCCGGTGAACAGGACCAGGCCGTCCGCGACCGGCGCGGCGGCGATATCGCCGGTGGCCGCTGTGGCGCGGCCGCCAATGCTTGCGCCGAGTCCAAGCGCGGCGGCCCCGGCGGCGGCCGATCCAAGGAACCGGCGGCGGGTTGGCAGTCTGCTAGCCAATGATCGAATTCCTACGTTTGCGCCCCTTGGACCGTCCTCCCGGTCACGGGGTCTATATATTGTATACAAGAATGAGGCGGCCCCTCGCTGTCAAGGAAGCGAGGTGGAACGTGACGACACCGTAACTTCTGCGAACCGCGAGAGTCCTTTACCCATCCCGTCACGCGATGGGGGCGCCGGTGCGGCCGGACCCCCGCCGGCCACAGATTTCTACGTTCCGATGCGGTTTTTTGTACGCAAACGTTTTGCGAAAAGAATTACATCGGATAAGGTATACAAAACGCAATAAAGCGAAATGCGGCTGTCGGCAGGGCGGATGTTCGTCCCCCGGCGGTTAATCAGGGGGAGGATCCAACCATGCGTGTCCCGGCATCCGTGCGCCCGAATATGGGCGTTCGTCGTAACAAGTCGTTCCAATTCAAAGCTTTGCAAATGAGTGGCGTGTGCGGTTTCGCGCTCGCCCTCGGCGCCGCGGGCGGCGCCTTCGCCCAGGAGGGCGGAGCCCAGCCGACCCAGGTCGCCCAGGTGGATGACGTCGTCCAGGTCACCGGTTCGCGGATCCGCCGCAGCGGGATGAGCACGCCGACGCCGGTCACGGTCATCCAGGCCGACGAGCTGCAGACGATCGCGCCGACCAATCTGATCGACGCGCTCGACCAGCTGCCCCAGTTCGTGAACAACGCCAGCCCGAGCACCGCCGCCAGTAAGGGCGACTCGGCGGGCGCCTCCAACGTCAACCTGCGCGGCGTCGGCTCCAAGCGGACGCTGGTGCTGCTGAACGGCCACCGGGTGGTTCCGTCGAACCGCCTCGGCAATGTCGACATCAACGTTTTCCCGGAAGCCCTGATCGAGCGGGTGGAGACGGTGACCGGCGGCGCCTCGGCGGCCTACGGCACGGACGCCGTGGCCGGCGTCGTCAACTTCATCCTCGACGACGATTACGAAGGCATCAAAGGCCACGTCCAGTACGGGATCACCGACCGGAACGACAACGAGAACTACGAGATCAGCCTGACCGGCGGCGCTGCGCTCGGCTCCCGCGCCCATATCGTGGCGTCGGCCGACTGGTTCGAATCCGACCGGATCGACAATCTGGACGGCCGCGACTGGTGGAACGGCACCGGCCTGGTCACCAACCCGGCCTGGAATGCGAGCCGCACGGCGCCGCAATACCTCGTCCTGCCGAACGTGAAGTCCACGCTCTACACGACCGGCGGCACGATCTATGCGCCGGGGACGTCGATCCACGACCTGTTCTTCCAGCCGGACGGCTCCACGACGCCGTTCATCTATGGTTCGCCGGCCTCCATCGGCCGGGGCACCCAGTCGATGGCCGGCGGCAGCGGCTATAATGCGTACGAGTTCGACACCTCGGTCAGCACGGAGAATTTCCCCGATGGCACGCGGTCCGGCTCGTTCGTGCCGGACAGCAAGCGCGGCAGCGCCTTCGTCAATCTGACCTACGAGCTGAGCGACAGTGTCGAGCTCTATGTGAACGGCCTGTACGGCTACAACTACGCCAACAGCGTCGGCACCCTGCCGCTCGGCCACCAGCGCTACGCCTACACGATCTATAGCGGCAACCCGTTCCTGCCGGCCGATATCCAGTCCGCCATGACGGCGGAGGGCATCAGCTCCTTCCGGCTGGACCGCTACCACACCGCCGCGGACATCGCGCAGGATCGCATGATCCTGACCAACGACACCTACTCCTTCTCGGGCGGCTTCAACGCCGAACTGGGCGGGGTTCTCACCGGGTGGGCGCTGGACGGCTACTACCAGTACGGCAGGAACGACAACCAGCTTCTGTTCACCGGCTTCCAGCGCCGCGACCGCACGGCCATGGCCGTGGACGCGGTGCTCGACGGCAGCGGCAACATCGTCTGTAACGTCAATGTCGTGAATCCCGGCGCGAGCCGCTGGGACGGCTGCGTCCCGCTCAATCTGCTGGGCGCCGGCCGGGCCTCTGCCGCCGCGGTGGACTGGATCACCGAAGGCGACTCCTATGTGCAGGCCAAGACCGAACAGCACATGGTGGAGCTGGCGGCCAACGGCGAAGTGTTCGACGGCTGGGGCGCGGGCGCCATTTCGCTGGCGGTCGGCGGCTCTTATCGCGAACAGTCGATCGATCACGATTTCGGGCCGGACGCGATCGACGCGCTGGACACCCCGATGAACGATCCGGCGCTCGGCATTCGCGGCATCCCGGGCGACGACGAGGGCCAGGACGACGTCACCGACGGCGTGGACCTCAGCGACTACACCGGCGATTTCGACGTGAAGGAAGTCTTCGCCGAAACCCTGATCCCGCTGATCTCCGGCCAGCCGGGGATGGAGCAGCTCAACGCCAGCCTGGCGGCGCGCTATGCCGACTATGCCGGCTCGGGCGGCATCTGGGCGTGGAAGGCCGGTCTGGACTGGCAGGTCACGACCGACCTGCGCCTGCGCGGCACCGTGTCGCGCGACGTGCGGGCGGGCAGCCTGGAAGAGCGTTTCGACCAGCAGGGCCAGGCCACCGGCCTTCAGGATCCCGAACTGGACGGCCTCAGCTACACCGCCTTCCAGATCCGCGGCGGGAACCCGAATGTCGCGCCGGAAGAGGCCGACACCATCACGGTCGGCGGTGTGTACCAGCCGTCCTACATTCCCGGCCTGTCGCTCTCGGTCGACTATTACAGCATCGAGATCAACGACGCGATCGAGCTGCTGGGCGTCCAGCGGATCATCGACGACTGCTTTGATGGGGACGCCGAACTCTGCGGCCGCATCACGCGGGACGCGGGGACCAACCGCATCACCAACGTCCAGAACATCTACACCAATCTCGGCAGCGCCAAGAACGAAGGCATCGACTTCGAGGCGATCTACACCACCGACATCAGCCTGCTCGGCGGCGACGAAAGCCTGACGGGCCGGTTCCTGGCGACCCACCTGCTGGAGAACTCGACCACGACCGACACCGGCACGACCCGGGACACGACGGGCGAGATCGTCAGCGCCGATCTGGACTGGCGCAGCACGCTGGGCCTGACCTACCGCAACGGGCCGTTCAGCCTGTACATGCAGGGCCGTTATCTCAGCGGCGGCATCGTCGATATCGACTATGTCGAAGGCGTCGACATCATGAACAACCATCAGGGTTCGGTGATCTATACCGACGCCCGGGTGGCGTACGATTTCGAAGCCTTCAACAATACCGGGTTCCAGGTCTTCCTGAACGTGACCAACCTGCTGGACCGCGACCCCCCCCTCGTGCCGACCTGGTCTTCCTTCTCGGGAAGCGGGTTCGGCACCAATGAAGGTCTGTACGACACGCTCGGCCGCCGCTTCGTCGCCGGTCTGCGTTTCGAATACTGATCGTCAAACGTCACGTAATTCAGGGCGCCGCGGACACCCCGCGGCGCCCTTTTTCTTTGCGCCCTTTTCGTTGCGGACATGGGAAGCGGGAGCGGCGCGCCGACGGGCTGCGCCGGCCGCCGGGTCGGGCGCGGCCGCACGCTGCGCCGGCCGCGCAGCCCTGCAGGCTCCGGTCCGGCCGGCCGCCTATATATATGTGTGTGTGTTGTGGGCTCCCGCGGCCTAGCCGCGGTCGGCGTCCGCCTGCAGCGGGCGGGCCGCCTCGGCCGGGCCGCCCTCGGCGGTCTGCCGGGCGATGATGTCTTCGATCATCTGCGCGGTGTCCGGATGGGCCTCGCCGCCCAGCCCGCCGCGCCCGCGGCCGCGGCTGAACTTTCCCTGCGCGGCGTCCAGCGGCGTCATGCCGTCATTGTCCGCATGGGTCAGGTCCGCGCCCTTGTCGGCCAGGAAGGCGACCACGTCCGTCCATCCCCACAGCGCCGCGCCGAACACCGGGGTCTGGCCCAGCGCGTCCTCGGCGTTGATGTCGGCGCCGGCCTCCAGCAGCAGCGTCAGCGCCGCGATCGAGCGTTGCTGCACGTCGGCGGTGTCGAACTGGCCGCGCGTGTCGATGGGCGTGGAGCCGAGCCCGGCCGCGATCATCGCCGGCGTCACGCCGTGGATCGTGGGCAGTTCGGTCAAGGCGCCATGCTCCAGCAGCAGCGCCATCGCCGGGGCGTCGAACGCCTTGGCGGCGCGCAATAGCGGCGTCGTGCCGCGATCCAGCACATTGTCCGCCCCGCGGTCGTCTTTCAGATAGCGATAGGGCGGAAACAGCTTCAGCTGGATGTTCGGGTTCGCGCCGGACTCCAGCAGGCGCCGGATCAAATCCAGGCTGCTGACTGCGTCGTCGGAGGGGCGGTCGGGCCGTCCGCCGCGCGGCACCGTGTTCAGGTCCACCGCGGCATAGAGCGGCGTGCGTCCGCGCCAGTCCCATTTATTGGGATTGGCGCCGGCCTCCAGCAGATAGGCCGCCACGTCGAAATGGAAATTATTGGCGGCCATGAACATCGGCGTCATGCCCTCGGGGTCGGTCTGGTCGGGGTCGGCCCCGCCGTCCACCAGCGCCCGCGCGCCATCCACACAGCCCTGCCGGGCCGCGAACAGCATCGGGGTCAGCCCGCCGATAGGCCGCCACTGCGCGCGCCGTTCGGCGCTGATCTGCCGCTGCCAGTCGTTCACGGTCGACCGGGCTTCCGGGTCCGCCCCGTGTTCGATCAGCAGCGCGATCATCGCCGGCTGGCACTGGGCCGCGGCCCACATCAGCGCGGTCTGGCCGCGCCAGGTCTCGCGCGCGTCCACCGCGGCGCCGGCCTCCAGCAGCAGCCTGGCCGATTCCAGATTGCCCGTGCGGGCCACGGCCATCAGCGCGGTCTGGTCGTAATCGGTCGGCGACTCCGCATCGGCGCCGGCCTTCAGCAGCAGCGCGATGATCCGGTCGTCGCCGCGCACCGCGGCCTCGGCCAGCGGGGTCACGCCGTAATCGTTGCGCGCGTTCGGATCGGCGCCGGCGTCCAGCAGGCGCTTCACCAGAACCGGGTCGTCATTATGAACGGCCCAGTGCAGGGCCGTGGTGTCGTCCGCCTCCCGCTCGGCCGGGTCGGCGCCGTCCTTGATCAGGTCCAGCGCGGCCTCGCGCTCGCCGGCGCGCGCGGCGTCCAGCAGCCCGCCGCCGGCGGCCTCGCCATCGGCCGCGTGGAACAGTGCGGCGGCCGCGACGGCGCAGAGAAGGGCGGTGCGCATGCTCAGATCTCCGACAGCAGGCCGGTGCTGTCGCCGACGCTTTCGACCGGCACGCCGGCGCGCTCCATCAGCGTCAGCAGCAGGTTCGCGTGCGGCGTGCGGTCCGGATACATCAGGTGCTGGCCGCCCTTGATCCGCCCGCAGCCGCCGCCGACCACGATGGAGGGCAGCTTGATGTGATCGTGCAGCGAGCTGTCGCGCATATTGCCGCCATACAGGAAGATCGCCTGGTCCAGCAGCGTGCCGTCGCCGTTCGGCGTGTCGGCCAGCTTGGCGAGGAATTTGGCGAAGGTCTCGGCGTGATAGGTCTGGAGCTGGGTCAGCTGCTCCAGCTTGGCCGGCGCGTTGTTGTGGTGCGACAGCGGGTGGAACGCGCTGGTGATGCCCAGATGCGTATAGGCGTGGTTGCTGACCTCCGCCGCCATCATATAGCTGATCACCCGGCTGAGGTTCGTCTGATAGGCCACGGCCGCCATGTCGAACATCAGGTTCAGCCGCTCGTCGAAGGTCGGCAGGCCGGCCGGCATCTCCGGCAGGTCCACCTCAGACATGTCGCGCGCCTCGGCCTGCTGGATGCGCCGCTCGATCTCGCGGACGGACTCCAGATAATTGTCCAGCACGCGGCGGTCCGACGCGCCCAGCTTCATGTTCAGTTCCGCGGCGTCCGACATCACCATGTCGATGATGCTGCCGAAATCGTGGGCGATCTGTTTGCGCTCCGCCGGCGTGTCGCCCTGGCCGAACAGGCGCTCGAAGACCTTGCGCGGCGTATGCTCCATCGGCAGCGGCGCGTCCGGCGC